>Ga0315904_10004386_pt1 | contig 20186 bp, 17 predicted proteins | sample LakEriMetagenome_6_FD_203529 | JGI IMG/M metagenome (GOLD analysis project Ga0315904, IMG submission 203529) | Freshwater fungal communities from buoy surface, Lake Erie, Ohio, United States - Buoy 12 MA120 | ecosystem: Environmental > Aquatic > Freshwater > Lake | place: USA: Lake Erie, Ohio...
TCGCATTTCTGACGGACATGGACGCCGCGTTGCCCGACCCACGCATGGAAGCCTATCTTGCGGTCTTGGGTGAAGCATCGCTTCCCATAGAGCTGATCCCGCTTCCCGCGCAGCAGCGCCAAGCGGCTCGAAGTACGATCACAGAGTATATTGCTCGCCAAGGCTGCCCGGAAGCTCTGCTCTGTCACAACGATGAAGTGGCGGTGGGGTGCGCTCGTGGTCTCTACGATCTGGGGTTACGCATGCCCGAGGATGTCCAGCTTCTGGGCTGTGATGGGCTGGAAGAGACACTCTACCAGGCATGTCCGATCACCACGATTGCCGTTCCTACCAGTGAAGTTTGTCGGCAAGCCTGGCGGCTTCTCGAGCGGCGGCTTCAAGATCCCACGGTTTCCGTCGAAACAATCGTCTTACCTACTATCCTACGGTGGCGCGAGTCAACCCGAGGTTCCTCAAAAAAAGAGAGCACACACTCACTAGAAAAATAAAACCCACAAAGAAAGAACTATGTTTAATACGACCAAGAGGCAGACCGCCTTTACTCTAATCGAGCTTCTCGTGGTGATCGCTATCATCGCGATTCTCGCCGCTATTCTCTTCCCTGTTTTTGCCCAAGCCCGTGAGCGCGCGCGCGCTATTGCGTGTCTGTCGAACATGCGACAGCTTGGCATGGGGCTGAAGATGTACACGCAGGACTACGATGAGACCTTTCCCCGCTGCTCCTTTATTGGTTTTGACTACAACTGGCGCAATGCGATTTTTCCCTACATCAAAAGTGTGGATGTCTACGCGTGTCCATCCAACCCCGCAGGCCGTCGTCGTGATGGTGCAGGTGCAGCCTTTGCGCCAGGCGGAAGGATGGCCAGTGGCTACGGTATGAATGCTATCGCCACAAGCTGGGTTCCCGCTGATTGGGGCTGGGGGGCAACCCTGCTTAGTGAAGCGACCATCACGGCACCAGCGGATCTTGTGCTGATCGGCGAAGCCAACTACTACGATCCTACCGTAGATATGGGCTACGGAATTATCGGAGGGACGTGCGATCAGAACCGTGCTTACCAGCACTTCGGCAACGCGGCTGCACCGAACTCGGGGACACCAGCCAACTGGATCTTCGCCGATGGACATGCCAAGTCGCTGAAGTGGAAGCAGACGATTATCCCACTCAATAGAAATATGTGGGAGATCAATCCTAGCCAAGTACCAGGCAACCGAAACGTCGTTGCTGATGATGGTAACTTTACCTATCCCAGTGCTGATACTGTTGGTAATGGTGGAATCTGTGCTCGCCTACGCTAAGAACGAAGGAAGAAACTACCAATGAAAAACCGAATCTTATGTTTACTTGCTCTCTGTGCTCTCGGTTTCGTTATGGGCTGTGGCCCAAAGGAAGCGGAGACACCTCCCGGAGCCTTAGAGCCTAGGAAAATGGTACGGCCTGATGGTATGGGGGATCCACGCACGATGACTCCCGAACAACGTGAGCAGATGCGTAAGCAGAGTGGACGCTAGAGAACACCTCTAACTCCGCTATACTGGGGCTTTGCATAAAGCCCCAGTACATTTTTCATTTTACGGTACGATAAAGTCCTATGAAACGTCGCTGGTTGCTTCCAGGTGCTCTTGCACTCTTGGGGATTGCGGTTGCACTCTGGCTTTCTCCATTGCCGTTTAAGGGCAATACACAAGCACAAGCATACTTCTCCAAAGGGACACGGTTTGCGGAGAGAGGTGATTTCGATGCGGCTGCTAAAGAGTGGGAGAAAGCTGTGGCTGCGGAGCCACGTAACAGCGAGGCATGGGCACTGCTAGGGGAGTACTACTTTGGCAAGAATGATTTTGAGAATGCGGTACGCTGCCTGATCCGATTGGTTGAGCTTGCTCCTGAGACTCCTGAGGCACACGGGCGGCTAGCGATTGCGTTTCTGGGGATGCGTCGTGAACTTGCCGCGTTTGAAGAGGCAGAGAAGGAACTTAAGCGCACCCCGGAACATGTTCCCTCACTCGCTGTTATTGCAGCACTTGCGGGCGCAGGAGGCATGCGTGATAAACAGCTTGCAGCCCTTGAGAAACTTGTACGACTACTGCCAAACGACACCGATTTTTTAGAGAAATACTGCCAGGCACTTTTGGAGCGCAAACGTGATGATGATGCTCGCCCGCTGATCGCTCGCTTTCGAAAGCTCGCTCCTCAGAGTCATCTCGCCGCGACCTTTGAGGGGATTCTTGCATTTCGCTCCGATACGACACCCACAGGCACACAGAAAGCCATTGCGTTTTTTCAAGAAGCACTTCATCTGGAGCCAAGTGCCCTCTTTCCACGCCTCTATCTTGGCAAACTCTACCTGAGACTTCACCAGCCTGCTGAGGCGCTGGTCTATCTCGAAGATGCTGCTAAGAAGATGCCGCGTAAGATGGACTTGCAGTTTGAGCTTGCCAGTGCCTACATGCAGGCCAAACAGCCTGGAAAGGCCGCACAGGCCCGTGAGCGCTTTGAGGCCATACGACGTGATGATGACAAGATGCGTGGGCTGATGAAGCGCTGTGCGGTGGATAACAAAAATGCGGCGCTTTTCAAAGAGACGGGACTTTTCTGTCTCAGTATCGGGAACTTCCTCAATGCTCGTGTTTATCTGGACCATGCAGAGAAACTTAAGCCGGGCGATCCTGAAGTGAGTGCCGCATGGAAGCAATTGATCAAGCAAGAAGAGAAGCGCCAGGATCTGGTGGAGAAGCTGGGGGAGCTACGGCGTGCCCAAAAAGAGCAGCAAGAGGCTGGAAAGAGTGAAAAACCATGAGAAAGCTGATTGGGGGAGCTCTCGCACTTTGTTTGATCATGGGCTGCACGCCCAAGCCCGAGCCGCCCAAAGCGCCGCTTATAGCCTCACCGAATGCACTCTTTGAGGATGTGGCGCCGAAAGCCGGGGTGCGTTTTACGGCGAACACGGGGGTCTCAGGAGGACGTTTTTATTTTATTGAGAGCACGCCTTCTGGGGGAGGCTTTATTGACTTTGACAATGATGGCAACTTAGATCTTTTTCTGGTTCAGCCAGGGGGAGCTTCGTCGCCGGATCAGCTTAAGGGCGAGCGGCCCCACTGTGCGCTCTTTCGCAACAACGGCGAAGGTGCGTTTACCGAAGCCACGGCGGGCTCCGGCTTCGATAAAGATCTCGGCTACGCGCATGGGATCGCCGTGGCTGACTACGACAACGATGGCTACGACGATATTTTCGTCACTAGCACACCCCATAACTTTCTTTTTCATAATGAGAAAGGCACGGGGAAGTTTACGGATGTTACGGCAAAGCGGGGGCTGGACAAGACGCATTCCACGGGCTACGCCACCAGCGCGGCGTTTGGCGACTACGACAACGATGGCAAGCTCGACCTCTATGTTTGCTACTACGGCCCTTGGTCGCCCGCGACGGATAAGCCTTGCACAAATGCCCAGCGGCAGCGCGACTACTGCACCCCGGAGATCTACGAGGCAGATGTCCACCAGCTCTTCCACAACGACGGCACGCGCTTTACGGATGTGAGTGAGCGCTCCGGAATAAGCAAGAGTAAGGGCCGTGGCCTTGCCGTGGCTTTTATAGACTACGACGAAGACGGCAAGCAGGACATCTTTGTTGCCAATGACCTAACCCCCAACATGCTCTGGCACAACAAAGGCGGCGGTGTTTTTGAGAACGTGGCGTCTGAGGCCGGGTGTGCTTATGCTGAGAATGGCTCCCTGATGGCGGGGATGGGGATTGGGATTGGCGACTACAACCGAACCGGCCACGCGAGCCTGTTTGTGACAAGCTTTGCGGGGATGCCTAACACGCTCTTTAAGAATCAAGGAGACGGGCTGTTTGAGAACGTCGCGGATACATCACGGGTTGCGTCTGCCCACATGAAGTATCTCTCGTTTGGCTGCGAGTTTATAGACTACGACGCCGATGGCTGGCTAGATCTGATGATGTCCAATGGGCACGTTCAGCTTTTTGTGGACCCGAAGCTCTCTGTCGGACTTAAGCAGCCTAAGCGGCTCTACCGCAACCAGGCCAACGGGACGTTTTTACCGATCGAGGACGCCGCGCTTCTAGGAGATCTGAACAAGCCTGTTATCTCACGTGGCCTTGCCATCGGTGACTTTGACAACGACGGCTGGCTTGACGCGCTTGCCACCAACCAGAACGACCCTGCACAGCTCTTTCGGAACCGAGGCGTCGGCAAGAACGCGACGATTGGCTTTAAGCTCATCGGCAGAAAATCTAACCGAAATGGCTGTCACGCCAAGATCACTCTCACCGACAGCAAAGGCGCTGTGCACACCGACTGGGTTCGTGCAGGCTCCAGCTACCTCTCCGCCAGCGACCAGCGCGTCTACTTTGGTTTAGGCAGTGCCATCAAAGCCACCAACGTTGAGGTTCACTGGCCCAGTGGCACGGTAGACAAGCTCGCCGATGTCTCCGCTGGTGTGCTCTACACCCTCATCGAGGGCGAGAGCATTACTCAGACCACACCATTTCGCACGAAGTAGGGGCTACTGTTACCACTCGGGGGCTTTGTACTCTGCCTTTAGCTTTGTGTAGAGCGCCTTTAGCTCTGCAAGAGTTTGGGCATAGCTTGCCTCACCGTGGACGGAGCGCAGCTCGCTTGGGTCGCGCTTGAGATCGAAAAGATTCCACTCTTTGGTGCTGGGGAAGTAGATGAGCTTGTGGCGCTCCGTGCGGACGCCATCGTGTGGGGCGACATTGTGGGTCTGCTCACCGCTGTATCGGTAGTAGATCGCCTTGCGAAAGTTTTGAGGCGTCTTGCCGGTCTTAAGAACGGGGACAAGGCTCTCGCCCTGAAGCTCAGGCGGGGCGGGGATTCCGGCCATCTCCAAGAATGTCGCGGCGTAGTCAATGTTCTGGATCAGCGCCTCGGGCCGTGAGCCGGGCTTTACCACGCCGGGCCAGCGGATCAGAAACGGCATCTTGAGAGACTCCTCAAACATCCAGCGCTTGTCAAACCAGCCGTGCTCGCCGAGATAGAAACCCTGGTCGGAGGCGTAGATCACGATGGTGTTTTTCGCCAGCCCGCTCTTGTCCAGGTAGTCCAGAAGCTCCCCGACACTCTCGTCCACGCCGCGCACACAGCGCAGATAGTCTTTGAGGTAGCGCTGGTACTTCCACCTCAGCTTGTCAGCCTCGCTCATCGTGGGGAATTTCTCCAAGAGCGCCTTGTTCTCCGATTCGTAGGCCGCTTTCCACGCCGCTGCCTGATCCGGTGTCATCCGGTTCAGCTCCCCGACTTTGTCAGAAGCATCGCCGAGCGGGTTGGGCATGACTTTCAGATCGGATGTCCAGGTCATGTCCGCGTTAATCTGCATTTTCTGCGTTTTTAAGGTGCTCGCACGATTCGCGTAGTCGTCAAAGAGTGACTTTGGCTCAGGGAAGACCGTGTTCTTGAAGACGCCAAAGTGCTGCGGGGCGATCATCCAGTTGCGATGGGGAGCTTTGTGCTGGCACATCAGAACAAAGGGCTTGCTCTTATCGCGGCTTTTGTCCAGCCAGGTCAGTGCGAGCTTGGTTGTCAGCTCCGTCACATGGCCAGGGTAGCGCTTCCTGCCGCCGTCCTGCTGCAAGAAATCCGGGTTGTAGTAGTTGCCCTGACCGGGGAGGATCTCCCAGTAGTCGAAGCCCGTTGGGTTGGTGACTAAGTGCCACTTGCCGATAATGGCGGTCTGGTAGCCCGCCTTTTGAAATGCCTTAGGAAACGTCCACTGCGTGCCATTAAACTTAGAGTTGTCGTTGTCTATAAAGCCATTGATGTGCGAGTGCTTGCCCGTCAGAATGCACGCTCTTGAGGGCCCACAGATCGAGTTGGCGCAAAAAGAGTTCTTAAAAATTGCCCCCTCGCGGGCAATCCGATCAATGTGCGGGGTAGGAGCCAGCTTCGCCAGTGGGCCGCCGTAGGCCGAGATCGCATTCAGTGCGTGGTCATCCGAGAAGATAAAGAGAATATTAGGCTGCTGCATCATAGACTACTCATTCGTGCTTGGAGAGTCTCGTTCCTGCAAGACCTTGCCCGATTTTGGTACTATAGGTGGCAATTATGAACCAGCGCCAAGGACAAGTGCCGCAAAAAACGCTACCGCTACCAGGCGAGACATTTATCGTGGCAGGGCGACCTGCGTTTGTGATTCTCCCGGAAGGCAAGCCTACAAGTCGCCTCATGCCCTGGGTCTGGTACGCCCCCACTCTCCCCGGTCTACCCGGCCCGGAGGAGCGCTGGATGTTCGAGCGGTTTGCTGCGGCAGAGATCGCGGTCGCAGGAATCGATGTCGGCGAGTCCTACGGGAGCCCGGATGGCCGTGCGCTCTTTACCGCGCTCTACACGGAGCTCACCCAGAAGCGAGGCTTTGCGACAAAGCCGGTGCTGCTGGGCCGGAGCCGGGGCGGGCTCATGACCCTGGGCTGGGCGGTCGAGAACCCGGAGAAAGTGGCAGGGTTTGCGGGAATCTACCCCGTCTGTGACCTCACCAGCTATCCCGGAGCTGCAAAGGCGAGCGCGGCCTACCACCTGACGGAGGCCGAGCTGCTCGCACGACTGAAGGAGCACAACCCTATCGAGAAACTTGCGGCACTTGCAAAAGCCCGCGTGCCGCTCTTTGCGATCCAGGGCGATAGCGACACGGTTGTGCCGCTGGAGCGAAACGCGGGTGAGCTGAAGCGGCGCTACGAGGCGCTGGGTGGGAAGATGCAGCTGATCGTCCCTCCCGGCCAGGGGCACAACATGTGGCCCGGTTTCTTCCAGTGCCAAGAACTGGTGGACTTTGTGATCGCACAGGCGGCAGGGATGCGCCTCACTGCACCAATCGAGTATCAAGTGACCCAGCGCGCATCGCGGACAAAGAGCAAGCTCACGATTACTGGCACGCTTGTGGCCCCCGTCGAGAAAGGCACCGTGCTGGAGGCGCGACTGGGCGATGGGCCTTGGCAAAGGCTCAAGCCGAAGTTTGAAGGCACGGCATTTACGGCGACACTGGAGGCACCTGCGGGTGGCTGGTTTTCGCTGGAAGTGCGCGTGCGGCAGAAGGCGAGCGTCCTCGCCGAGGCCAGTGTCGCGCATGTCGGAATCGGCGAGGTATTTGTGGTGGCGGGGCAGTCCAACTCGGCCAACCATGGTGAGGAGAAGCAGAGCACCAAGACGGGTAATGTGGTCACCTTCGATGGCACACGCTGGCAATTTGCAAACGACCCGCAGCCCGGCGCGAGTGGGGGTGGCGGGAGCTTCTTGCCTCCGTTTGGCGATGCGATCGCCACGCGCTTTGGTGTCCCGGTCGGCTTTATCGCCTGCGGGATCGGGGCGAGCAGCGTGCGCGAGTGGCTTGTCCAAGGCAGCACGTTTCCTAATCCACCCACCATTGAGGGCCGTGTCCAAAAGCGCGCCGACGGTCTCTGGGAGTGCAAGGGCGAGGCGTTTGCCATGTTCACAGCCCGTATGAAGCTCCTCGGTCCACGCGGTTTTCGCGCGGTCTTGTGGCACCAAGGCGAGAGCGATGCCAACCAGAAAGACACCACCCGCACGCTGCCGGGCCCGCTCTACCACGACTATCTCGCCAAGCTCATCCGCGACTCCCGCCGCGCGATTGGCTGGGACGCGCCGTGGTTTGTGGCCCAAGTGAGCTACCATGTCCCCGGCGATGAGTCCTCTCCCGAGATTCGCGCTGCCCAAGCCGCCCTCTGGAAAGAGCGCCTCGCCCTGCAAGGCCCCGATAGCGATGCCCTCAAGTCCGAGTGGCGCGACACCGGCGGCAAAGGCGTCCACTTCAGCGGCCCCGGCCTGCGCGAACACGCCGCACGCTGGGTCGAAAAAGTCGCCCCCTGGCTGGAACGGCAGTAGCACGACGAGGAAAACGATAAAATGCCCCAATCCCTTGGCCTTGTCTCCGTGGTTGTGCGTGACTACGACGAAGCGCTTGCTTTCTATGTGGACACGCTGGGCTTCGTGCTTAGGGAAGATACCTACCAGCCCGCCCAAGACAAGCGCTGGGTGGTTGTCGCGCCGCCTGGGGCACAAGAATCGGGCCTCTTGCTGGCGCGGGCAACGAGCGCGCAGCAGCTCGCATGCGTGGGAGCCCAGACAGGAGGCAGGGTCTTTCTCTTTCTCTATACCGACGACTTCTGGCGCGACTTTACGGCCTACAAAGCGAAGGGTGTGGTATTTGTCCGAGAGCCAAAGCAAGAGAGCTACGGCACTGTTGCGGTGTTCCAAGACCTCTACGGGAACCTTTGGGACTTGGTTCAAACCATGACCGAAGACAATAGCCTTGGATTCACGTACCAAACCCGAAAAAACGGCGAAGTGGAAGTGTGGCATCGTGGCAAGCTGGCGTCTACACTACGGGGAAACGATGCCGCCGATTTTCTCCAGGAAGTCGAGGCGGGAGACGAGGCGACGGCCCAGCAGCTCATGGCACGCATCACGGGCAACTACAAGCATGGAAACGAGCGGACGGCAAGCCATCACCCTCGTAATCGTCGCTGAGGTATAGGTATAAGTTATGGGAAAAATCTCGCTCCCGGAGAAGCTGGCGCAGATTCACGAGCACTGGCGGCCCAAAGTGATCGCAGAGCTCAATGGGCAGGAAGTGAAGCTGGTGAAGTTCTGCGGTGTCTTTCCTTGGCACCACCACGAAAACGAGGACGAGCTCTTTCTGGTCTGGCGCGGGACGATGCAAGTGGAGTTTCGGGATCGGATCGTCACGCTGGAGCCTGGCGAGCTGTGCGTCGTCCCGCGTGGCGTCGAGCACCGGACGCTTGCGGAGAGCGAGGCGGAGGTGCTCCTCTTCGAGCCCGCCGCGACCCGCAACACGGGCAATGTTGAGGACGAGATTTTTACCGCGCCTGATGGGGCGCGGCTTTAGGCGAGTGGCTAGTCGCTTCCGCGGCGTTTGAACTGGTAGTAGCGCTCGCCGTCGCGGTTGATGTAGGGCTTAGAGAACAAGCTGGCGCGGGCACGCTCGCCTTTGTCCTGGCTCTTGCGGTCTTTCTCGTAGCGATCCACGGATCAGTCCAAAGGCGGCCAGTCCTCCGGCTAGTGTCGCGAGATTGCGCCAGTCGTTCTTGGTCTTCTGTCGCTGTTGCTGCTGACGCTTGCTCTGTGCCAGCGTGATGCCCGGAGTCACCCCGAGCAAGGTGAGCGCGGCTAGTGCGCCCCCAAGGAGCCGTGTTGTCTTTGTTTGCATACGGCTCCTATGCTATAGATTTGCGCAGGGTTCCGTCTTTGCAGGTATGATCGTCCACATGGCAACGGAGATAGAGCGCAAGTTTCTCGTCACAGGCACCGACTGGCAGAGCACCACGCCCACTTACTACTGCCAAGGCTACCTCAACCGCGACAAGCACCGAACCGTGCGCGTCCGAGTGGCGGGGGAGCATGGCTTTCTGACGGTCAAGGGCATCACCACGGGAGCCAGCAGGGCTGAGTTTGAGTACACGATTCCTCTCGAAGACGTCAAAGCACTCCTCGCGCTCTGCGACGGGCCGCTGGTGGAGAAGATGCGTCATGTTGTCGAGCACGCAGGGCTGCGCTGGGAGATCGACGCGTTTCTGGGCGACAACGCAGGCCTTTTGGTTGCCGAAGTAGAGCTGAAGTCCGAGGCGCAAGAGATCGCGCTGCCCGAGTGGATCGACGCGGAGGTCACCGGCGATGCGCGCTACTACAACTCCAATCTCGCGACAATGCCCTACAAACACTGGAGTGATAAATGAATCTACTATCATTCTGAGAACTCCTCATTGATTTTTCACTAATTGCTCTTAAAATCTACCCGAAGGAACAACGATGAGAAGATTTCAAGACACCGCCAAACCCGAGGTCAGGCGGGAGGCGAAAGACCCGGCACCGATTGCCTGGTATGCCACTCTGGCGCGAGGGCTCGCGGAGGCCAAGCGCACCGGAAAGCCCATTTTGTTTGTGAGCGCCGCGCCCCACTGTGCGGGCGTCTCCGGCATGTGGTGACCGGGCAAGGTCACGATGGACCAGGGCTTCCTGCTCCATCCCGAGGTAGTTACTTCGGCTAAGAAATTTGTGTGTATCCGGCTGACGTCCTACGAGAACGAGGCCGAGAAACAGTTTGTGGCCCGAATGAGTGGCCGTGAGCCTGCCAACACGTCGTTTGCAATTCTGAATCCCGAGGGAAATGAGTACGCTCTGCGGGGGCGTGGTCCGGGTCGTGGCCCCCGTGATCTCTTCCCCGATGCGCCCGCGATGGCCAAGGGCATGGACGCGCTGGCGGCAAAGTATCCCCTCAAGGAAGCAACCGGAAAGCCCTCGCTGCCTGTCACCCTGAATGTCAAAGTGGGGCTGGCGGTAGCAGCGGCGGACTTGCTCCCCCTGGTGCTCGTGCTCGCGCCCCATGCCAAGCGCCAAGATGAGATCGAGGCCAAAGTCGCAGAGCAGGCGTGGGCCACAGACTTTGCAGGGCGCTTTACCTTTGCCAGCACGATAGACCCCAAAGAGCTTGCTAAGCTCACGGGCAATACGGTTAAAGAGGGCGTTTTAATCATCGAGCCTGATATCTTCGGTGCCACGGGTAAAGTGGTGGGGGAAGTGCCGGGAAACCAGCTCGCCAAGCTTTCCGATGCCTTTAAGACCGCGCTCAAGAGCCATGTCAAGCTCAACAAAACCCGGCGGGACTTGGCCAACCGTGGGCTCAAAGAAGGCATCTACTACGAGACAGGGATTGAGGTCAGTGGGCGTGGCGAGGCCACAGACCGTGCACGCTACAAGCAGATGCTCGATTTCTACAAAAAGAAAGACTGAGGCGTCTGGGTAGCCTTCGGCTGCAAAGCCCGTGCCGGGCTGTAGATGTGGGAGCCCGGCACGGGCTTTGCGGCGCTTGCGCCACTGCAGACGCCTCATTCTATGGGGCGGACACGGTTGTGGATGACGATTCGCGAGAAAGGCTCCCATTGAGTTATGTTTAGAACCAAAGTCAGGTAAATATCGTCAAGGATTCCCATGAAATCAAAGCTCCTTTTTGCTCTTCCGCTGCTCTGCGCTTCGCTTGGCAGGGTGTGCCCCGTGCAGGCTGCGCCGCCAGAGAAGCCCAATATTATCTTTATTCTGGCCGATGATCTGGGGATAGGAAATGTGGGATGCTACGGCTCTGACAATGCCAAGACGCCGCAGATCGACAAGCTTGCCGCCTCAGGGACGCGCTACACGAAGGCATTTACGGCGGCGCTGTGTGGGCCGTCGCGGGCACTGATCATGACGGGGCGCTATGCGTTTCGCAATGGCTCTACCAACCAAGATGCCTGCCAGCAGCTGCCACTTGAGGAGCTTCGGCTGGGCAACACGCTTAAAGCGGCGGGCTACGCGACGGCGGCGATTGGCAAGTGGGGACAGCTTCCCGGCGAGCCCAACCAGGCGGGCTTCGATGACTACCTGCGATTTAACGGCAGCGGCGTCTATCAGAACAAGCCCGGCGGCAAGGTCGAGGTGTATCGCGCTAATGGCAAGGAACGCAAGCTCACCGACACGGAGTACATGCCAGACATCATGCACGAGCAGGCGATGGCGTTTCTGAAGAAAAACCAGGCAAAGCCGTTTTTTCTCTACTACTCCATGGTGCATGTCCACGGTGATATCCAGCCGACGCCCGATAGTGCGCCGGGTAGCAAGGACTTGTTTGGCGACAATATTCGCTACATGGACAAGCTCGTCGGCAAGCTTGTCGCCCAGCTCGATGCGCTGAAGCTGCGCCAGAACACACTGATTGTCTTTATCGGTGACAATGGGACGGCAAAAGGCCCCAGTGAGCTCTCTACGATCCACGGACGGAGTCTCTCGGGTTCAAAAGGCTCGATGTTGGAGGGGGGAGGGCATGTGCCGATGATCGCCAGTTGGCCTGGCAAGACACCCGCTGGGAAAGTCTCCAACACGCTGATTGACTCCACCGACATGCTCCCTACGTTCGCGGAGCTAACGGGTGCAAAGCTCCCCGAGAAAACCGTCTTCGATGGGGTGAGCTTCGCTCCGCAGCTCCAGGGCAAGCCCGGCAAGCCACGCTCCTGGGTCTATAACCAGCTCGCCAATAGGTGGTATGTCCGCGAACAGGGCTGGAAGCTCAACCAGCTCGGTGAGCTCTACGACATGGCCGATGCCCCGTTCACTGAGAAGCTCATCGCCACCGGAAGCGAGACACCTGCTGCCAAAGCCGCCCGCACACGCCTGGCTGCTGTACTCGCCACACTCAACCCCGCAGGCGGCATCATGGACACCGGCGATGGCACGGGTCGCCATGCCAACAAGGCTAAAAATGCTCAAAAGAAAGAAGCCGCCGCTGTCGCAACAACCGAGACGAAAGTGCTGGAAGAGCGCTTTGATACGCTCGACACGAAAAAAACGGGCAAGCTGACCCTGGAGCAGTTTATCCGCAACAAGCCCGACTCAGACGTCGCCAAGGCACGCTTTGCAAAACTCGACACCAACCACGATGGTATTCTCACGCGGGAAGAGTTTCTTGCGCAGGGAAAGAACTAGGAACAAACATACAGCAGAAATCAGAGCGAGTCTGGGAGGGACGGGGTGGCTACATCAGCATGGATGTCCCGGCACCGCGTCGCCCTGGGACAGCTTAGACCACGGCGGTGTCGAGGCTGCCGCGCCACGCTCGATCCCCTTAAGCTGGAGAGCGATCCCAAGATCCAAGTGCTAGACCTCCTCACTCTTGAGGGCTACGCGGTCTACGCCGAGCGCCTCAAGCCATTTCTGGCGAAGGCACTCGGAGGAAAAGGGCATCGTGGTAAGGAATGATGCAGAGAACCGACCTATGAAACGTCAAACCTCTCCTCCTTTCGCGATTGGCAAGCCAGGCAAGTCTGCCAATGGCAAGCTCAATATCGCCTTTATCGGCTCCGGCGGCTGGATCGCCCAGCAGCCCTACAAGCAAGGGTGCTCCGAGGAAAACCTCGTCGCCTTCTGCGATGTGGACCGCAATCAGTGCGCGGAGAACATGAAGGCCTGGCGCACTAACCAGCCGTTCTTCGATGATTTTCGGGTGATGCTGGATAAGATGCACAAAGAGATCGATGCTGTGGTAGTCTCGACACCCGATCACACCCACTTCGCCGCCACGCAGATGGCGATGGAGCGGGGGATTCATGTCTACACGCAGAAACCGCTCACCCACAATATCTGGCAGTGTCGGACACTTGCCAGGTCGCAGGAGCGCTATAAGGTCGTCACGCAGATGGGCAACCAAGGCCATGCCGATGACGGTATCCGCAACTCCGTCGAGGCCGTACGCGCCGGGGTGATTGGGGACGTTGCTCGGGTGCTCTGTCGCAACGACGGTCCGGAGATGGGAGGAACCCACTTTGGTAACCCTGCGACCATGCCGCCGCCGCCCTCGGCGATCCCCGACGGGCTGGCCTGGGATCTCTGGCTAGGGCCGACCGTGAAGCGGGAGTTCTACCGCGACTACCTGCCACAGAAGTGGCGCGCCTTCTATGATTTTGGCAGCGGCATGCTCGGCGACTTCGGCTGCCACACGTTTGACACGCCTGTCTGGGCGCTCGATCTCGGCCCACCCACGGTGGTCGAGTGCCTCTACCGCGAGAAGTCGCTGGAGGGCTTGATCCCCAAAGCCAGCCACATCCGCTTCCACTTTCCCGCCAAAGGCACGCGTGGCCCCGTGATCCTCGACTGGTTCGATGGTGCGTCGGACTGGAAGCGAGCCGGTCAGGTCAATACGTTTGGTGCGGACGAAGACGCACTCATCGGGCGCGCTTGCTGGCTCCTTGGCACCAAAGGCCTCCTCGGCTGCGGCACGCACGCCGGGCAGCCGCTGATCTTGCCAGAAGTCGTTCGCGAGAAGTGGAAGGCCAGCCCACCGGCCAAGACCCTCCCGCGCGTGCAGGGTGGGCCGTTTCGGGAGTGGATGCGGGCCATCAAGGGCGAAGGCCCTGAGCCCGGCTCCAACTTCAAAGTGGCGGCCAACCTCACCGAGATCATCCTGCTGGGTGTCCTGGCTCAGCGCTTCAACACCCGTATCGAGTGGGATGCCAAGGCCGGGCGCATCACCAACCACCCCGAGCTCAACGCCTTTGTGAAAGAGCCTGTCCGTGAAGGATGGCGCTTTGGAGAAACAGTTTAGTATGCGACAAAATGCTTCCAGAACTTGGATAGACCCCGCTATCGCCAAGCGGGAAGACCCGGACTTCACGGTTCAAGGCGAGTACGTCGGCAAGGGACTCGGGCTCCAGCTAGTGGCGCTCGGGGGCGGTAAGTTCGACGGTTATCTCTTCGAGGGCGGCCTTCCCGGCGCAGGCTGGGAGCCTGGCAGGCCCCGTACCCCGCTCAAGGAAGAAGAGGCTCTGACTCTCCGTAAGAAGCTCAAGCGTGTCGAGCGCCGCAGCCCCACTCTGGGCAAGAAGCCCCCGCGCGGCGCTACGATTCTCTTCGACGGCAAGAGCACCGATGCCTGGGAGCGTGGTAAGGTCGAGAGCGGGTATCTCCAGGCGACCGATGCCATCACCAAGCAGACATTCGCCAGCTACACCCTGCATCTTGAGTTCCGTACCCCGTACATGCCCGCAGCCCGTGGTCAGGGGCGTGGCAATAGCGGCGTCTACCACAGCGGCCGCTGGGAAACGCAAGTCCTCGACTCGTTTGGCCTCGAAGGCCAAGACAACGAGTGCGGTGGGATCTACTCGATCTCCAAGCCACGGCTCAATATGTGCCTGCCGCCGCTCGCCTGGCAGACCTACGATGTCGAGTTTACCGCCGCGACATTTGATGCATCTGGCAAGCGCACTGCTTGGCCGCGCATCACCGTGCGGCTCAACGGCGTTCTGGTGCACGAGAGTCTGGAGCTGACGAAAGACTTCACCACCTCCGCCCCTCTTACCGGTCCGCTGACCAGACCCGAAGGACCCGTTTTCCTTCAAAATCACGGCAACCCGGTTGTCTACCGCAACATCTGGATCGTGCCCCGCTAAGAAACAAATCAACAAATGAAAAAATCAATTCTCTCTCTTGCGGCTTTGCTCGTAGCCAGCCTCCCCGCCTTGGCGCAGAGCAAGCCCGTGCGGGTCTTTATTCTTGCCGGGCAGTCCAACATGGAGGGCCAGGGCTTTATCGCCGCCGATCCCAAGCGCAACGAGGGCAAGGGCTCGCTGGAGTTTCTGGCGAAAGACCCCGCCACGACCAAGCACTTCGCGCCGCTCCAAGACCCAAGTGCCGCCGGTCAGTGGAAGAAGCGCGACGATGTCTGGATCTCGTATCTGGAGCGAAAAGGCCCGCTCACCGTGGGCTTTGGCGCGACACCCGAGAAGATCGGCCCCGAGCTGGGCTTTGGCTGGGTGATGGGCGATACCCTCGATGAGCCGGTGCTACTCATCAAGTGCGCCTGGGGCGGCAAGAGCCTCGCGATAGACTTCCGTCCGCCAAGCGCGGGCAAGCTCCCGTACTCGCTGGGTGAAAAAGGCGATGCGGAGCTGGCGAAGAACCCGGAGAGTCTCGGCAAGTACTACCGCGAGACACTCACGCGCACCAAGGCGGCGCTTGCTCGGGTTAAAGAGCTCGTGCCGGGCAGCGATGGGCGCTATGTCTTAGCGGGCTTTGGCTGGCACCAGGGCTGGAACGACCGGATCAGCGACAAGTTCAACGCCGAGTACGAGAGCAACATGGTGGCCTTCATTCAAGATATGCGCAAAGACCTCGGAGCCCCCGCGCTCCCGTTTGTCATCGCCGAAACCGGGATGAATGGCCCCACGGAGACGCATCCCCGCGCTCTCTCGCTCATGAAGGCCCAGGCCAACGCAGCCGCCCGCCCGGAGTTCAAGGGCAATGTGGCCTTTGTGAGCACCAAAGCGTTCTGGCGACCGCAAGAGCAGTCACCCACGGGCCAGGGCTACCACTGGAACACCAACGCGGAGACTTACTATCTCATCGGTGAGGCCATGGGCGAGGCCATGAAGAAGCTGCTCTCCGTACAATGAATATGACCGACTCACCCAAATCCACCATTCCTCAATGGAAGTGGTATGTCGTCGCGATGATGCTTTTTGCGACCATGATCAACTACATGGACCGCCAGACCCTGGGATCCATCTCGACCTTTATCAAGGCGGAGTTTAAGCTCGGCGAGGAGGGCTACGGCCAGCTGGAGGCGGTGTTTGGCTACTCCTACGCGGTCTTTCTGCTCTTGGCGGGCTTCCTCGCCGACCGGGTGAACCTGCGCTGGCTCTACCCACTTGCCCTGCTGGTCTGGTCCGCGGCAGGCTTTGCGACGGGCTTTGTCGAGACCCTCTTTCAGCTCCAGGTCTGCCGGATTATCTTGGGCGGCGGCGAGGCGTTTAACTGGCCGGTTGCCGTCGGGATCATCGGGCGAATCATTCCACGTGAGTCTCGGGCACTGGCCAATAGTGTGTTTAACAGCGGGATGACCGTCGGGGCGGTGGTGACCCCGCTGCTGGTTCTGGCGCTCGTGAAGCCTAGCGGCGAGGGCTGGCGGCAGATGTTTATGATCGTCGGTGCCATCGGCCTGGTCTGGGTCGTGGCGTGGCAGCTGGTCACACGGGGCGAGCGGGCCGCCGAGATCGCGCACGCGCCCGCCAAGGCTACCGATTTTGTTCCCGTCCCGTTTGTCTCGGTCTTTAGGCTACGGAAGTTCTGGATCGCGCTGGCACTGGGGGTAGCGGTGAACATGAGCTGGCACTTCTACCGCGTCTGGCTCCCACGGCACCTGGTGATTGATCTCAAGTTCACGGATCAGCAGCTCCAGTATCTCCTCATCGCGTTCTATCTAACCGCAGATGTAGGCAGTATCGGGATCGGCTATCTGGCCCGCAAGTTCGTCTCCGCCACTTGCTCCGTCGAGCGTGCCCGTAAGAAGATCCTCCTGCTTTCCTCGGGCCTCTGCCTGCTGGCGACGCCGCTTGTTTTCATTCCGGGGCGTGAGGTCATGGTGCCGCTCTACTGCATTGTCGGTGCGGGGCTGATGGGCGGCTTTGCGATCCTCTACGCGCTGATCCAAGATGTCTCGCCGCAGCACACGTCCAAGTGCCTTGGGGCGGTGGGGGCCTCCTCCTGGCTCATCAACTCCCTGCTCCACCCCCTAGTGGGCCGCTACGCCGACACGCATGTCAATGCCATGGGTAAGTTCGCCCCGATGATCTTGGTGGCGGGCGTGCTACCGCTGCTTGCAGCACTCTTTGCGCTGACCTGGCCGGAGCAGAAAGAAGAAGAGCAGAAAGAAGAAAAACACAAATGAGCAAAGTCGCACTGGTGACGGGAGCGGGAAGTGGCGTGGGCCGGGCAGTCACTCTGGCACTGCTCCGTGACGGCTACCGTGTCGCGCTGGCCGGGCGACGCTCCGACGCGCTGGAGCAGACGGTCTCTGAAGCAGGGGAGTGGGGCACAAATGCCCTTATCGTTCCCACCGATCTGCGTGATCCTGAGGCGATCCGGGCGCTCTTTGCCCAGACCCAAGCGGCGTTTGGGCGGCTCGATGTGCTCTTCAACAACGCTGGGGTTGTCCTCAAAGGAACGCATTTACTGGAGGAGCTGACCTACGAGCAGTGGCAGTCTATGGTGGAGACCAACCTCACGGCGGCGTTTCTGTGCACACAAGAAGCATTTAAATTGATGAAAACCCAGACCCCCATGGGCGGACGCATCATCAACAACGGCTCGGTCTCCGCCCAGGCACCGCGCCCCAACTCCGCGCCCTACACCGCTACCAAGCACGCCGTGACGGGGCTCACCAAGTCCACGGCGCTGGATGGAAGAAAATACAATATTGCCTGTGGCCAGATTGACATCGGAAATGCCCTGACGGAGAACACGGCGAAGATGGCCGATGGCATCCTGCAAGCCAGCGGCGCACTGGCCCCAGAGCCGACCATGGACATGGAGCATGTGGCACAGTCCGTGCTGCACATGGCCAACTTGCCGCTGGATGCCAATGTCTTGTTTATGACCGTCATGGCCACCAAGATGCCGCTAGTCGGGCGGGGGTGATCGGCTCGGCGCGAATTGGCAGGTCAATCTGCGACAGTGTAGTGTATAACATTGTCAGCTTTTGGCGATATACAGGAATGAACACTCTTTTGAAACCAACACTTGCCTCTCTCACCGCCCTTGTGGGGCTTCTCCTGATCTCCCCGGCTCAGGCGCAGACCTCGGTCTGGCCGCAGTTTCGGGGGCCGAACGCCAATCCGGTGAGTGCCAATGCGCGGCTGGCAGATCGCTGGAGCAAGACGCAGAATATCGAGTGGGCGCAGACCATCCCCGGGCGCGGGTGGTCGTCGGCGATTGTCGTGGGTGAGAAAGTCTTTGTGACCACGGCCACCACCGATGGCAAGTCCAAGGCGCCCCAAGTCGGCACCGAGTACAGTAATGAGTACGTTGCCGAGCTCGCCAAGCAGGGGCTCAGCGAGGCGGAGATCATGAAGAAGGTCAACGAGCGGGACTTTGAGCTCCCAAGCGAGGTGAACCTGCACTACTTTCTCTACTGCCTCGACCTCAAGAGCGGAAAAGTAAGCTGGAAGAAAGAGTTCTACGCGGGCCATCCGCCGGGAGGGCGGCACCGCAAGAACAGCTTCACGTCGGAGACGCCGGTTACGGATGGCAAGTTTGTCTATATCTATGTCGCGAATCTCGGGGTGTGGGCCTACGATCTCACCGGCAAGCTGGCGTGGACCAAGAAACTAGAGATCAACCCGATCTACTTGGAGTTTGGCACGGGTGGCTCGCCGGTCTTGGTGGGCAACCAGCTGGTCATTCTCAGCGACAACCAGAAGCAACAATATCTCGCCGCGTTGGATACCCAGACCGGCAAGCAGGTCTGGCGCACCGACCGGGATCTAGGCCCCAAGCAGATGCACTCCGGCTGGGCGACTCCTTTTGTCTGGAAGCACGCCCTCCGCACCGAGATCGTGACAATTGGCCCGACCATGGCCGTGAGCTATGACACGTCGGGCAAAGAGCTATGGCGTCTGTCAGGAATGTCGCCCGCCCCCATCCCGATGCCCTTTGCCTACGATGGCCTACTCTATATCAACGGTGGACGCGGCTGCCCGCTCTTTGCTGTGCGTCCCGGTGCAATGGGCGACATCTCGCTGTCCAAAAGTCAGGACACGAGTGAGTTTGTCGCCTGGCGGCAAGCACGTGGCGGGACGTATCTCCCGTCGTCTCTGGCCTTCGGGGGCGGGGTCTACTCCCTCAGTGAGACCGGAATTCTCAGCCGCTTCGATGCCAAGACCGGCAAGCAGACCTACAAAGAGCGCCTCGGCACGGTGGGCAACTTCACGACATCGCCCTGGGCCTACAACGGCAAGATCTTCTGTCTCAGCGAGGAAGGCGACACGTTCGTGGTCAGCGCAGGCGAGAACTTCAAGCTGCTCCACACCAACCCCCTCGGCGAGATGGCACAAGCCACCCCCGCTCTGGTCGGCGAGCGCCTGCTGATCCGCACCGAGAGCAAGCTCTACTCCATCCGCAAGAAAACCTGAGCTGTTCGGAGGGGTGTTGTTGGTCGTAGAATCTGCTATCATTCGGCAAGCGTTCAACTGTGACGCGCGAAGGAGTGGGGCAGATGGGTTTGGAGGCATTTCTTTTCGACGATGCGGCGATGCGGGACTTTCTGGTGCAGGGCTACTGTGTCTTGAAGGTCGATCTCCCGGCGGAGTTTCACCAGCAGGTTTTTGAGAAGACGAAGAAGCTTCTCGCCGAGGAGGGCAATCCGGGCAACAATATCCTCCCGCGCCTCCCCGAGGTGCAGCAGGTCTTCGACGATCCCGCCGTGAAGGGGGCGCTCACCAGCCTGCTGGGGCCGTCGTACGTGATGCATGTCCACCGGTTTGCGCACCCCAACGGGCCGGGTGGCAACGGTGGCGGCTGGCACAAAGACAGCTACTGGGGCTACTCGAAAGTGCGCGACCACCATCCCCGCTGGATCATGGCGATGTACTACCCGCAGGATGTTCCGCTGGAGCTCGGGCCAACCGGTGCGGTTCCGGGGAGCCAGTACTACGAGTCTCGCGTGGGGACACTGCCTCTGCCCGAAGACGCCCCCGTGGATCCCGAGGGCGTCGGCCTGCCGGTGATCGGAGAGGCAGGAAGTGTCATTCTCATTCACTTCGATCTGTGGCACCGGGCGTTTCCCAACCACTCGGACCAGCACCGCTACATGTTCA
>Ga0315904_10004387_pt1 | contig 20181 bp, 19 predicted proteins | sample LakEriMetagenome_6_FD_203529 | JGI IMG/M metagenome (GOLD analysis project Ga0315904, IMG submission 203529) | Freshwater fungal communities from buoy surface, Lake Erie, Ohio, United States - Buoy 12 MA120 | ecosystem: Environmental > Aquatic > Freshwater > Lake | place: USA: Lake Erie, Ohio...
GGCAGTTTTTAGATCGCGTCGTCACGCGTATCGTCGAGCTGGAGAACTACCGCCTCAGCGACTACGCGGGCAACTACAGCGACTACGTGCAAGAAAAACCGTTTCGCCTGAAGACCAGCGAGCGCCAGTTTCTGCACGAAGAAGAGCTGCTGCTGCTCGAGGCCGAGGCGCTGAAAGAGCACAAAGAGCGCCGCGAGCGCAAGATTGCCGATCTGAAGAAGCGCGTCACGCCGCGCCCCGCGCAGGTGCTGATCACGGAGATCTACGAGGGCCTGCATGTAAGAGACAACCTGCTCCGGGTCGAGGACCTGTGCAAGGCCTATGGGGACCAGACTCTCTTTACCAACCTGACCTTCGAGCTCCACGGCAACGAGCGCCTCGCCATTGTCGGACGCAACGGCAGCGGCAAGTCCACGCTGCTTCGCTTGCTCACGGGAGAAGAAGCCCCCGACTCGGGGATTGTGCGCTGGGAGGGCGGCGTCAAAGCAATCCACTTCAACCAGCTTCTCGAAAATCTTGATCCCAAAGACACGCTCTCGCACGCCATCAACACCTTCGGACTGGCCTTTCATGCGCCGCGCAAGCATGTCCATAAGTTCTTAGAGATGCTGCGCTTCTCCGAGATGGATCGGATGCAAAAGCTCGGGACACTCTCGGGCGGCCAGAAATCTCGCGTCGCGCTGGCGCAGTGTCTACTCTCCGGCTCCCCCGTGATCATCCTCGACGAGCCCACGAATCACCTCGACATGCCCAGCATTCAAGTCATGGAGCAGGCCCTGATCCACTTCCCCGGCGCGGTCTTAGTGGTCAGCCACGATAGATTCTTCCTCGACAAAGTCGCCACTCGAAGACTGATCTTTGAGGGCGAAGGCAAGATCCGCGAAGAGAGCGCCTAGTCAGCAGTTTCTTCGGGGAGAGGCGGAAAAATCTCCGCGAGGGCGATGGCGTGCTCGGGGGCGGCTTCGGGGGAGATGGACTCGTTTTCGTTGTAGGTGACGATGCTCTGGTAGTCCTCCCCGGCGGGCCTGCGGTGGACGATCACGGTGCGTCCGGTAAGATTCACCACCCAGTACTCGGGAACGCCTGCGGTGGCGTAGAGCTTTGCTTTCTGGCCTTTGTCCCGCCAGAGCGTGCTGTCGGAGACCTCCACCACAAGCCGAAACTCACTGCCAGGGGGAATGCCGGTCTTGAGATAAACCTCAGCAGACTGGTGCGTCACGGCAGCATCGGGCTCAGGCTCACTCTTTTCCCCAGCACTTAGTGAGCCAGGCATGCGGACATAGTCCCAGCCAAAGCACTCCACTAAAGCGCGGATCAGCTTCATATTGACAAACGTATGGGGTTCGTTAGGCATAATTTTAACGATCTCGCCTTCGAGTAGCTCGTAGCGGCCATCAGCAAAGAGGCCGGCATCGGCCATCATCCGAAAGCCTTCTCGGGTCCAGCGAACCTGGCCCGTTTGTGGATCAGCGGTGAGTGTAGTGCTCATGGCGCTATTTTATCGCCTTTGACTTCTGATACGCTTCTTTGAGAGCCTCGGCACGCTGGCGTACCTCAGCCTTAATGATCTCTGAAAAAGGAGCGTAGGTAAAGAGCATCAAGCGGTATGCTCCAGGGATCGTCAGACGGTAAGCCTCTGTGGTTGGCTCGTAGCGCAGGATACCTGCTTGAACCTGATCCAGAGAGATCTCCATGCTCGCGGCACGCCGCTCCTCTACCGTCCACGTACGCCGAACGAGAAGATCATCGGGGAAACGCTGAAGGTGAGATTGGCAGGCAAACTGGTGCAGTGTATAAAGAGAGTCGAGACTTTGCTCCGTATCCAGAACATATACCTGTTCTTTCGATTTACGTGCCCAAAAGCAATAATAATCGTCATTGACAAGTTCAATACTTTGCCCACTTTGGAACCGAGCAAAGACCCCTTCGAAGCAGTAAGGAGCCGAGGTGCGATCCAAACCTACCACTGCCTCCAGCCGCGCGACTTCCTCATGTTCCGAGTGCTCAAAGTGCCAGACATAGATAACGCTTCCTGTGCCTCCATAGTCCCAAAGAAGCAAAGAGTTCGGGAGGAACCCCAGTGTTCGTAGATCCTTTTCTTTGCTCTGAAAGTGCTCTTTTACCTTGGGAGGAAGCGTTTCCAGGGTTAGCTCAGTAATGGCAATCTGCTTAGTCCAGGTACATTTCCGGTAAAGCCAGGCAGGCACAAGAACTCCGTAGTAGATTGCAAGGCTGAGTAGGAGAACCTGCCACAAGCTTAGCATCACGATCCTCCTCTAGGCGTTCTTAGGTTTCTTGCGCTCGCTGGTTCGCACACCACCGACGGCTTCGTACTCGCTACTGTCGCGACCGTACTTTCCAGCGGCTTTGGAAAGCACCCGGCTACTGAAGGTTCTGTGCCGATGACGCTCCCAAGCGCATAGACCGCATCATAATCGGTAGCCTTAAGCAGATCCTCATACACCTCACGGGGCATTGTATTTTCCATAGCCCTATTGTATTTTCCCCTACCAGTCGTGGACGCTTCCATCGGCGCGGCGGCAGACGGGCAGGTAGTTGCGCTGGTAGGGATATTTCTTGGCCACCTCCTCGTTGATATCGCAGCCCAAGCCGGGTTTCTCTGAGGGCCAGAGCCTGCCATCTTTATATTCGGGAGCGCCAGGGAAGACCTCGTGGACGATCTCCGGGAAGAAGACCATTTCTTGAACGCCGAAGTTGGGGATCGAGACATCCACATGCACATTGGCGCAGTGGGTCGCCGGGCCGATGTCACCGGGGCCGTGCCACGCGGTCTGGATGGAGTAAGGCTCCGCTAAGACGGCGATCTTCTTGGCCTCGGTAATCCCCCCGATATGCCCAATGTCGCAGCGAATAAAGTCAATCAGCTGCTCGGTGAAGAGCGGCAAGCACTCGTATTTGGAGTGAAACAGCTCGCCCATCGCCAGTGGGGTTGTGGAGGCGTCGCGTACTAATCGAAAGCTCTCTTTATGCTCGGGGCGCAGGGCGTCCTCAAGAAAGAATAAGTGGTAGGGTTCGAGCTCTTTGGCCAGGCGCGCGGCCTGAATCGGGTTCAGGCGCTCGTGGACATCGTGGAGGAGATTGATCTCGTCACCAAGCTTGTCTCTGAGATACGCAAACATCTTCGGGACGACTCTCAGATAGCTGGCGGGCTCCCAGTTTCCCTCCACATGGGGCATCGGGCCACCATCACCGCTGCCTTTTCCCAGCCAGCTCGCACTCGCGGCTTCAGCGGCACCGCCCATGCCGTAGGTCGAGGTCGCGCCCGGAACGGGGCACTGGACACGGATATGCGAGAAGCCTTTCGCCATCGCCGCCCGCACCGAGTCCTCCAGCTCCTCGTTGGTGTGCCCCCCGCAGTGCGTGTAGGCCCAAGCCCCCTCACGGGTCTTGCCTCCCAGGAGCGAGTACACAGGAAGGCCGGCGCGCTTGCCCTTAATATCCCAGAGCGCGATATCAATCCCGGCGAGCGCCGTCATCAGCACCGGGCCGCCGCGCCAATAGGTTCCTCGGAAGAGCATCTGCCAGATGTCTTCGATCTGGTCGGGGTCGCGGCCAATCAGCAGGGGCGCGAGATGCTCCTCAAGTGCGGCAGCGACAGCCAGCTCACGGCCATTGAGCGTGGCATCGCCCACCCCATACAGACCCGGCTCATCGGTGAGAATCTTGACAGCGACATAGTTTCGTCCGGGGCACGTCACGATCACCCGGACTTCGGTGATTTTCATGCTCCTCTCTTCACCATAGAAAGCAAAAACCCCTCCCATGCCATGCATGAGAGGGGCAATTGATCAGGCTCCCCCGCCACCCCCAAGACCTAGCTTGGGATCGGGTCTGTACTTAGGATCGTTGGGGTTATCTGGTTTCACAATCACTCCAGGAGCCTCACTTGAAGCCCCTTTACTCAGCTTCCAGATCATGAGTCCTAGTCCCACGACCGCAACGATTCCAACCACAATGAGCATCAGAGGGCTCACTTTTTCTTTCATCAAGAGTTCCTATGGATCGGGGTAGCAGGAATCCGAAATATTAAACTTCACACGGGCATCATTAATGTCCATCGCGGGGTTTAACCAGTAGGATGTATCTGCACAGTTAATCGTCGCATTCGGTTTCCAGAGAAGCGCAGTTCCTTTGTACCACTTGGCATGACCATCAAAAAAGGTCAGGTTCGTCCCCTCTTGATGGCGTGCGGCGATACTCCCTGCGGATGTTGCCGTATAGGGAACATTGAGACCCGTATTACCAAAGAGATAGCCACGGAATCCACCCCCAAGATCACCCGAAGGAGAGTCCGCAAACATCACATTCTTAGCAGGATACTGAATAGAGGGGATACTTGGTAGAATCATTCGCCCACAACCATCGGGTGTGGCATTATACCAGCCACTGATGGTCTGATTATAGCCAATGGAGAGCCGTCCACGATTATTTGTAGCGGGAATAGTGGTATCCCACTGCGTCCACTGATCGCAGAAGCTCGTATTTTGCCCCGAACCGCAGACAAAAATCTGCTGATTCTTCACATAGGGCATCAGTGTATCCGTCCAGAGCTTTTGAGTTTTATTCGTCGGCCCTGTACTTGGACACGCCTGGTAGCGAGGCAGTACGACTTCATCATAATCTTGCAGATACATGACAAATGCGGTGCCAAGCTGGCGCATATTGGAGAGACAAGAGACAGAACGTGCTTTATCGCGCGCTTGCGCAAACACGGGGAAGAGAATCGCTGCTAAGATCGCAATTATAGCGATAACAACCAGTAACTCGATCAGCGTAAACGAAGATCGCTTTTGATGATAAGACATTCTTTACACCTCGCAAAGGTTTAGTTTAGGAAACAACCTGTGTTCGAAGGTGCGATCAACTTTTCATTATGTTTTTATAACTGATAACCGCTTGACGAGAATCATAACCTATATCCCTTTAGTCGTCAAGGATAAATTAAATTTTTTTTCATGAAAATTCCAGATAGTCTGTCAGGTGTCTCTTTTACACGCTCCAGCAGGGAGAGGCGCTCCCCTCCCAGATAGTCGAACTTGACACTACGCACACCATCCACTTGAAAGTTAAGCACTGTCGCTTGTGTCTTGGAGGCCCGGATCGTGTCACGTAGCAGCGTGCTGGTGAAGGGCTGGCCATTGAGGAGCGTGAGGGTGTTGCCGACACTCAACCCTGCTTGGGCGGCAAACGAGTCGGGTTCGATGGCGACGAGCTTTCCTTCCTGCACCCGAAATCCCAGCGAAGAGCGGAAGTCCGTGAGGGTCTCGCGCTCACGCTTGGGGTCGTGGACTTCCCCAAGGCGCTCCGGCCAGCCCGAGAGCTCCAGACCGAGGCGGGGCGCTCGTGTGTCGAGTGAGTCAAAGCGACTGTGAAGCCACTCAGCCCAGTTATAGGCGGGCAGGGTTGCCTTCAGTGCCGCAACAAGCTCGTCTTCGGTGTAGGGTTTCACTTCCGGGCCACGATTGATCCCCCCAAAGAAGCGCCGACAAAAATCGTCCAGCGAGAGCTTCTCATTACTCTTCTGACGAATCAGCGCATCGGCCTCCAGCCAGTGGAGCATGCTCTCGTAGTAGACATCGTTGGAGAGCCTCAGCCGCTTGCCATCACCCTTGCTCGCGATCAGGGGGTAGGCCAGTGCTGCCTCACGGAGCGACTGCCACTTGCGTGCCTCACGCCCATCCAGCGAGAGGAGCGTTTGCCGCAGGTGCTCCCGCTCGGCCTCAAAGGGATAGAAGCCACAGCGCACCATCAAGATCTCTCCCAGATACTCCGTCATGCCCTCATAGACCCAGAGCAAGTCCGTCGAGAGCGGCTGGTTGAAGGTCTTGCCTGCGAGGCCATACGGACGCCGAAACTTGCCGTTCCAGCTATGGACATACTCGTGTGGTAAGAGATTCGCATTCCACTGTCCGGGCACTCCTGTGCCATCCCCCAGCGCACTGGGCCGCAGAACATTGACCGTGGACTCATGGTGCTCCAGGCCATACTGCGGCAGCTCCGTGGTGAGCGCGAGCAGGAAATTGAATTTATCGTAGTGCCGCGCCCCGAAGAGTGCCGCACTCTCCGTGACGAGCCTTTTCATGCAGGCGAGCACATGGGCATTGGGAGTCGCTCCTTCGTCGCTATCGGCGATCACCGCCAGTGTGTGCGAGACGCCATCCGGGCTGGGCAGCTCGAAGCGCTTGAGATACTTTCCCGCAAAGATCGGAGAGTCGGCGAGGCGCTCCAGTGAGACTGTGGGTGTGCTCGGCAGCGATGTCGCCTTCTGCCAGCCGTCGGGCAGTAGGAGAGTAGGGGCAAGCTGTGTCGTGCGGATATCGGCACCCCGTGGTGCCAGAAAGAGCGCACTGGGATTGATCACCGCCAGATTCGCGGTCGCTGCCACCCCGTAGGCGATCTCGTCGGTATCGCCTTGCCGGGGAAGATAGTCAAAGTGCGCCTCTAGCTCTTTGGCTCCTGCGGGTACGGTAAGCTGGAAGGCATAGCTATCGTAGCCATCGCGCCGCCACGCAACACTCTTCCCACTTGCCAAGAAGCCCAGCCGCACCACATTCTGCACCGGCCCGACGGGCTCGTGCATTCCAGGAATCCACTTGGGATACTCCAGGGTCAGCGGCCCTGGCTTCGCCGGGAAGCGCAGTTTCACATGGATAACTTGCTTGCTACTTACCTCACGCGCATCTATCGTGAGGGTGATTGCAGGAGGCGGAGCGGCGAAAAACGGCATGAGCTTATCTTACCTGAAAGACAAGAGCCTCCTGTGCTCACACACAGGAGGCTCACTAGATTCACGCTGTCGCAACTAACGACGGCGGTTCTTGGCGGTTTCTCCCCCATCGGCGAGAACCATCTCGGCCTGCATGAGCATGTTCTCCAGCTCAGTGCGGTTCATGGCCTTGGCAAGCGCATTCTCCTTGGTAATGACGCCCTTCATGGTCATATCACGCAGACACATGTCCATGGTCTGCATTCCGATATTTCCCGAGGTCTGGATCATGGACGTGATCTGGTGGGCCTTGGCTTCACGGATCAGGTTGCGGATCGCGGGTGTGGCGATCATGATCTCCTGAATGCAGACACGACCTCCCCCAATGCGGGGCAGAAGCTGCTGGGTAAGCACGGCAATCAGGTTGTTGGAGAGCTGCAGGCGGATCTGCTCCTGCTGTCCGGGCGGGAAGGAGTCCACGATACGGTCAACGGTGGAGGCCGCTGAGTTGGTGTGGACGGTCGCAAAGACAAGGTGGCCCGTTTCCGCCGCCGAGACGGCGAGCGACATGGTTTCGAGGTCTCGCATCTCACCCACCAGAATGACATCCGGGTCTTCTCGCAGAGCGGCGCGTAGGGCGTTGGCAAAGCTCTTGGTGTCTTGTCCCAGCTCGCGCTGGTTCACCACCGACATCTTGTGGCTGTGGAGATACTCAATCGGATCCTCGACCGTCAGGATATGCTCCGAGCGGTTCAGGTTGATGTCGTTGAGCATCGCAGCCAGTGTCGTGGACTTGCCCGAGCCCGTCGGACCGGTGACCAGCACCAGACCACGGGTATTGTGCGCAATCTTCTCAACAACCGGCGGGAGTTTCAAGTCTTCCAGGGTCGGAATCTTAGTAGGGATGGTTCTAAATGCCGCCGCCACGGTTCCTCGATCACGGTAGAGGTTCACGCGGAAGCGACATGCTCGGCCCAGTGCATACGAGAAGTCCAGCTCCATCGTAGACTCAAACTTCTGGATCTGCTCGTCGGTTAGGATATCGTAGTTGATGCGCTGGCTGGTCTGTGGGGTAAAGGACTCGTAGGGAGCCTGGAGAAGCTTACCATCCACCCGAATAACCGGCGGGAGCCCTGCGGCGATATGGAGGTCAGAGGCGCCTTTGGTTTCAAAAACCAGGTGCAGGAGCTCATCAATGTGGGCATCTTCCAGCGAGCGCACACGCCCGCCTCCTGCCCCCACCATTCGCTCTGGCTGGGGAACTTGATCCGGTCCTGGGGTTGACATAACTTTATCCTTCTCCTGCAGTAAAGACGACGCGGCGGACTTCGGCAATATCGGTAATCCCACGCAAGATTTTAATCAGTCCATCTTCACGCATCTTCATCATTCCGTTGCGGGTAGCGCCCTCCGTGATATCTCCCAACGAGGCACGGCGCACAATCAGATCCGCGATGTCATTGTTCATGGTGAGCATCTCGTGAACCCCCGTACGGCCTTTATAGCCGGTCTCGCCACAGACATCACAGCCTGTACCGCGTCCTCGGTAGAGGGTGACTGGCTGATCCAGGTCGGTCTTATCCAGGCCAAACTCCTCCATCGCCTCGAAGACACTGGGCTTGCCAAAGTTAAAGGGAAGCAGCTCACGGGTCGTTCCTTGGTAGCTCTCTTTACAGTTGGCACAGACCGTACGACCAAGGCGCTGGGCAAGAATCGCAATCAGGGTCGCCGCAATGAGAAACGGCTCCACCCCCATGTCCGCAAGACGCATCGTCGCAGATGGCGCGTCGTTGGTGTGCAGCGTGGAGAGCACTAAGTGGCCCGTAAGCGCGGACTCAACCGCGATGTCTGCCGTCTCAAGGTCGCGCATCTCCCCCACCATGATGATGTCCGGGTCTTGACGCAAGAAGCAACGCAGCGCGTTGCCAAAGTTCAGACCCGCTTTTTTATTGATCTGAACTTGGGTGACTCCCATAAGCTCGTACTCAACGGGATCTTCAACCGTGATAATATTTCGCTCGATCTTGTTGAGCTTGTGGAGCACCGAGTAGAGAGTGGTGGTCTTGCCCGATCCGGTTGGCCCCGTTACGATAAACATTCCGTTAGGCTGCTCGACGAGCTGCTCCAGAGGCACCATGATCTCAGGGCGGAAACCAAGGCGCTCCAGACCAATCTGGGTTGAAGATTTATCAAGAATACGCATGACGATCTTCTCACCATACATAGACGGCAGACAAGAGACGCGCATGTCGTAGTCTTTTTTGTTGTGCTGAAGCCCAATACGACCGTCCTGAGGAACGCGCTTTTCTGCAATATTCATCTCGGACATGATCTTACAGCGGGCCACTACGGAGTTCTGGATCAGCTTGGGAATCGGCATTACCTCGCGGAGAACACCATCAATTCGGTAGCGGACACGCATGCTCCGGCGGAACGGCTCCATGTGGATATCTGAGGCCCCCATATCAATGGCATTGGAGAGAATCGCATTGACCATTCGAATAATAGGTGCCGCATTCTCGTCGTCGCCCTCAACCCCGATCTCATCGTCCTTGCTTCCCCCTTTGGAGTCCACAATGGTATTGATGAGGGAGCTCATGTCCTTCATGCTCACACCAGGCTGGGCAGCACCACCACTGGACTTGACCACTGCTGTCGCCGCACCCGCTGTAGGAGCAGTCAGAGCCGCACCATAGTTCTCTTTAATTGCGGCTTCAATATCCGTAGGAGCCGCCGCAAGAGCACGCACAATGGGGACGCGAGAGGCGACCTTGATGTCATCTATCGCCGGGACGTTGCGTGGATCGGCCATCGCGACATAGAGTGTCTGACCATCTTTGCGAACCGGGATCGCCTTGTGGCGCATGACGATATTCTGTGGAACGACGTTCAGCGCCGATGATTCTGGTTTGTGCTTGGTGATATCGACAAACGGGAGCCCTTCAGACTCCGCCCAACACTTATAAACATCCACCTCCATGGCGAAGCCTTTATCCACCACAGACTTGCGTAGATCTCCGCCAACGGCCTTGGCTTCTTCTAACTGCGCGGCTGTGAGAAACTGCTTCTCTAGGAGAATGTCCGCGAGACTTTTGCGTACATGTGCCATTTGAGTCAACCCTCCCCGAAGTTTCCGTCTAGAGTCAGACGGTTAATGATGCCAGCGATTTCCCGTAGTAACCTCGGGCCTGTCGCAATGACGGGTGTTCTCATGTGGTATGAATCGTGTCGTTTCAACACTGAAATTGGTACTCTCAACCTGCCCCCGCCGAAGTAAACTCTTTAAGTGCCCGACCCTATTGAAGATCAGGATAGCCGATTATAACATAGGGCCGTTTCCCGACGCAATTCAAACATTCGTTCTATTTTTTTATTGCGAATCATTCCCGCTCTTGACAGCGGTTTCCAGAGCCGATACTATGTCTTAACGGTTGGCGACAAATTCAGTCGGCGACTAAAGAATTCGGGAACTTCAAACGCCGTGTTCACGTTTACTAAAAAGACAGACTATGCCCTTCTCGCTCTTTGTTTTCTCGCCACTGAGGGGACAAATCGCCTTGTGGGGCCACGTGAGATTGCACAGCGCTACGAGATTCCCGCCGAGCTTTTGGCCAAGGTGATGCAGGCTCTTGCGAAACGCAAGCTCATGATCTCGGTACCAGGCCCCACGGGGGGCTATCAGCTAGGGCGTGAGGCCGTTCAGATCTCTATCGCGGAGATTGTTGAGGCGACCGATGGCCCCCTCGCCATTGCACAGTGCTGGGAGGAGTCTGGACTGGATGGCTGCCAACAGGCGCGCCACTGTCACCTGCGTGGCCCTCTAGCCCGCATCCAGGAGCAGATGGCAGATATTCTGCGCCAGATGACCCTCGCCGATGTGCTTGCACCAGAGCCGCTTCGGGGCCGCCGTTTTGAAAATACGGTGCCTCTCATCATGGCCCAAAAATAAAAAATTATGAGCGTCAAACTACCTATCTATCTCGACAACAATGCCACCACGCGAACGGATCCCCGTGTCGTGGAGGCCATGCTTCCCTACTTCTCCGAGGTCTATGGCAATGCCGCCTCACGCAGTCACAGCTTTGGCTGGGCTGCTGAAGAGGCGATTGATATTGCCCGTGCCCAGCTTGCCAAAGTGCTTGGTGCAGACCCGAAGGAGATTATCTTCACGTCGGGCGCTACGGAATCGAACAACCTCGCCATCAAGGGAGTCGCCGAGATGTACGCCGAGAAGGGCGATCACATCATCACGGTCGTCACCGAGCACAAGGCGGTTCTGGACACCTGCAAGCACTTAGAGAACGAAGGCAAGTCGGTTACGTATCTGGGTGTGGGCAAAGATGGACTAATTGATCTCGACGAGCTAAAAGCTGCCATCACGGATAAAACCATCTTGGTCTCGATCATGGCCGCCAACAACGAGATCGGCGTGATCCAGCCCCTCAAAGAGATCGGCGCAATCTGCCGCGAGAATGGCGTGCTCTTTCACACCGATGCGGTTCAGGCCTACGGAAAGATCCCCCTCGATGTCAATGCGCTCAATATTGACCTGCTCTCTTTCACCGCGCACAAGATCTACGGTCCCAAGGGAATCGGGGCACTCTATGTCCGCCGTCGCAACCCACGTGTCAAGCTGACGGCCCAGATTGACGGCGGCGGCCACGAGCGCGGCTTCCGCTCGGGAACCCTCAATGTGCCTGGAATTGTCGGCTTCGGGAAGGCCGCGGAGCTACTAATGGAAGAGATGGAATCTGAAGCAGAGCGACTGACGGCCCTCCGTGAGCGCATGACTCAGACGATCATGGATGCCTGTGACAGTAGCTACATCAACGGCCACCCGACCCAGCGCCTCCCTGGCAACCTCAATATCAGCTTTGAGTTCGTTGAGGGCGAGAGCCTGCTCATGGGCCTGAAAGATGTCGCGCTTAGCTCCGGCTCCGCGTGCACCTCAGCATCCCTGGAGCCCAGCTATGTCCTGAAAGCCATGGGCCTCGGCGATGAGCTGGCACACAGCTCCCTACGCTTTGGCTTTGGGCGCTTCACCACAGAAGAGGAAGTGGACTGGGTCGCCCGAAAAGTCATCAGTGAGGTCAGCCGCCTGCGCGAGATGAGCCCCCTCTGGGAGCTGCATCTTGAGGGCGTGGACCTGGCTACTGTCAAGTGGAACGCGCACTAACCTCTCCCCTAGCCCCCGTCCGACGGGGGAACACTATAAGGATTAAAAAAAATGGCATACTCTGAAAAAGTTATTGATCACTACGAGAACCCACGCAACGTGGGCTCCTTCGATAAAAACTCCCTGGAAGTGGGAACGGGCATTGTCGGCGCACCGGAGTGCGGCGATGTGATGAAGCTCCAGCTCAAGATCAACGAGTTCGGCGTGATCGAAGACGCGAAGTTCAAGACCTTTGGCTGTGGCTCCGCGATTGCCAGCTCCAGCCTTGCCACCGAGCTAGTCAAGGGCAAGACCTTGGAAGAGGCGATGCAGATCACGAACTCTGATATCGTCCAAGAGCTCGCGCTTCCTCCCGTCAAGATTCACTGCTCCGTTCTCGCCGAAGATGCTATCAAGGCAGCGATCGAGGACTACAAGGCCAAGCAGGCACTGGCGATCAAGTAAATATCATGGAAACTATCCCGACAACTGAACCCATCGTGACACTGACCCCCGCAGCAATCACTGCCGTGAAGCGTCAGGCGAAAAAGAAGGGCATGGAGAGCGCTCTTCTACGCCTCGGTGTGCGCGGCGGCGGCTGCTCGGGGCTTTCCTATGTCATTGACTTTGAGATTGATCCCGACCCTGAGTTTGATCTCCTCTACCAACAAGAAGAGCTTAGGGTCGTGGTGGATATCAAGAGCGCCAAGTTCCTCAAAGACACCATCCTAGACTACAACATCAAGAACCTGATGGAGGGCGGCTTCGTCTTCGAGAACCCACAGGCCGTGCGCTCCTGCGGCTGCGGCACCAGCTTCACCGCGAAATAATGCCCGAATTTCTCGATCCGACGGCATCCTACTTTGAGATTCTGGGTGTCAAGACAGCCGCAACGGACGAGGAGCTTTCGGCGCAGTTCCGTCTGCTCTCAAGGCGCTTTCACCCGGATCGGTTTGCAGTAGCAAGCACGGAAACTCAGGACGATGCCCTGACCTCGACGGCACTGGTCAACGATGCGTATCGTACGCTCAAAGACCCGTTCACCCGCGCGGAGTATCTTCTGCGCCGTGAGCGAAGTGTCAAGCTCGGGGAGCTGCGCGACTCCAAACCGCCCCAAGCACTCTTCGCTACCGTGATGGAGCTTCAGGAGGCCCTGATGGAGTTCAAGGACGGCGACGAAAGCCAGCGCGAGAACTTAGTGGCAGCACAGGTGGAGTTTTCGGAAGCCTACGATTCGCTCAAGGCTCGGCTCAGCCAGCTCTTTACCGACTACGATGCCGGAGAGAGAGAGGCTGCGCTTGATGGGATGCAGGAAGTGGCGGCCACACGCGGCTACCTACGCCGCGTGCTCGACAACCTCCACAAAACTCTCGGCTAATCTACTTATCAACTCTGACGATGCGGCCCTCGATTTTCGCACTCGTGCCTGCGGGAAGAGCTTTGAGCGCATCGGCGAGGGTGACGGTTTTCGCTCCGGCGATGATCTGCTCTTTTTTCCAAATCTGGAAGTAGCCCTGCTGGCCATCGGCGAGTGGCTTGGTGGTGGCGATCTTGTAGAGCTTTTTGGGATCAAGTGCGGCTCCACCTACCGTCACTTTTAAGACACGCTCCCCAATGTCGTTGGTGCTGTTGTACTGAAACACCAAGCCAGACACTTGGAGAAAGCCTGCAAACGGGGTTCCGGCAAACGAGACGGAGCGCTCTAGGGCGTCCTTGAGCTGGCTGCCTCGTACGCTCAGCACGACGATCTCATCCGTGGCGGGGTCGAGTAGGCCCATCGCGACATCCACGGAGGCGGCTTTGCTACCTTTGAAGGCGGCGGCGGGAATGAGGGCCACATCGGCCCCCACAGCAAGACGAACCGCATCCGCCACCAAGTTACCGGCCTCAGCCTCTCCCAAGCGAATGGCGGTCTTCTCTGTCTGGGCCTGCACGGGGAGGACAAAGCCCCCCAGTGTGAGCGCCGCCAGAGCCAGAAACTTAAATCTCATCGTCGTCATCGGTTGCATCTCCTGCTGCCCCTTTTCCTGCAAACCAGCGCAAGTAGCTCAGCTGCAGCGCCTCAAGGTTACCATCCATCGTCGCATTGATGTCCGTCACTTTCACCCGGCTGCGGAGATCCGTAATCTGGGTGTAGGGCTGGAAAACATAGCTCCGAATCTGGCTTCCCCACTCAATGCGCTGCTGATCGCCGCGAATCTCAGCCATCTTCTGATCGAACTTGCGCGACTCCAGCTCGCCTAGCTTTGCTTTTAAGACACGCATCGCGACCTCTTTATTCTGGAGCTGACTGCGCTGATCCTGGCAGGTCACCACGATATTGGTCGGGAGGTGCGTGATCCGAATCGCACTGCTGGTCTTGTTGACGTGCTGCCCACCCGCCCCACTGGAGCGGTAGGTATCAATCCGCAGGTCTTTATCGTCAATCACCAGCTCGCTGTCGTCCTCGATCTGCGGCAGAACTTCCACGGCGGCGAAGCTTGTCTGGCGCTTTCCGTTGGCATTGAAGGGCGAGATGCGCACGAGGCGATGCACCCCATGCTCGGAGCGCAGCATCCCGTAGGCATTGCGTCCCGTCACGAAGACCGTCGCCGACGAGATCCCTGCCACTTCCCCGGGAAGCTCATCGTTTACCTCCGCCTTGAAGCCGTTGGCCTCAGCCCAGCGAAGATACATACGGAGCAGCATCGCGGCCCAGTCACACGCCTCGGTGCCCCCTGCCCCCGGCTTGATCTCTAAGATCGCATCGTAGGTATCGTATGGCCCTGAGAGCAGAGTCGCGTTCTCCACTTTATCAATGCCCGCCAGAATCTCATTCAGCTCCGCGACCACTTCAGGCTCGTAGGCCTCCGGGTCATCGTCGGACTCGGCCATCTCCACGAGAGTCAGAGCATCGTCTAGCTTGCGCTTCAGGTCTAAGTAAGGCAGAACCTCCTCTTTAGATTTGGCCAGGGCCTGCATGGTCTTCTGGGCACGGGCCACATCGTCCCAGAGCGTTGGTTCTGCGGAGAGCGCTTCGAGCTGTGCTATCTCTTTATTTCGACGAGGGAGGTCAAAGATGCCTCCCGATATCGTCGAGGCGCTCCGCAAGCAGGCTTAAATCTTTGGATACATCCGCCAGCATATAGTTTCACCATTAACGAAAGTACAGGCCGCCAAATGCGGCGACCTGTCTGCGATTATTGTATCACAATTTATTGTGCAGTCCCTGAAACACTTACACTAAACAAACGATATCCTGAAGGATGATTAAGTGTGAATTTCGCAATATCTTTATTATTAATCGATTTTGTAATTTCAATCACGCCTTCAGATTTATCGTATAAATAATCGTTAATTATCACAGGTGGAAATTCATAATTCAACTGATTAACAACACTAAGATTAAATTGTCTCCTTATAGAAATTGGTATATTCTGCCAGAGGATACCTTCTGGTTCCATTGCTTTTTGCAAGTAAATTGACGGCATAGCACCAAGAAATTTCAGAAATTCATAGGTTACTTCTGAAAGATTATCGAGATATGGAATGGCTAAAAATCTGAATAAAGTTTCATTAATTTGATATATATTATATATATTGGCAATTTCAATCCATTTTCTTAAAGTCAAATCTTTTTGTGATTTTAATTTCTCTTTCCAATTTCTTAAATCAAAATCAGAAATATCTGCACGCCGATCAAAAGCATATGTTGGACTCCAAGCAATAAACTGCCCTTTATTTTCCTGTATCAGAATGCCCCAGTTAAACCATATTTCAGTTGCAAAAGATCTCAAAGTTCCTTTTCTTTTAGTAAATTCCCATTCAATACCTGATTGGTGCTTTTTTAAGAAATATTCAGCGGCAAAATTAATTTTTGCTTTCTTTGATAAAAGACTCAAAACAAATCCAGGATTGCTTCTATCCTTCTTAGTCACTTTAGAATCAAATAATTCTTTTTCCAAATTAATGACATCTTTATCGGGAAGTATTTCAATCTCTTTTGGTAAATTCCCTGTTTGTGGAGCTAAAGACCTTTCACCAAAAGCCATAGGGTCTAACAGAATCCCATAGACCTCTACTGAAGTTGGTTTCGTATATGCGCCACGCAATTGCAAAGTGAATTTTTGAGAACCACCCGAATTAGGCTCCAAACGCAATGACACTCCTTCATAAAGAGGAGGAAGAGTCTTTTTAATAACAGGACTAAACAACTCTTGTTTACCCAATACACTAGACCAATATTGTTTATAATTTTCATTTAGTTTTGACGATACATTTTTTACAATGACACTCTTACCATTTATCAATGACTCAATATCACTATCTCTTAATCCCTTAACAGAATCCGCAAAAATATCACCTGACAAAAATCCATTCAAATTATTTGGTCGTCTTACTTTACCCAATGCAATATCTCTACTCAAAGTAAGACAACTTTTAATTTTTTCTAGATTTTCTGACAAGCATAAAGATTCTATTTTTCGCATTTTTTTTGTCTTCTTCAAGAAAAGGTATTCCTTCCCTGAAAAGTCAATTCGTTTTTCAATAACATAAAGATCGTTATATTCGAAGGAATGCGACAATGAATTAACTAATAATGCTAACAAATCATCCAATTCTATTCCAACAGCATTAATAGAAATCCTTTGATTAGCAAGATCTTTATCACAATCCACTCTTACATTATTATTTTTTTTCATTTCAAAAAGAAAACCAATTAAGTCGCCTAAAAAATGAAAATCTATTATTGTTTTATTTTCGCAAAAGACCTCCAAAACAAAACCTCCTATAGTCCATATGTGTCAATAATACAAACTAACAATGGCTTATAATTTGTTGTGAAACAATAAAACAACATTATGACAGCAAATATGTATCAAAAAAAAAGAAGCCATTGTTAGTTTAAAACACTAAAAAATCAGTATCAAATCGGTCTCCAAAAAACTGGAGATTCACCTGAGTAAGGGTAGTTTCTTACAACTAAATTGTAGATCCCATTCGTCCCAGAAAATTCGTAAGTAGGAACCGAGTATTGTGCAGAATATAAATATTTATATGGCTCTGCACCATGCACATGTTGTGCAGCTAGTCCTACCATTATCCCAGCGGAAGGTGCAGCATAACCACCCGCTGTAGTGCCATCTAGCAGTATAGTTGCTCCTGGATCATTACCATCCCAACTCCCTGTAGCTCCTGTACCTAACAATATACTAGCAAGGCAATTAAGACCATGCATAGGCGCTAAAGTAGGACTATTTCGATCTAATAACTGCCATTTAATTTCATATGAAGCTTTTGGAACTAGACTCATAGGCGGATTTGGAAAACCAACAGGAGTAGAACCACTCATCTGTGTCGGCATCATTTTATCGCCAGGTACCCATTCAGCTAGCACACGGTCACTTAGAGATATCGTAGGAATCGGGCCAGCGCTAAAGTTACCAGGGAAAGATGGAATCGTAGTTCCCCCTCCGGTACCGCTCCCTCCACCTGAACCACTACCAGATCCGCCTCCTTGAGAGCCACCACCAGGAGGGCCTGATTGTGCCGACACAAGACCAGGCATACACAGTAAACTAAAAACACAGATCGCGACTTTCATAATCAAAAACCTTTCTGAGAACATTCTCAAACGGGCACGTCAGAGTCGCGACACACGTCAGAGTCGCGACACACGTCAGTGTAAACTAGAACTTTAGATTCGGCAAGAGAATTTTGCTTAACCGGCTCACGTTCTGTATCATGGGAGTGTTATGCCTCAGGAAGACCCTATCAAGCTCTGGCAGCATCTTCACGGTGCCAGCGTCCACTTCGCTCTCGCTCTCGCTCTTGTTTCCGTTGCCTTCGATATCGGCAGTAAGCTCTTTGGAAAAAAAGAGTGGCGCACGGTTGGTTTCTGGTCACTTGTCGTGGCCGTTGTCCTCTCGGTTCCGGCGATTGTCTCGGGTCTCTGGGGACAGCTTGGCTGGTTCAAGGCCGACCCATGGGTCACGGAGCCTGCGGAGCACCTCTTCCGGCACCGTAACTTCGCCCTAGGTGGCAGTATTGTCTTGCTGTTGCTACTTCTTTGGCGAAGTGTAACCCGTGATTTTGGGGTTGCCCGCAGCACCTGGGATCGCAACGCGGGCCAGACCTATATTATCTATCTTATTGTCGCGCTCTTAGCGGCGGCAGCAATGGGCTACACGGGCTATCTCGGCGGCTACGTCGCGCGCGGTTATTGAGTTCACTATGCGTCCTAAAATTTTCACTCTACGAAATCTTTTTCTCGTCGTGCTTGCGCTAGGCATCTTTGGGGGCCTCGCCCTCTGGGGTTATCGCGGCTTTCCTCTTCCCTTTGCGGGTGTTCCCAGTACGGCGGGCAAGATCGCCTTTGCGTGGGAAAAAGACGGGCAAACGGATCTCTATCTCGCCAGCGCAACCGGCGGTGAGCCCACGCGCCTCACCAATACCTCCTCACAGGAAGAGGAAGTGGTCTTCTCCCAAGACGGCCAGCACCTTGCCTTTACCGCCGACCGTAGTTTGGACAGTGTGCGCCAAATTAGCCTGACAGAAGCGGCTCCGGCTCGTAAGATCATCACGCTTACCACCACATCGGCAACCAAAGAGCTGCCACTGTTTAGCAGTGATCGCGACCTCTTTTTTCTGGATAGTGGAAAAGTCGCAAGGACAACGACTGATGCTTCGGATGCCACGGCGATCTTCCCGACGGTTCAAGACAAGCGAGACAATGCTCTGCTGGGTGCCCTCTTTGCCGAGGGAGGCGTCGCCCGGTTCGCCGTTGCCAATGAGGGTGAGATTATTCTTGCCGCTGTCAAGCGTGAGCGGGGCGAGGTGCTGGCGGTCTATCTCAAGAACGACAAGACCCTCGCGCTTCTGGGTTCCGCCCAAAAGCTTCAGTTCCAGGCACTCGGCGATGGAAGTTTTGTGGTTCTATTTGATAGTGGCTCCCCCCTGAAAGAGCCCATCACGCTTCCTACCCCCAAGAACACGGAGGAAGGACAGGCTGCCGCCGAGCAGCTCACGGGACTCCTGAGCCAGCTTGGCGAACAGACCGATGCCATGGAGGGACAGGCGTTTCTGGTGCGCTTTGACAGCTCTTTTAAGCCTGCCAATGCCATCCCATTTCCTTTTGCCCCTACGGGTTTTGCCATCGCTCCCGACAATCAAACGGTGGGTGTTTTTGCAAATGAGGGTGATGCCGATAAGGTAGGGCTCTTTATCGGAGGGCTTGCGGCACAAGAGCCGCCTCAGCGCATCTTTGACAAGCCCGTGAGTGCGATCGCTTGGTCGCCCGATAGTAGCTCCCTTGCCTTTCTCTCTGCGGGGGAGCTTCTTGTCACACCGTCAACCGGCACAGCCACCCCTCTGAGCCTCACCAATCGCAAAGGCCGAGCACACTCACTGGCCTGGTCACCAACTATCGCCAAGAAATAACGTTGACAGAAAAATGGGAACCGGGGTACTATCCCACGGTTATTCCCTCCGAAAAGGATTGTTTAGAAAAACATGAGTTCTCCCGAAACCCAGACAACGGAACCTAAGATCTACGATGGTTTAAAGGGCGTTATCGCTGCCAAGACTGAGATCGCGGAAGTAGATGGACAGAACGGAAAGCTGACCCTACGTGGCTACGATATCAGCTCTCTGTCTGGCAATGTCGAGTTTGAGGAAGTCTGCTATTTACTCTGGCACGGCAAGCTCCCCAACCGCGCTGAGTACGATGCCCTCAAGGCGGAGATGTCGGCGGCGCGTGAGCTGCCAGAACCCACCCTGGCAACACTTCGGGCCTGTGCCCCTTATGCCAATGGAATGGATATTCTGCGGATCGGGGTCTCAACACTGACCATTGGCGATGATGCAGTGGATTGGCCGATCAATGCTCCCGCGGACATGCCTTCGGCACTGCGATGTGCGGCGCGCCTTCAGGCGCAGATCGCCGCCGTGGTTGCGCACGGGTATCGCTTAGGCGAGGGCCTAGAGATGGTCGCTCCTAAGCCCGAGCACAGCCTCGCAGAGGGTCTCCTCTACATGCTAGAGGGCAAGGAGCCGAGCAGGGCGCGTGTGGCGGGGCTCAATGCCTACTTAGTGGCCGTCGCCGAGCATGGGTTTAATGCCTCCACATTTGCAGGCCGCGTGATTCAGTCGACAAACTCGGACATGGTCTCGGCGCTGACGGGCGCGATTGGGGCGCTCAAGGGCTGGCTCCACGGCGGTGTGCCCGGCCCCGTGCTGGACATGCTTGATGCGATTGGGACGCCGGAGAACGCGCAGCCTTGGATTAGCGCCGCACTAGACCGCAAGGAGCGTATCATGG
>Ga0315904_10004390_pt1 | contig 20171 bp, 19 predicted proteins | sample LakEriMetagenome_6_FD_203529 | JGI IMG/M metagenome (GOLD analysis project Ga0315904, IMG submission 203529) | Freshwater fungal communities from buoy surface, Lake Erie, Ohio, United States - Buoy 12 MA120 | ecosystem: Environmental > Aquatic > Freshwater > Lake | place: USA: Lake Erie, Ohio...
TATCCCAAACCGATCACAGCCAGTTTGGCGTCCTTTTTCAGCAGTTTATCGTAGATCAAGTTGCTCATTGCGTACTTTATAAATGCGTTCGATGATCTCCACCACCTTAAGTCCTTCCAGCGCATTTGTCGTGGCTGAAGTGCGACCTTTTAAAGTGTCGATCACGTTCTTGATAACATAATTGTGGTTCGCTGCAGAACCCTTGTAGGCGCCATAATCATTTCCGGGATTGGTTGGTGCGAGCTCCGGCATTTCATAACCGGGAATGTTGCACACTTCCACCTCGTTCATGTACTGTCCACCGATCTTCACACTTCCCTTTTCCCCGATGATGGTGATGGAACTCTCAAGGTTTCTATCGGCTACTGCCGTGGAATAGTTGATACTGCCCATTCCACCCTTCACAAAATCGAAACTCACGAATCCTGAATCTTCGAAATCAGTTGAGTCCTTATGGGTGAAATCATCGAAACGGCCCTGAATGTTGTCGATATCGCCGAAGAGCCAGTACATGATATCAATAAAGTGGGAGAACTGCGTAAAAAGTGTTCCTCCATCCAGTTCCTGCGTACCTTTCCAGCCACCGGTCTTATAGTAACGATCGTCACGGTTCCAGTAACAATTCAGCTGAACCATGAAGGTCTTTCCAAGCGTCCCACTCTCCACAAGTTCCTTGATCCACTGTGAGGGCGGTGAATACCGGTTCTGCATCACACAGAATACCTGACGGGAAACCTGCAGTGCTTTGAAGATCATCATTTCGCAGCTGTCCTTGGTAAGTCCCATCGGCTTTTCACACACCACGTGCTTCTTCGCCTCCAGAGCCAGTAAACTTTGTTCAGCGTGATGTCCGTTAGGGGTACAAATATTCACCACGTCGAAATCAAGGCCTGAAGCCAATAACTCTTCGATCGAGGAAAAGAAAGGCACATTGAAGTCGCCGGCACCGCATTCCTCTTTAGAACGCACATCCACCATGGCAACGAGTTCCCCTTCCTCATCCCTGCGGATCATTTCCGCATGACGCTTACCGATATGACCAGCGCCCACCACGGCAAAACGTACTTTTTGATCTTGTCTGATCATGCTTTTATCTTACGAATGGGTTCAAATTTATCACTTTATCCTGGTAACACCGCCATTTTCAAGTCGGTATTCCTGTCCGCTTTCCGGACAGACAGCTACTCCGTCTTCATTAAAATACAAACGGTGTCCGTACTCACCTACCCATCCGATCTGTCGTGCAGGATTGCCTACCACCAATGCGTACGGAGGAATATTCTTGGTCACCACAGCGCCTGCGCCAATGAAGGCATATTCTCCAATATCATGTCCGCAAACGATCGTAGCATTGGCACCAATGCTCGCTCCTTTCTTCACGGTTGTCTTTGCATACTGGTCACGTCGGTTCACCGCACTGCGTGGATTGATCACATTCGTAAATACCATGGAAGGCCCGAGGAATACATCGTCTTCACAGATCACTCCGGTGTAGATCGACACGTTGTTCTGGACCTTTACGTTCGAACCCAGAACCACTCCGGGAGAGATTACGACGTTCTGTCCGATGTTGCAGCGCTCACCGATCGTACAATCAGTCATGATATGAGAGAAATGCCAGATCTTGGTCCCCTCACCGATCGCGCAACCTGCATCGACCACCGCTGTTTCATGCGCAAAATATCCCATCAGCGAATAATGTATTTATCAAAATTGTAATGATCCGTTTCCATGAGTTCTTCTCTGGAAAGGCTCTTGAAGTATTCATAGGTGATCTTCAGACCTTCAGCGCGATCCACTTTCGGTTCCCATCCCAGGGTGGAACGGGCACGTGTGATATCCGGCTGACGCTGCTTCGGATCATCCACCGGTAATTCCTTATACACCACTTTTTGCGTAGTACCTGTTAGTTTGATGATCTCCTCTGCAAATTCACCGATGGTGATCTCTGAAGGATTCCCCACATTCACCGGATATGCGTAGTCGCTGTGCAGCAAACGTACTATCCCTTCCACCAGGTCATCTACGTAACAGAACGAACGGGTCTGTGAACCGTCACCGAAAACAGTGAGGTCCTCCCCTCTCAGAGCCTGACCAATAAATGCAGGAAGAACACGCCCGTCGTTCAATCGCATACGCGGTCCGTAGGTATTGAAGATGCGTACAATGCGTGTTTCCAAACCATGGAAATTGTGGTAGGCCATAGTAATCGCTTCCTGGAAACGCTTAGCTTCGTCGTATACACCACGCGGACCGACCGGATTCACATTTCCCCAGTAATCTTCGTTTTGCGGATGTACCAAGGGATCACCATATACTTCCGAGGTAGATGCGATGAGGATACGGGCACCTTTCGCTTTTGCAAGCCCCAGACAATTGTGGACACCAAGAGATCCAACCTTCAGGGTCTGGATCGGGATCTTCAAGTAGTCTATCGGACTTGCAGGTGAAGCAAAGTGCAGGATATAATCCAGTTTGCCAGGTACGTGAATAAATTTGGAAACATCGTGATTATAAAATTCGAAGTTCTCGAGTTTGAACAAATGTTCGATGTTCTTTAATCTTCCGGTGATCAGGTTATCCATCCCGATCACGTAATATCCGTCCTTCACAAATCGGTCACACAAATGGGACCCCAAGAATCCGGCTGCCCCGGTAATGAGTACTCTTTTCATATTCAATGATTGACCAGTTCTCTACCGATACTGTTGTAATAAAATCCTTTTTCGCTCATTTCATCCAGGTCGAAGAGGTTACGGCCATCGAAGATCACAGCATCCTTCATCAATTCCTTCATGCGGAAGAAATCGGGATTTCGGAAGATCCCCCATTCAGTACAGATCAAGAGTGCGTCAGCCCCTTCAAGCGCAGAATATTCATTAGAACAGTAGTGAATTTTGTCCCCGATCTGCTTGCGGACATTTTCCATCGCTTCCGGATCGAACGCATGTACTTCAGCTCCTGCTTTTGTTAATTCTTCGATCATATACAAAGCCGGTGCCTCACGGATATCATCCGTGTCCGGTTTAAAGGCCAGCCCCCATAAAGCGATCTTTTTCCCGTTCAGGTCTCCGCGGAAGAAGTTCTTCATCTTCGGGAAGAGCACCGTCTTCTGGTTTTCATTCACCTTCATCACCGCCCTCAGGATCTCGAAGGTAAAATGATGATCCGTTCCACTTTTCGCCAGTGCCTGAACATCCTTTGGAAAGCAGGAACCTCCATAGCCGATCCCGGGGAACAAAAATCGCTTACCGATACGGTCATCCGATCCGATCCCGATGCGCACCTTGTCGACGTTGGCTCCAACGATCTCACAAAAATTCGCTATCTCGTTCATGAACGTGATCTTGGTCGCCAGGAAGGCATTCGCCGCATATTTGGTCAATTCGGCCGAACGCTCATCCATGAAAAGGATCGGATTTCCCTGCCGCACAAAAGGCTTGTATAGACTTTCCATGATCTTACGGGCGCGATCATCACTCGTGCCGATCACCACGCGATCCGGCTTCATAAAATCATCAACCGCAAAACCCTCACGAAGGAATTCCGGGTTGGACACAACAGAGAACTGAACTCGAGCATGTTTTGCGATCGTTTCCCTAACCTTGTCCGCAGTACCCACAGGTACCGTACTCTTATCCACGATCACCTTATAATCCTCCAGCAAATGCCCGAGTTGTTCGGCAACCTGAAGGATGTACCTCAGGTCGGCAGAGCCGTCTTCTCCCGGAGGAGTTGGCAGTGCAAGGAAAATGATCTCAGCATCTTTAATCCCTTCTTCCAATGAAGTTGTAAAGGTGAGACGATTCGCAGCTATATTCCGTTCGAATAGCACATCAAGATGTGGCTCATAGATCGGGATCTCCCCGTTCCGCATGCGTTCGACCTTTTGTTGGTCGATGTCGATACAGATGACCCGGTTTCCGGTTTCCGCAAAACAGGTTCCGGTGACGAGTCCCACATAGCCTGTTCCGACAACTGCGATCTTTTTCATGTTATGGTTTCTATTTCTTCAGTTCTCGATACATCCACCGCGGCGGACTCTCGAACTGACGGTGCGTTGTATTTTTCTTTCGTCAATTCTCGGTAGACTCTCCGCTTCGCTCCAAGCACTCGAACTAACAGTAAGTTGTATATTTCTTTTCCCAATGTGAGTTCGAGTACCGAGACGCCTGCGCAGGACGTCGAGGTGTATCGAGAACTGACATTACTTTTTCAAAAACTCCGCAATCGAATTGCAAATATGATCCAACTGCTCCTGCTCCATTTCCGTGTGGATCGGCAGCGAGATCACGCGTTCCGTCAGCCAATCTGTTAATGGAAGGTTTGTTTCACCGCTTCCAAAGGATGCGAACATCTTCTGGCGGTGCGCCGGTACCGGATAATAGATCATCGATGGCACATCCTTGGAGGCAAGGAACCCATGAAGTGCATCGCGGTCAATACCATTCAGCTGCAACGTATACTGGTGGAATACGTGTCGGGAATATTTATCGCGCACCGGAACCGTCACTCCTTCGAACTGCGAAAGGAACTGATCGTAATGATCCGCTACTTTCCTGCGGGCATCAATGTAATGATCCAGTTCACGCAACTTGATGCGCAGCACCGCCGCCTGAATACTATCCAAACGGGAGTTACAGCCTACTACATCATGGTAGTAACGCTTGCTCTGACCATGGTTCGCGATCATACGCAGTTTCCCTGCCAACTCGTCATCATTGGTGAAGATGGCCCCGCCATCTCCATAGCATCCCAGATTCTTGGAGGGGAAGAAGGAAGTACAGCCGATGTGTCCGATAGTTCCGGTCTTGGATGATTTTCCGTTAGTATGGTGATAATCACTTCCAATAGCCTGTGCATTATCTTCCACGACAAACAGTCCGTGGCTGTTGGCGATCTCCATGATGGCATCCATATTGGCTGCCTGACCATACAAGTGCACGGGAACGATCGCTTTGGTCTTTGGTGTGATCGCGGCTTCGATCGCTGCAGGATCCACACAGAAAGAATCCTTTTCTACCTCCACAAATACAGGCTTAAGCCCCAATAACGCGATGACTTCAGTGGTAGCGATGTAGGTAAAAGAAGGTGTAATCACCTCATCACCAGGTTTCAAGCCCAGTGCCATAAGTGCGATTTGCAGTGCATCCGTACCGTTCGCACAAGGAATCACGTGCTTTACCCCAAGGTAAGCTTCCATTTCCTTTTGAAATTCTGACACTTCCGGACCGTTGATGAACTGTGCTTTTGCGATCACGTCGAGTATCGCTGCATCTACCTGAGGTTTGATCTTTTCGTACTGCGTGACCAGGTCGACCATCTGGATCTTTTTCATCGTCGCTGAGTATTTGTAAGATTAAGCGGTAAAGATAGTACAAAGAGGTGTATCAAAACTCGAAAATCAGCTTAACTTTTGCTGTTTGAAAGTGAAATAAAACATCGGTCCTCACCCTTCAATCAGTCTAAATGACATGTTACTAAACGTAGTTCATATTTATACTTCAGTAAATAGGAAAAAGACTAAATACCATTAATTTTGTCCTATGCGATTGCTGTTGATTTTACTCATACTGTGCACAACGAAGCTCTTCTCCCAGCGGAACGTGAAGGACTCTATCATTGGAACGCCTTGGGTAGGTGTGCACTACGGGGCAAACTGGACCGCAGGCGATCTTGCCGAACGCTACCTCTTCTATAGCCACGTGGGCATCATGGCCGGATACAAGTCGGATAAGAACTGGTTCTACGGCCTTGACGCCAATTTCATGTTCGGCAACAGGATCAACGCCGATGATCCATCGGATGAGTTTTATGGGATCTTTGATCACCTTACCGATTCACAGGGTAATATCACTGACGAGAACGGTGACATTGGTGCAGTCTATTTGTATGCACGAGGCGTGAACGTGAACCTGTCCATCGGGAAGGTCTTCCCGGTCCTCGCTCCGAACAGAAACTCAGGGATCTTCGTTCATGCCGGCGCGGGTTACTTGCTGCATCGTTTAAGGGTTGAAACTCAGGAACAAGTCATTCCACAATTGGAACTGGATTACAGAAAAGGATACGACCGCCTGACCATCGGACCGAACTTCCATCAGTTTGTGGGATACGCATTCATGGCAAATGGTGGATTTTTCAACTTCTACGGAGGGTTTTACGCTCAGCAAGGTCTGACATGGAACCAACGCGAGATCTTTTTCGACCGGCCTGATGAACCGGTTCCTTCGAACACGCGGCTGGACATTCAATACGGCTTCAAACTGGGCTGGTTCATTCCGTTTTACAAGCGCCAACCTAAGGAATTCTATTACAACTGATGCAACTGCTCTATACCCTGGGGATCTACTTGTACACGCTGGGGGTGCTACTCGCTTCGCCCTTCAATGCGAAAGCTGCTTCGTGGGTAAAAGGTCGCAGAAACTGGAGACGTCAATTGCCCACCACCTCACGTAAGGTCATCTGGTTCCACTGTGCCTCACTGGGTGAATTCGATCAGGGACTCCCACTCATGAATAAGCTGAAAAAGGAAGATCCCAGCATTTTTCTGCTCGTCACCTTCTTTTCTCCATCGGGAATGGAACATTACCACAAACGGAAACATCCCGTTGATCATGCCATGTATCTGCCGATCGATACCAGGGGAAATGCCCGTTACCTGATTTCGAAATTGAAACCGGCAACTCTGTTCATCGTCAAATATGAATTCTGGTGTAATCTGTTGATCGCTGCGGACAAGTTGCGATTACCGGTATTCTCCATTTCAACACAATTGCGACCAGATCAGCGGTTCTTCAAATGGTACGGTTCTTATTTCCGTAAGGCGTTGCGCTCGGTGAACTACTTTTTTGTTCAGCAGGATGAAACAGCTCTCATGTTGAAACAGATCGGGATCGACCGGGTAATGACAACAGGTGACACACGTTTTGACCGGGTAATCGAGAACAGGGAACAAGTGCAGTCGAATGCTTCTTTGGAATTCTTTCTGAATGGTCAGAAAGCGATAATCATCGGAAGTTCTTGGCCGGAAGACGAAGCAATCACGCTTCCCTTTATGTTAAACCATCCGGAGGAAAAATACATCATTGCACCTCACGATATTTCCGAGGACCGTGTGGGTGAGTTGACGGAGAAACTTGGCTCTTCCGCTTGCCGGTATACGGACCTGACCAGTGAATTCAGTGGAAACACCGTTATCCTCAATACGATCGGTCACCTGGCAAGTGCCTACAGTTACGGGAAGATCGCCTATGTCGGTGGTGGATTTTCAGGCAAGTTGCATAATATCCTGGAACCGGCCGTGTTTGGCTTACCTGTCATCTATGGGCCGAAATTCAGCCGTTTCCCGGAGGCAAAAATGTTTCTTGAAGAAGGAATGGGCTATAGTGTCTCAACGGCCCAAGAACTGGAACACGCCATCCACAGTGCGGATCACAGTCTGGAGGAAATCGGCGTTAAAACGAAGAAAGTCGTGGATGACAATAAGGGCGCAGCAGAAAAGATCCACAATCACTTAAAACAACACTACAACGAATTGATAGGATTCTAACGATCCGTTGTTTCTTCGATCGCTTCCAATATGATCTGTGCGGCTTTTCGCACTTCTTCCTCTGTAATGCTCAACGGCGGAGATAAACGGAAACTATACGGGTGACTGAGGAACCAGAAACTGATCAGTCCTTTTTCCAGACAGCGGTTCACCACCTTCCCTACTCGTTCAGACGACGCCATGTCAAATGCGAACATCATCCCTATTCGACGCTGGGCTATTATTTCCGGTGATGAGCTGATGAGATCTCCAAGCAACTTACCTAGACGTTCAACTTCCTCGAAATCGACCTCTTCCTGAAAGACCTGAAGGCAAGCGTCTGCCGCAGCGCAAATAACGGGATGTCCACCAAATGTGGTGATGTGTCCGAGCATGGGTTCGTAGGTGAATTCTCGGAGGAATTTCTCGGAAGAAACGAGTGCACCGATCGGCATTCCACCACCTAAAGCTTTTCCAAGTGTCAAAATATCGGGAACTACTGCGAAATGTTCAAAGGCGAACAGCTTACCGGTTCTTCCCATCCCGCACTGGATCTCATCAAAAATCAGCAAAGCTCCAACCTCATCACAGCGCTGTCTTAACGCTTTCAAAAACTCCGGATCAGGAACTCTCACTCCGGCATCACCCTGAACGGTTTCGATGATCACCCCTGCCGTTCTTTCCGTGATGTCTGAAAGCAGAGAAGGATCGTTGAATTGCAGAAAACGTACATCCGGCAATAAGGGTCGAAAAGCCTGTTTCTTTACCTCATTTCCGGAAACACTCATGGAACCGTGTGTACTACCATGATAGGAACCTCTGAAAGAAACGAGTTCCATCCTTCCGGTCACGCGTTTGGCCAGCTTCAATGCGGCCTCATTGGCCTCTGTACCGGAATTTACCGTATACACGCAATTCAATTGCGCAGGAAGCAAGGATGTCAGACGTTTTGCAAAATTCAGCTGAGCATCCTGGATATACTCTCCATACACCATCACGTGCAAATGGCGGTCGATCTGTTCCTTCAGCGCCTTGATGACCTTCGGGTGGTTGTGACCAACATTGTTCACCGCCACTCCGGCGATCATATCCATGAAGGCCTTTCCGCTCTTGTCATAAATAAAAATCCCTTCCGCTCTTTCAATATCGAGCAGGAAGGGAAATGGGCTGGTTTGACCCTGATATTTCAGAAAATCTTGTTCTCTCATTCGGTCATTCTCTTGGTCCGGGAGGAGGTCCCTTTCGTTCTTCTCTGCGCTTCTGCAGTTCCTTACGCAGTTCCTGCCTGAATTCCCTTTCCAAACTTACAAGTTTGACCGTTCGCTTGTATCCGATCACAGCGGCAATTTTAGGGTTATATTCCTTTTTCAGATCAACCTCTTTCTGCTCTTCCGACAGGATAGCATCCGTTTTAGTCTTGATCTCACTGTCTTTCAGGTTATCGACATTTTCCTTCAATTCCTTGGCAAGCTTCATTTTTGTCTTCTTTGATTCACGAAGCTTGTCGGTGAATTCATTGTACACAGGCCAGAACTTTTCTGCCTCTTCTGTAGTCAATTCCAGGTGCTTTGTCAGGTAAGCCACTCTCAGCTGCTCGACCTTTTCCCTCTTCTTTCCGGGCTCTCCCTTTTGTTGAGCCATTGCTACCACCGCTATCAGCAGGAACAGCATTGTTGCTACCTTTTTCATATTGATTTGATTTAAAAAATGGTGATTAATTCTTCCTCTTCTTCCGTTTCCAGTGGATCATGACCCGCTTCTTTAAAGAACTGCAGGATCTCTTCATCTGACAGTTCTGAAAATGCCTTTTCAAGATTTTCTGCCTGAGTGGTGGTATGTACCTTTTTTGTTGTGTCCGTCACATTGATTTTAACAGGATCCGTCGTTTCCGTTTCGGCTTTCTGATCGGAAATATATTCTCTGATCTCCTGTTCATCGAGCTCCGCAAACGAAATCTGCTGAGAAGATGATCTCAAATCCGAATTTCCGGTGTAGATCACAACAAGTGTCACGAGAAGTACTGCTGCAGCAGCCATTGATAAGTACACGATCTTGCTCATCCTGAGTTTTCTCTCCTTATCCTTCTTGATTCCCGAAGCAAGTTCCAAGAAGAACTCATCTGACGGTACCTTGATCTCCCTGGGTTGGATGTGATCGAGTATGTTCTTTTTCGTTTCCATTGCCATTCAGACTGATTGATGGTTTAAAAGTTTAATCGCAGGCGTAAAAATTCTTCGATCTTCTGAGAAGCGATATGAAAACTGGCCTTCAGCGCACCTTCGGATGTCCCGGTACGTTCCGCGATCTCGCTGTATTTGAGTTCCTCGAAATACTTTAATCGAAATACAAGTGCTTGCTTTTCAGGTAGCTGATCGATCGCTTCATTGAGGAGATCGGTGATCTCGTCCGGGTCTTTTCCCTCCAGTGCGGAATGTCCAGGTACTATGTGAATAACGGGGCCATCCAACGACAACGTGGATCGCACTTTCTCCTTCTGAAGATGGTTCAGTGTTTCGTTCCGGGTAATCCGGTAAAGCCATGTATAGAGCCCGGATTCTTCCCGAAAGGAAGAGAGCCCTGTCCAGACCTTGATAAAAACATTCTGAAGAACGTCTTTACTCTGTGCGTCATTTCTCAGAACCGTAAAGATCTGATGATAGAGGGATCGGCCATACTTGAGTACAAGATGCTCAAAGGCTCGTTCTGCCTGTGGTCCACCCCGAAGTATCTCGCTTATGATCTGCTTATCCTCAGGGTGTTCCTTCATACTTAACTCTTTCGTTTGATGACTTTAAGTGCTGCTTTGACAACATCCGGCGTATCGATGCCATACTTGACCATCAGTTCATCAGGTGTTCCGCTTTCACCGAAAGTATCATTGACACCTACGTATTCCTGAGGATAAGGAGTATTTCTCGCCAGCACCTGAGCGATCGAGTCTCCCAGTCCGCCATTGATCATGTGCTCCTCGGCAGTAACGACACATTTTGTCTTTGCAACAGAACCTATGACAGCCTGTTCGTCCAAAGGTTTAATCGTATGCATATTTATTACTTCCGCAGAGATTCCCTGAGCTGCAAGTTCCTTAGCCGCTTCAATGGATTTCCACACAAGGTGTCCACATGCGATGATGGTGACATCCGTTCCTTCCGTAAGGATATCCGCCTTGCCTATGGTGAATTTTGCATCCGGTTTCACAAAGATCGGCACCGCCGGGCGCCCGAATCGAAGATAGACCGGTCCCCGATGCGCAGCGATCGCGATAGTGGCTTGTTTCGTCTGATTGAAATCTGCAGGAACGATCACGGTCATATTCGGTAACATCTTCATCATTCCGATGTCCTCCAGGATCTGGTGAGTAGCACCGTCTTCTCCAAGAGTTAATCCGGCGTGAGAAGCACAGATCTTCACATTCTTGTTGGAGTAGGCGATAGACTGACGTATCTGATCATATACGCGGCCTGTAGAGAAGTTGGCGAAAGTTCCTGTGAAAGGGATCTTTCCTGCTGTCGCCATTCCTGCAGCAAGCCCCATCATATTAGCCTCAGCAATACCTACCTGGAAAAATCGTTCAGGATTCTCCTTCTGGAATGCGTCCATTTTCAGTGAACCGGTAAGATCCGCGCAAAGCGCAAGTACGTCTTTGTTATTTCTTCCCAACTCAGCTAATCCTTCGCCAAAACCCGATCGGGTATCTTTTTTTCCCAGAACTTCAAATTCCGCCATTACTCTAAAAATTAAGTGTTGTTGTTTTATTCGATTGTATCCTGAATTCTTTTTCCACCGTGTAGGTAGAAGAACGCAAATTCTTTTGCCTGTACACCAGAATGTAACTCCCCGGCTGAAGCTGCCAACTACCGGAAAGTGTATTCGGATCGATATTGCAGACCCATTCTCTTTTGCCATCCTCGCGCTTGATGAAGATCTGTCCACTTATGTAATTGCCTAATTTATAACTGAGAAAACCCGGTGCAAGCACATCCACAGTTGAAGTACTACTCTGAGTGACATCCACCGAAACATAAGTTCTCGGAAGGGTCAGGATCTCCAAATCATACTTACCAACAATGTATTTGTCGGTCGTATTCATCTTTTGCACATTGATCGTCGTCGGATTACCGCTTTGCATGATCCGTGAATCGATCAGATAAGGATTGGAGGCATTTGCAAAACGCACCTTAATAAAACCCTGAGGAGCATCAACCACAATGGTATTGTGCACATTCTTTTGAATGGTGATGTTCTTCTTATCTATCTTGGGAAGGGTATTAACCACCAGGTCATACTTGTACTTCGGGTCGATGATCAAGGTATCCGGATTCCCATAGCGGTTGATCGTGTGCACGAAGGTGTAGAGCAGATTTTTCGTTCCGGCTTCGTACAGGAACATGGTCACATCTGTCTCTTTCGGGCTCTTGTAAATGTCGTTCAGATTGATCTGGACAGTTGTGTTTACCAGGGCTTTCGAGATTACCGTTCCCAACACTTTCTTAAAGGACTCCTTCGTTTCAGCATCAAAATAGGGCCCGATACAGTTGAATTTCTCGAGATAAGAAAGGTCCATTCCCAAGCCGATCACAAAAGGTGTCACATTCACTCCTTTATCCTTCAGCTTTTTGGCGATAATGCAAGGATCGTTGTCGCAGGCTTCGAGTCCGTCGGTAATGAGAATGATCACATTTCGTGCATTTCTATCCGGAAAATCTTCCGCTGCTGCCTCCAATGAACGTGCGATAGGGGTTGTACCCTTTGCCTGAATCGATTTGATCCTGAATTTGATCTTATCGTAATTGTCAGGGCCAAAAGGAATCTCAAGTTTCGTGTCGTTACAATCCTGGAAGGTTGCTGTTATAGGCGACTGGTGTCCGTAAACACGCAAGGCGATCTCAAGATTTGGGGTTCCCTGCAAACTGTCAACTGTCTTAGCAAGTAATTCCTTGGCTGCTTCGATACGGGTCTGATCACCCCATTTTGCATTCATACTGTTTGAGGCATCAAGAATAAACAAGATCCTTGTCAACTGCTCCTGACCGTTCACGAGAAACGTTCCGCAGCAAAACAGTATGAATAATAGTTTACGCATCAATAATCCCCGAGTGTTTCGTTCAGTTGTGCCAACGCAGCTTCAAGTTGCTCCGCATTTGGTGCCACTCCGTGCCATTTGTGAGATCCCATCATGAAATCAACACCCTGACCCATTTCGGTCTTCATCAGGATCACAACCGGCTTTCCTTTTCCTGTAAGCGACTTTGCTTTAGAGAGGGTATTCTTCAGATCGTTCATCTCATGTCCGTTCATCTCCAGCACTTCCCAACCAAAAGCCTGCCATTTTGCGCCAAGATTTCCAAGGGACAGGACGTCATTCACATCTCCGTCGATCTGACGTCCATTATAATCAACAGTTGCGATAATGTTATCCACCTTTCGGGCTGCAGCGTACATAGCAGCTTCCCAGATCTGTCCTTCCTGCAATTCACCATCACCATGAAGCGAGAAAACCAATGAATCGTCACCATCGAGCTTTTTCACTTCCGCATGACCCACAGCGCAACTTAACCCCTGCCCAAGAGATCCGGATGCCATCCTCACTCCCGGCAGCTTTTTGTCCGTGGAAGGATGTCCCTGCAAGCGGCTTGAAAGCTTCCTGAACGTGGCGAGCTCTTTCACGGGAAAATACCCGCTTCTGGCAAGCACACTGTACCAAACCGGAGATATATGTCCGTTCGAGAGATAAAAAACATCCTGACCGTTGGCTTCCATGGTAAAATTTGACGGTTCGTGACGCATAACGTCAAAATACAGAACGGTTAAAAAATCGGCACAACCTAAGGAACCACCCGGGTGTCCTGAATTGACGGCTGCTACCATTCTAACGATGTCTCTCCTTACCTGAGAAGCGATGTTTTCCAGCTCTCTGTTCTCCATAAAATGATGTTGAATTTGACCTTGCAAAACTAAGTTTAATAATTAACTTTATCCCGCGGGTCAAAGCAAGTTTTATCCCCAAATGCAACCTTTTATTCACATATTGGGTCTACCCTTCGAATATCTGAAACCATGAAAAAACTTTTACTCCTTTTCGCACCGATCCTATTGAGTGCATACGTGTCTGCTCAGACGGCAGATCAGCGTTTACTGAGCAGTTACAGCCAGCAGGAACTGAATGAGATCAAGACGAATGATCCGAGAATGATCAACATGTTGAACTATGCGCTTGATCATGCTTGCTATATCACTGATCTCCCAAGCGGAAAATCTGCCGACCTCGGTAATTCGATGAGTGTAGACATCAATAAAGCAGTTTGCTTTGCTGATCTGGGGCTTAAAATCGAAGATCATAACCAATATCTTCCTGTCAAAGGAACGAGTAAAATGCTTGTGGTTAAATCAACATTTGTTCTGAGGAACGAACTTAAAAACGCTACTCACGAATGAAACTGCTAAGATCAATTTTCAGCTTGGTCCTGACATTCGGGGCATTCGGTGCTACGGCACAGATGATCAACATGGGCGACGCGGGACATCCGCTCTCTAACCCTGCGAACTGCAACACGATCGGTCTTTCCGGAAACAACTTCCAGGATCAGGGTGGTGTAGGTAACTACTCGGCAAACTACAACGGTACGATCACATTTTGTCCTGACCTTACAACCGGCACGAAAATGTCTATCACTATGGCAATCAACGCCGGTTTCACCTTCGATGTGCATGGTTCAGATTTTATCTATGTATATGACGGGCCGGATGATACTTATCAGCTGCTTGGAACGCACAACAGTGTAACTGATCCTACAGGATTCACACACCAGGCTTCCTGGGATAATCCCAGCGGTTGTTTGACGATCAAATTTGTTACGGACGGAGCAAACGAAGGAACAGGCTGGTTGGCAAACGTTCAGTGTGGCAATCCGAATCAACCTTTCGAGCCTCATCTTAAGGCATACATTAACGGTACTGGGCCAGATGCTATCAACCCTGCAGATACAGGTTTTGTGGATGTTTGTTTTGGAGACAGCATCATGTTCGTTGCTTCCGGAGACTTCCCTTATTCACAAGAAACTACTGGCTACGGTTATTCACAGAACGTAAACACTAATATTGAATTCGACTGGACAGTTACAGATGGTGCAAATTATCCTGCGAATGATACGATCTGGTTCACTCCTCCTGCACGTGCCGGATATCTGGTGGACGTAAAAATGACCGATCAGTTCCCTCAGATAGAGCGTCTACGTTGTAAAGTACGTGTTTCCCAACTCCCTAGTTTTGCCGGAACGGGCCCGCTGGACGACGCGATCTGTCTGGGTGAAAGCACTGAACTTCTTGGAGGTGTAACAGCAACAGATACCGTTGGTGTCGATGTTCCTCCGGGCACCTTTAACCTTGGTGGAAACTTTGCAGGTCTCACTTACCTGCCAGATGGATCCGGTCAGCAGTATCAGGCACCGATCCAGATCGGTGGATTCCCTGAAGGCTCAACCATTGACGACATGCAAGACCTCAATCAGGTTTGTATTACAATGGAACACTCTTATTTGGGCGACCTTGAAATATGGCTTCAGTGTCCTAACGGAACAACCGTTCCACTGGTAAACTCATACAGTCCTGGCTTCATTACCGGTGGCAACAGTGGTGGAGGCACATTCCTAGGACAACCATACGATGACTCAGGAGGTGGTGGTGCCGGAATCGGATGGGAATACTGCTTCAGTTCAGTATTCAACACGATCAATGGTTCTATGACCCAGAACCTTGGCAACACTGTTCCTGTACCTGGGGTCCCTGGAACTCCGCCACTTTCAGCAGGAAGTTCGATCGATTCTGCAGACGTGTATCAGCCTGAGGCCACTTTTGCGAACTTCGCAGGATGTCCGGTAAATGGTCAGTGGACGATCTTCGTTCAGGACAACCTCGGTATCGATGACGGATGGATCTTTGAATGGGGTCTATATTTTGATGCCTCTTACTTCCCCGGAATGAGTAGCTACCAGAACTACATTACACAGGACTTCTGGGATAATGATCCAACTATCGTAGGTGGAATGAACGATACACTTATCGTCGTTCAGCCTACACAGGCAGGCAGCTACAACTACACGTTCAACGTGGTAGACAACTTCGGTTGTCCTTATGACACCACCGTTACGCTTCTTGTTCAACCATTACCTGTTATTTTTGGTGACACTACTGTTTGTGGTACTTCATTCCAGGTAAGTGGTACATCTTCCGTTGCAGGCGGTACATGGTCATCAACATCTCCTGAGATCTCTTTCACACCGGGAGCATCAAATGACAACCCGCTCATCACAGCCACGACAACGGGCAATTACGATGTCACGTATACCGATACCGAGTGTAATCATGCCGTGACGGCTACCATTAGTTTCCCTCCACCTGTGACCGTCAGTATCATTGACACAACGGTCTGTGTAGGAACACCGTTAACCATATCAGCTCAGTCTACCAATGCAGAGACAGTTACATGGAACAATGGCGGTCAGGGTTCTACCATTCAGGTCACACCAATGAACCCGACGAACGAATTTATTGTGACGGCTGCAAATTTGTGCTACAACGATACGGACACGTGTACGATCAATACCTATGTGTGTGACATCACGGTTCCCAACGTAATGGTACTCTCATCTCAAGCCGGAAACAATGCGTTCTTTGTGCAGTACGACGGAATTACTGAGTTCAACTGTATCATCATGAACCGCTGGGGTAACGTGATCTACGAATATAATGATCCTGCCGGAGTGTGGGATGGAAAAACTCAGGATGGAACGTCTGTTGAAGAGGGAACCTACTTCTACATCATCAGAGCGATATTCGGAAGTGGTGAAGAAGTGATGAAGCACGGATTTGTTCAAGTAGTGTACTGATCCAACTGAAAATTTTAATAGAACGGCTCCTTAGGGGGCCGTTTCTTTTTACAATAATTACGTGTTTCTTTGGTTATATTTGAAAAAAAGGGGAAATGAGAACTGTTGGCGTTAATGGATTCGGGCGAATAGGACGGTATTTTACACGGCTGACCCTTGAATGCCCTGATGTGGATGTAGCTCTTGTTAATGATCTGGCTGATATTAATACGCTGGCTCACTTATTAAAATACGATTCTGTGCACCGCAGACTGAATCACAGATTCACTATTCATGAAAATGAGATCCGTTTTGAGAATGGTAAGAAGATCTGCTTTTTCCGAGAAAAAGACCCTTCCTCAATTCCATGGGGACAATACGGAGTTGAAACAGTCATCGAATCAACCGGTTTGTTTTTGACCAGAGAACAAGCCTCTCAGCACCTGAAAGGTGGAGCTCGTCGAGTGATCATATCTGCGCCAGCGAGCAGTGATGACATCCCAACTGTGGTTCTCGGTGTAAATGATGAAATCCTTTCCAGCACGGACGTGATCTGCTCCAATGCTTCCTGCACCACCAACAACGCTGCACCGATGGTAATGGTGTTAAGACAGCTATGTGAGATCGAAAGTGCTTACATTACAACTATCCATAGCTACACGTCGGATCAGCGCCTGCATGACGCACCGCACAAAGATCTTAGAAGGGCCAGGGCTGCTGCTGAATCGATTGTCCCAACCTCTACGGGAGCAGCGAAAGCGATCACACGAATTTTCCCGGAACTTGAAGGAAAGATCGGCGGTTGTGGCGTCAGAGTTCCTGTTCCTGACGGCTCTTTTACTGACCTTACTCTCGTAGTAAAGAATCCACCAACGGTTGAAGTAATTAATGCCGCTATGAAGAAAGCTTCTGAGACCTATCTGAAAGGAATCCTGGCCTACACGGAAGACCCTATCGTTTCTGTGGATGTCATAGGCAACCCCAATAGCTGTCTTTTCGATGCCGAATTGACCAGTGTGATCAATAACATGGTGAAGGTCGTCGGATGGTACGACAATGAAGCAGGTTACAGTAACCGACTATTGGATCTTGTGAAGAAGCTTTAATCAGACTTCAACAACCACACTTTCGGATAGGATCCTTTCTTTTCATCCAATGCCATAATGGCCTCTGCTTCGGTTGCGTATGAACCAACCGTAACAAGGTAGAAGTTTCCTTTTGGTCCTAATACCTTAGAAGCGTGACCTGCGGCAGTGGCTTTTTTACTGAAATTATCAGCAAACTGCTTGTTCTGAAATGAACCTACGATCAAATGGAAGGAACCTGTTGCCTTAACGAAAGTGTTAGAGTTCTTAGGTTTAACTTCGGGTTTCTGAATTACTGCCGGCTTTGGTTTTACCGGTTTTGAGACCACCTTTTCCACTTTGGGCTCCTCTGTTTCCGATTGCTCTTCAACCTTTTTTACAGGTTTCGTCTCAACCACAGGTTGTTCTGCTTCAGGTTCCGGTTGTATCGGTTCTTCCGTAAACTCGAATTGCTTTCCTTCTCCGAGTTTTACTGTGTCGGCACTGTTATCTGCAAAAAAGGTTTGTTTGATTTCATTGTAAAAGATCCCTACCGATGTTCCAGCCCCAAGGATAATTACTCCAAACAACAACAGAAGAACAGGAATTTTGCGCTTTTTGCTGTCTTTCTGAGCCTTTTCAAGAATAGGCTTTTTCGGTCGCTCGATCTTTGCATTTACGGGTGGAAGGTCAAGGTCGTCATTCCACTGTTGTTCTTCCGTATATTCAGTTTTATAACTCACGTTAACTTCTAGCTCAGATTCAGGATCTTCCATTTGCGCCGGCTCCTGAACGATCTCAGGAGTATACTCTGACGTCTCCGAAACCAAATCGTCATCGACCGTGTTCTTTTCATCAGAAACCCATTCTGCAACAGTAACCTCTTCAAGTGTATTTTCAGTCTGATGATCTTCCATTATTGGTTCCTCTTCTTCCTTCGCAGCAGGTTCCATGGTTTCATTTGCATACTGAACGGATTCTGTCCACGGTTCAAATTCAACATCTCCTGCAGCATTTCTTCGAAAGGTCCCGAACCGATACATGTCGTAAGACTCACCCGTGTTCAGTTCAGCCTCAATGTCACGCACATATTTTGCCACCAAATTCTTCGCTTCATTCTCGCTCCACCCTTCTTTATCTGCAATATGTCTTGCTAAAGTTCCATCATCATGCTTCAGATAAGGCATGAACATATATTCTCCTTTTTCCTTGTTGGTGGCCGTCAATGCTCCGAGACCCGGAATGATGATGGTATTCACCTCTTTCAGTAGTTCCAGCAAGTATTTGTCCATGACCAATGAATCTTCAACAGCAAATTAAATGATTTGAACGAAAATCGTCGGATCACCCAAACATTTCTTCAAAACGGAAAGTGTCCTTTAGTCTGACGCCCTTATCAGTCATCTGAAGAGTACAGCATTCGTTCACACTATCATGTTCCAGGAAAAGGATAAACTCCTCTTCCGCAGCTCTTCTCAGGAACTTATCCTTCTCATCAAGCGTTATCAATGGCCTCGTATCATAACCCATCACATAGGCCAGTGGAATGTGACCAACACTTGGCAACAGGTCTGCCATAAAAACGATCGTCTTTCCTTTGTATTTCACATGAGGGATCATCATACTGTCCGTATGACCATCAACGAACAGGACATCCATACCATTGAATACATTCTCGGTTAGGTCCGCCTTACGTTCAACCATCTGAAGCTGTCCGGTCTCTTTTAAAGGAAGAATATTTTCCGAAAGGAAAGAGGCCTTCTCTCTGGCATTTGGAACGGTTGCCCATTCCCAGTGACGATCATTGCTCCAGAAAAGCGCATTGCGGAACATCGGTTCAAAGCCCGTATGTTCCTTATTCCAGCGAATGGCACCGCCACAGTGATCAAAATGCAGGTGCGTCAGAAATACATCCGTTATATCGTCAGGAGTAAATCCGAGTTTTTTCAAATTACCCTCAAGGCTGTCATTGCCATGTAAGTAATAATGGGAAAAGAACTTTTCAGACTGTTTATCTCCAATGCCAGCATCGACAATCATTAATCTGTTCTCATCCTCGATCAACATGCAACGCATTGACCAGGTGCACATGTTGTTTTCATCAGCAGGATTCGTTTTCTGCCAGATGGATTTTGGAACGACGCCGAACATGGCTCCCCCGTCCAATTTGAAATTACCGGTGTTCAGTGGATAGATCTTCATAGTCTGTTTTGATGGTTACAAATATGATAAAAGCTCCCAAATTCTAGCTGAGACTTGATACATACATAAATAAAATCGCTGCAACGGAAAGCAAAAGGCCAAGAAGCTTCTGCCAACCGGCGGATTCCTTGAATAAAATAAAGCCGATCAGAGCTGCCAGGATCACGACGGAAACATTATTCACAGCCAGTACAGTTGAGTCTGTCCAACCTGTGTCCCTGTAGGCACTGATCAGCAGGTAGATGGAGAAATAATTGGGGATGCCTAAAATCAAACCTGCGAAAACATTCTTCCACCGGAAAACGGCTCTTCTTCTGATGAGTTCGATACAGAGCACAACAGATCCCAAAACGCCGGCAGAACCTAACCCGAATGCCGAAAAAAGTGAAGGCGTCAGTGCTCCAAGAGCATTTTTCTGAACATAGTTCAACACAAAATCGAGGATCCCACTACCAAAAAACAGAACAAGCAACATCCAGTGGGCACCTTTTTCAGTTGAACTGGTTCCCCTCA
>Ga0315904_10004392_pt1 | contig 20166 bp, 27 predicted proteins | sample LakEriMetagenome_6_FD_203529 | JGI IMG/M metagenome (GOLD analysis project Ga0315904, IMG submission 203529) | Freshwater fungal communities from buoy surface, Lake Erie, Ohio, United States - Buoy 12 MA120 | ecosystem: Environmental > Aquatic > Freshwater > Lake | place: USA: Lake Erie, Ohio...
CATGGTAGTGTATTTGCGGCGTTCAAAAATGCGGGCGCGCGCCTGTCGGCTCGGGCAGCAACCGCGCACGTGCCGCCGCCTACCAAGCGCCGAGGCGGCGGCGATACCGCTCAAGCTGCCACTCTCCGAGTCGCTTTCGCTCTTCTCTGGCATCGTTGCGCCGGCGAGTCTTGACCATCTCCGGGACGCGGTCCCGAAACTCGGCGGCGAGTTGCGGTCCAGCCTTGAGGAAGAGCGAGAGAGTCAAATTGCGCCGGTCCGCTGGGGTGGGTCCATGGCGGCAGACCTTGACGACAAAGAGGTTGAGGCAATAATGCTCCCTGAGATGGTGGACGCCGCCAGCACCGATGTTAGTGACGACATAGTCCCGCTGGAATGACATCCCGGCGAGGCTGCCAGCAGCCAGCATGCTCTCACGGCGGAGGCAGAGCGACAGGGCCTTCACAACTTGCCCAAAGGTCCGAGAAATCTCCAGCAGTAGTCGCGAAGACCGCACAGGCGTTGCCACTGCCCGAACAACACGATCCACATAGAAACCGTCGTCGAGCCACGCGCCGCCGGAGAATGTCCTGAGAGCAAGACGGACCCGATGACACATCTCCGTGACCGTGAATACGACAGACAACTTAGTCGAGTCCTCGAATGGGGCTTCAGCGGGAGGCAGGCGGTCGCAGTCGAGCTCCATGTTGGGCGGGCTCGCAGAACTAGTCACAAGGCATGCAGCCGCATTGCGCAAGAGCTCCACATTGCGCAAGCGCTCCGTGCCGTCGATGTGAGTGTAGCCGGCGTCCGCCGCAAGCGCGCGCGCAAGTTCGCCCACAGGCGCTGCGTCACCCAATAGGCAAACAATACTGTAACCGTCTGCCATGTTGCGTTGTACCGTATACGTTCGTTCATTTTTGGAATTGTGGCGCAATGCACAAAAAAAGTTCCCGAACTCAAACCTCAATGGACTCTGGAGCGGGGGGCTCGACCTTGGCGCCGGCGTGCGGACCAAACTCCTCAATAAAGCAGCCCCGGAGCGCGGCCATGAGGCATCCCATCGGCGCCACCAGGCGCAGCAGCGACGGGTCTTGCGCCGATACCGGCGCCGATACTGTTTTGGCGATGCTCCGGGCAAAGCGGGCTCCGCGCTCGCCGGTGGGGTGCTCCAACCCAAAGGCCTCAGTGGCGAAATGGGCGATGCAGCGCAGATCCGTTATGGTGCCCTCACCAAAGATGAAATGCCGGTGCAACGCGAGCGCCGCCTGGTACAACGGCTCGGGGGCATCGAAGTCCTTGGTCAGAGACATGGCGGGTGTATTATGTGTAAAACCTGTTCAATTTTGATACGAGCATTGTGCCGGCAAAAAAAGCACATTTGCGCACCGCATCCCCTAGGTTGAAGTCGCGTCGCCCTCGGCGTGTGTCTTTGGCCGCGTCGCCCTCAGCGTGTGTCTTTGGCCGCGTCGCCCTCGGCGTGTGTCTTTGGCCGCGTCGCCCTCAGCGTGTGTCTTTGGCCAAGCCCCGCCGCACAATAAGGTCTCTAGTCAACGCCATTGAGGTATGTATAAACTCATCGTAGATGCGATCATCGTCCCAGCCGGGCTCGACCTCAATGAGCACGTCGGCCGCCGGCAGCGCCGCCCCACGGCCATGGGTGTGATCGCGGCTGTACAACCGACGAAAGATCGCGTCAACCCGCTGGTGCCACACCTCATGGCTTCGGGCGCGCCCGCAGCCCCACCGACGGTACCACCTTGTGCGCCGCACCTCGTAGACAAATCCATTCTCGGCGCATAACTCAGTTGCTTGGGCAAGGCTACAGCCGATGACAGTTATGGTGCTGGCTTTGCGCATCGCTACCCTGTTGTTGATTAGGGCGGCACCATCGGTGCTGAAGTCAACGATCACATTGTCGGCCACTTCACGCCGCTCAGCCCAGCTTGTTTGAGCTCTCACAATTGCCGCGATGGCACTTTTGTCGCCAACAAAACAGATAATGGCGGCCATGGTGGGTATACAATGCGGACAACGCATTCAAATTTACTGGCACCCGTGGTCGCGGCAAAAAACACGCGGACGGCGAGGGTTTGCCGCCACGCATCGTGGCATCGCTCTCTGCGAGCGATGCCGCGGCTAGGCCGGGTAACGGCGTCTCTCGAAGCTGGCGGGCAATGCGGCCATGCTTACCTGCTCGAGCCGCCGCGCCTTGTCATTGGCAACGCGGCATAAGCATTTTCTGTTGGCGCATGCCGAATGCGGCAGCAATGCGTTCCCCACTCCAGGAGGACTTGACCTTGAGGCAGAGGGAGATCGCCAGACTGCGCCGCGACCGCGGCGTGAACCCGCTGAGCCCGCGGTGAACCTCGACAATGTTGACGTTGGGCGCCAATCCTCCGTTGCGAAACCCCTGCGACATCGAGACAGCAATGGCGGTGCCGAGTGTGATGCCCGTAACGGCAAAGCGGGTCCCGGGTGCGGCGCCGCACATTCTTTTGTTCACGTAGGGCGACCAGCTGGTCCTTGAAGCAGTGCTGCAGACCCTCAATGAGATCGCGGACCGTGCCTGTGCCTGGCGATACGATCCGCAAAGTCGTCCTCGGCCGATTCATCCGCGATGTCTGCGATGCTCACGATAGCTGATGCGGCAAGCCGGATGCGGTGCGGCATATCGGCCGCGGCCGATAAGACGACCGAGTCTTCCGGCGTTCGTGGCAAGGACCGCGGCGAGGCTGCGCAAGAGTGTATCGACATCGATGTGGATCCCGGCGAAGGGCGCGAGCCTTCGCGCAAGCTCCCCGTCACCAACCAGGCAAACAACCTCTGGTGACTGAAATATATCTGTCATTGTGTGCTACCATAGAAACGGATTCACAAAAAATGTCTTCATGGCAGGCGAATAATGGGCCGCTGCGCAGCGGTCGAACCCTAGACAGTGGGCGCGGTCGAGGTCGCATCCCCCCACGCCCTGTATGCGGCCGCGATTGCGGTCTCTGCCTTTTGCCGATCTTCAGCCCGGCCCGTACTCGTGGCGGCGGCCATGGCAACCGTGGCCGCCGTCACGGCAAGCGTAAACTCGGAACGGCTCCACTTGAGGAGTATCGTCGATTTGATTGCGGCGTCTGCGTATTCACAGATGGAGTCCCAATCATTCCCCCAACGGCCCACTACGATGACAACCCCGGTCCCCGGGTCGCGCTGCGGAATAGCTTTTCCGAAGTACGCGGACAAAGGGGTGTGACGCGCATCGACGATTATTCCGCGAACAGCATCACACACCAGGTGTGCCTCGCCGAGGCTGAGCCCGGTGACAATGAGGGACGTGGAGTTGTCGACGGGCGTTTGGCGAATCCGGGCGGCGACGAAGCACTTCCGCAGTGCGGCCACGAGGCGCCGGAATGTCGGCACCATCCGGTGCGGGTCCACCGGCGCAAACGGCGTTTTCGGCCAGCTCGGCCGCAGCACCGGTGGTGGTGGCAACGGGGTCGCCACCGCCGCAACGATGCGCGCGACAAGGCCCGCGGCGCGGGTCGCATCGACGCTGATTCCAAAGCCCTTGATGGCAGCCTGGGCGCTGGTGGTCAGCTCATCCATGTACACCGAGTTGGTTCCAAACGCCGCGGCGGCACACAGCAGACCGTCTTCCGCGCGGTAATGTAGGAGCCTGTCCCCGCGAGCTGTTTTCCAGTCGATGTACGCGTTTGCGGTCTTCTCCGCGGCGTCGCCGATAAAGATCTGCGCAATCATGGCTGTATGGTGGTGCCCCGCGGATTCAGTTTTGATGTGGCGCAGCTCGCTATGGCGCGTCCTCACAGACTAAAGCACGTGGTGCCGCCGACGGGCACCTCGCTTGAGATCTGGGGGACCTGGTCGAAGCCCGCGGCGCGGATGCGGCGCCGAAGCCCGCGCAGGAGCGTCGTCACGGGCGGCCACACCCCGCTCGCGATTGCGATACGGAGGTCGGCGAGGACGTGGTAGGTGAGCGCGCCGTTGGCGCGGCGGGAGAAGGTCGCGTCCGCGCTCGTCTGGTTGTCGGCGCAGCCGGAAAGGACGAGGATGTCCGGGGTGCCGGCGCCCGGCTGGACGCCGCGGCGCTCAACGGCCCCCGGCTCGTGGACGATGGCGGAGTCGCCGTCGCCGGTCCACTCGAGGAACGGCTCGGCTGCGGTGGCGCCCAGCACCGCGACGGCGCCCGCCGCGGCGTCCGCGCCGAACCAGCGGGCGAGCTCGGCGCGGACGGCGTCCGCCGTGAGCCGGGCAACAACTGAGCTGATGGCGGCGGTGTCGGCGGCGCCGGTGCCGCCGCCGACAGTGGCAGCGCCGCGCACGCCACGCGTGCCGCGCGCCACTTCGCCGTCCGCGGTGAAGCCGAGGTTGTACCGCAGGTCGATGCCGGTGCCGCTGTGGCAGCAGTCGAGGACGGCGCGGAGCGCGGCGCCGGTGCCGCGGAGGGGCGTGACGAGGAGCGCGTACAGCTCATCGTCTCGGATCATGCCGGCCGTCTCGTAGTCGACGGGAACGATCACCTCGTCGAGGCCATCCGCCTCCTGGAACATCTGGGAGCGCAGCTGGCTCCCGTGCCCCGAGTAATGGAGAAAGAGCTGGTCGCCGACCCCCGCGCCCGCGACGAGCCAGCGAAAGGCGCTGGTCATGTTCGCCCGGGTGGGGGCGGTGTCGTTCAGCTCCCCGAGGAACGGGCCCGACCAGCGTCCGTCGTACAGGACGCGGGTCTCGGTGTAGTTCGCCCCGGCGAGCAGGGCGCGCATGTCGACAACGTCGTTAACGCAGCCCGACAGCTCCGCGGACTGGCCGACATAGTTAATGCCGATGAAGAGCGCGCGCTTTCGGGGGCGCCGTGTAAGATCCATCGTGTATTATAGGCGAAAAAAAGCCGGACCGCTATGTGGAGTCTTCTGTGCAATGCACTCGCGCTGGTCGCAATGCTCGTGCTGCTCATCTTGGCCGCGTGGCTGGTCCGAGGTGGCGGCGGCGCGACGGGCGCCCCCGTCATCGGCGGCGCCCCGCCCCGCCGGGGTCCGGACTACGCCGCGTCGCCGCACATCGTCGTCGACACGCTCAACCTTGTCCACGCGCTCGCGGAAGCCGACACCGCGGCCGTGGCCATGCCGCCTCGGCCGGCGCTCACCCCGGCTGCGATCGCGGCCGTCATCGACCGGACCGCGCCGGTCCTCCGGGCGCGTCACCCCGGCCGGGTCATGTACGTGATCAAGGACCGCGAGTCGCAGTTCAACACGGCTGACGCCCGGGAGGTGTACCGGGCCGCCGCGGACCGGAACAACGTGTACGTCTACGTCGTCGAGCGCTACGTCGACCCACCTTCGGGCGTCGCCGCGAGCGCGGCGCACAGCGCGCGGGGTCGCGACGACTTCTTCACGGCGCTGCTCGCCCGCCGCTGGCGCTGCGCGGTCCTCACGGAGGACCGCCTGCGCGACTTCGACGAATTTCGCGCGACGATCCAGCCGTTCCACGTGTACGAGTACGCGTACTGGCGCCGCCTGCCCGAGCGGGAGTATGTCCGACCGGAAGCCGCGGCCTACTCGCGGATGAAAAAACCGCGGATGGTCCGGACCGAGGAGTATTTTGGTTAGTCACGGGACGCATGCCGCTCGCACCGCATCATCGAGAGCAGGTCAGCATGTATGCCATTCACAATAGCCACGGCAGCGTTGTCTGTGGCCTCACCGGTTGCGGCCACGCTTGCCGCAGTCGCGGCCTCACCGCATGCCGCGGCCTCACCGCTTGCCGCGGATGCCGCAGTCGCGGTCGCGGAGTCTGCATACCTGAGCGGCGTCTGACCCGACGACCGCAACATGTAATCAATCACGGACCCCGCGGTGCGCAGATTGGCCAAAACCGTTTCGTCCATGGGAATAAACACACAGCTTGCGCCTTCAATTATTCGGCGATAGCGGCATCCTCTTCGGCGGAGTCCTCCTCGGCGGAGTCGTCCTCAAAGTAGGTCGCAACGGCCGCGGCCGCGCCGAGGTCGTAAACCTCAGCGATGAGCCCGACCGCAGCGTCCGCGGAGAATGCAGCGCCCGCGCCGAACGGCTCGTCACCGCTCTCCTCTGCGAGGGCGGGGGCCAGCTTCAGAAACAGAACCCACCGGAGGGCGGCGGCCATGTCGAACAGCTTGTGGCGAAGAGGTGCCGCAAATGCTTCCTGGAGCGTCGAGCACTCTCCGATGTCGGTGAGCGCCTCGTTGATTGGAAAGGAGCTCTCGACATTGCAGTTGTCGCCAATGAACCCCTCGACCGCCTGGAAGAAAAACTCGTGGGCCTTGATTGTGTTGGCTGCCATGCTTTGTATTGCGTGTCAACCCCTCTTATCTAAATTGGGGCGAAGCCGAGTTGGAACCGGCCAGCAAAAAAAAACACCCAACCGATTACGAAGCCAGGCGTGTCCGTGCCCGCGGGCGTGTGTGTGCGGTGCGAGCGCGCGCGCCGGCGCTCATGCGCGGGCCCGCGGCGGCGCCCGCGTCGGCGCCCGCTTCATCGCGCTTGCCCGCGCGTGGGCTCGCGGCGCCGCCCGCAGTCGCGGCGGCGGCCTGGCTCCGGACCCCAAGAACTTTGTTTGCTACCTCGATGGGTATGTTGCTGTCGCCGCCGCGGCGAGACAGCCGCGAGGGCGCGGGGGTCGACACCTGGACGACGTTGATGTATGCGTGGTCATGCCCCCTGCCGTCCGCGGTGACGCCGTGGACGATGTTTACGCAGATGACGACAACGGAGCCGGCCTTTGCTGGCTTGTGTGCAGCCCCCCCGAACAGCTCCGCGGCCCGGCTGCGGACAAAGTCGGGCCAGTCCCGTGTTTCGGACTCCTCCGTCGCCGGCCCTATGATCGTTGGGCCGATATTGGTGCCCACGACATGGGCATAAACGGTGGGGACGTCGTCGCCGCATGAAGGATACTTCGTCTCGGCATTGTCATCACCAGAATCGCACATGTTGCTCGCAGGGTATCCCTACAAAAAAACCATTCAAAAAGAGCGGTAGCGCTCTGCGCGGCACGGATACGCAGCCGTGGCCGTGGCTAAGCCTTGGCGGGGGGCGCGGCGGCACGGCCGCGGCCACCGCGGCGGCCGCGGCGGCGGACACCAGCCATGCCGGGAATGGGGGCGGGCGCGGCGGCGGCCTTGGCGGCGGGCGCGGCGGCGGCCTTGGCGGCGGGCGCGGGGCGCGCAGGCGCAGCGCGGGCGGTCTTGGCAGCGCCGTAGCATCCAGTGCACACCGGGGCGGGCTGCCCCAGCGGGTTGACGAAGCGCTTCAACCCGAACTCGCAGTGCCCGTCGTAGCCCTCGCACGGAAAGGCGTGAGACGCGAGGGCCGCGCACGACGGGCAGATGATCCCAGCAAGGTTGCCACCCCTGCCGTACTTGACGTTGGCGCCCAGCTCGCAGTAGAGGCAGATGGTGATCCCCCGCTCGTGGCAGAGGTCGACGTGGGCGCGCAGCAGGGGGGGTATGCCGCAGCCGACATCCTCAACAACCTCAACGGCATCGGGGATGCCGCCAATGTTGCCGCTGGGCGCGGCATCGCAGTCGCTGCCACTAGGCGCGGCATCGCAGTCGCGGTCACTAGGCGCGGCATCGCAGTCGCGGTCGCAGTCGCTGCGGCAGTCACCATCAGCGGGCGCGGCTTCGTCGGCGGGCGCGGCGGCGAACGCGTCGCTCGCGGAGAGTGCGGCACCGGCGATGAGCGCAGCGCCGGCGGCGAGCACGGCATTGGTGATTATGGATGCACTGGCCCGAAAGACGAACTCGCCGTTGGTCCGCATGAGGTGGAATGTCATGGCTGGTATGACGGGAGAAGTGACAACGAAATACTCATTGATGTGCACCTCCACAGTGGACCCTCTGAATGACATGTAGTACACACCGCACGAACTCTGCATAATGGCAATGCCGTCGCCGTCGTCCTGGATTATCCATCCAAAGAGTCTGTCGGCGGCGTCCTGCACAACAGGAAGGCGCAGGTTAACCATCTTGCCTTCTACATCAAGCATCGGCAGCCGTGCAAACAGGGGATGTGGCTCATCCTCTGTGTCATCGGCGGCGGGCTCGGCCACTGCGGCGGGCTCAGCCGCGGCGGCGGGCTCGGCCGCGGCCGCGGGCTCGGCGGCGGCAGCGGGCTCGGCCACTGCGGCAGCGGGCTCGGCCACTGCGGCAGCGGGCTCGGCCACTGCGGCAGCGGGCTCGGCCGCGGCGGCAGCGGGCTCGGCCGCGGCGGGCCTAGTGGAGTCAAACACCACACGGGAGCCAATCCTCACAATGAGTTTGCGGGGCGGCTTCGCAGCCGCGTCGGCGCGGGGCGGCTTCGCAGCGGCGGCAGCGGCGGCAGTGGCGGCAGCAAATGAGGGAAGACCTACAAGGCTATTCATTTTTAGACACCCCTTGTAGTGCCCATTTTTCACCAGTGCCCCACACAATGCGGCGGCCGGACGGGTCGAGACGGCCCGTCCTGGGCGTACCGCCGCCACCTATCTCGATCAGCGAGCCCGATATGCGCCCCGACCAGCGGCGCGCAACGACAGGCGGAATGACAATGAACTCATACGACGAACTGGGGCGTATTTCATAAAGCGAACCATCCGGCGCCTGCCAGAACCCGGCGATCGCCCGTGAATGGACAGGCCATATTGCCATAACGACGAGCACAACCACCACAATGGCCGCGGCAAGAAGTGTTTTCTCCATCATATATATGTGCGACGATGGACTTTGTGTACCTCATTGCTGCCGTGGTGGTTGTCCTGATTGTCATCGGGGCGTACTTGTATGCGTCGAGGAGTGCCTCCGCCGCCACTGCGCCGAGCACCGCGTCGCCGGGTGCCGCGTCGCCGAGCACCGCGTCGCCGGGTGCCGCGTCGCCGAGCACCGCGTCGCCGAGTGCCGCTGTCGCCGCTGCCGCCACGCCGAGCGCTGCCACACCGAGCGCCGTCGCGCCGAGCGCAGCCGCCGCGGCCGCGCCGAGTGCCGCGTCGCCGAGCGCAGCCACGGCGCCGAGCCCCGCAGTGGTCGCAAGTGCCGCCGCGGCGCCCAACAGCAATGTGCTGAGTAATTTCCAAAAAGCCGCGGCGGCGTATATCATTGTGTACAAAGCCGCCGTGGTCGCATTTGCGGACTCTGCCCAGGACCGGGCCACATACCTCGTTCAGGAAACCGAAAACATGGGTCTCGGGACTATGAGTCTGTCCCAGTTCACGTCCGCCTACAATTCCGGCCTGAGCGACCTGAATGCGTTCACTCCGCAGCTCACGGCATGGGGTGCGCAGGTTGCGTCCCTGTCAGCAAGTTCCCCCGTCGCCGCCATCGCCGCGGCGGTCGCGGGCACGGCCTCCATCACATCGCCCCCGCTGCAGCAGTTCGCGCCACTCGCCGCGGCGCTCAACGCGCTCGTGGCCGAATCCGAAGCCCGGTCGAAGTCCGCAAACGATCCCTGGAATGTCCCCACGCAGGACGCCGTGTGGGATGTGAGCGATTCGGTCGACATACTCAACAATGGTGTGTCGGACCTTGGGTCGCTCGGCGCGTCGCTGAGGGCGAGCGCGGCCACGCTGCGCAGCTACTTCATCGTTGCGTAAAGCGCCGCGGCGCGTGCGCCCGCACCCCGCCCCAGCTTTTTTTTTCGGCGCCGCCGACGGTCCGCGCCAGAGATACTGCGGCATGAATTTCGTTGTGGGCGTGGTAATCCTTCTCGTCATCCTCGCGGCGGGCGCGGCCGCCATGGTCGCGTCCCGGACGGCCAGCGCGCCGCCGCCCTATGTGCCGCCCTCGGTGTGCCGTACGGACAGCGACTGCCCCCACCCGGGCGTCTGCGACGTGGGCACGGGCCTGTGCAGCGACCCGTACCTGCCGGGCCTTCTGCTCGCGGCGCAGAATGCTGCCGCCGCGTTCGTGACGGCGTACACGGCGGTGGCCACCGTCACCTTCACGAACTCGGCGATGGACCGCGCGAACTACCTCGTGCAGCAGGTGGCGGGGATGGGGCTCGGGACGCTGAGCCTCACTCAGTTCATGACCAGCTACTCCGCGGGGCTAAAGAACCTCTCTAAGTACAGCACCCAAATCCTCGCGGCGCCCGGCTGTGATCCGAAGACGTCGACGTCCTGCGGGTACTACTCCCAGATCATGGCGCTGACGCCGTCGTCCCCCGCCGCGACGATTTGGAGCACGGCGTCGGGCGCCGCCGCGGTGGCGACCGAGCTCCCCACCGCGCTGCAGGACTTTGCGCCCCTCGCCGACGACCTCCAGACGCTCGTGAGCAACGCCGTCTCCGCGTCACAGAGCGCGGGCATCCCGTGGAACGTGCCTACGCAGGACGCCGTATGGGCCGCGAACAGCTCGATTGCGGCACTCAACGGTGCCGCGGCAACTCTCGCCCCGCTCGCCGCCGCGGTGCACACGAGCGGCGCGGCCCTCTACGGCCATTTCATTACGGATTAGGCGCGGCCAAAAGTGAACCGGCGACCAGCAATGGAACTTCACTATGGGAGCACACGCCCGTCGATCGGAGCTGAGCCCATACAAACGGGCTCAGCAGGCTCGGCAGGCTCTGAAAGCCCGACGGGCTCTGAAAGCCAAACGGGCGGCGCTACTCATCAGCGAGTTGAACGCGCTGTCCAGCGAGCCGCAGCCGCAGCCGCAGCCGGCGCTGCCCGGCGCCGCCACCGCGCCGCCACTGCCGTCGCCGTACGACCCGGAATGGATCAGCCACGAAGCCGCGGCGGCCATCGCCGCGCTCGAGCCGACCCTGCCGCGGGCGCAGACCCCGGGCGGCGTCCCCCCAAATTGGCTGCCAAAGTACATCGCGCTCACCGGCGTAGAGAGCGCCACCGCGCACACTATCGCTGACGCGGTCCGGCTAAAGTTTAACATGCTCGTCAAGGGCGACTTCCGACTCTGGCTGCTGGAAGCCGCCGCACAGCTGACGGCGATCCCGTTTCGCCAACTCGCCCTGAACAGGGCGGTCGACCTCTCTGAGCAGTTCTTTGGCTGGCCCGAGTTCGAGTGCCGAGTTGAGCGCACAACGAAAAAACTCGGGGTGGACGCCAGCGCCGCCGTGCCGGCACTGCTGGACTTCATGCGGTTTCGCGATGATGGGGACCTGGCGATCAACATGACCCTGGACCAGTTCATCATAAGCCTCGACGCGGTATTCCAGGCGTGCATTGGCCCCGACGTGTGGGCCGACTGCGCGCTGACCCACGACGTCCGGGATAAGGCCGCCGTCGACTTCTGCCGCGTGGTCATCGCGCCGACCGAATCGCAGTGCGCCAAGATCCGAGCCGCCGGCGGCATCGTGGCCAACATGGGCACTGGCGCGGGCGCGAGCACTGGCGCGAGCGCGAGCACCGACGTCGTCGTGGGCTGCACCGACGGGATGTCGATGGGCGACGTTCTCTCGAAGTTTGAGGAATCCCTCGCGGCCTGGTGCGTCCGCCACGCATAGCCAAGTGGCGCCGCCGCTTTTTTTTGAATGGCAAAACAACAATAGATGTGAGCCATGGAGCCCTATGAATACTTTCACCCCGATGTGGCTCGCCTTAATTCACTGCTTGAGGCCATGTGCAATAACTATGTCGCATACGGCGAACGCGCGGAAAAACTCGCAGAAGCAATGGTTGAGTATGAGAAGGCTGTTTTGGCAAGCCCTACCGAGTATGACTTGGCATATGGATCCGAGGATATAATCGTGCGAGGGTGGGCACTGGTGTACTTCTTCCGGGAGGATTTCCAGCACTACTGTGGCGGACCTCATAATGTGTGGAGCACTGCCGGCTCACCCTTCTGGGACCGTGTCCTACAAGACCGCGCCGAAGGCAGACTGGGGCCGTCCGGGTCGATGACCAAGCCGGCAAAACGCTGAGGGGGGCTTGAATAATAATTCGACCGTAATAGCGATGGAAGATTGTCTCGCCGGGGCTGCGGCCCTCAATCAGCTGCTTTGGGATATGTACATGAACGATGTCGAGTGTGCTGAAAGGTTTGCAGCGGCCTTGGTCGAGTTCGAAGAGGTCGTTCCGGCGAACGAAATGTCTCGTGCATGGGTCGCTGGTGTACCATTTCCGAGAACACCCTCACGCCGTCGCAAGCTTCAACGACCCTTATTGTGTGTGGCTCCGTGCTGGCGACCGCGTTGTGCAAGACCGCGCCGAAGGCAGACTTAGGTCGCACCCGATGACCACGCTGAGGGAGCGCGTCGCTCTTTTTGAATCCGAAAAAACGGTACCAACCCGCGCTTCTGTCTTCATGCCTTTCATCGCCGGTTCTAGTGAGCCGGAAGTGCTGTGTGCACAGGCCCACACTGAAGACCCTGTCCATATCCCGGTTCTCGCACCCAAGTTCCTGGCAGGGCTTATTGTCAGCCGCGGTGTCGCAAGCAGGCTGTGCCTCTTCCGCGAGTACCGGATGGAGGGGACCGAGATCCTGCCCGCGAATGAGATCGTCGACAACATCTGCGCGCGCACCATGGTCGGAGTGTCCCTCGCCATGCGGGACGACGCCATCGCGGCCGTGCAACGCGCGCTGGACCATACCCGCGCCCGCGATGGGGCCACGCTGACCCAGTTCCTGACGCGGCTCCAGCCCATAGCGGACACCATCCAGCCGGACTTCACAGCCGGCATGGTGTGCACGCACTGGCACCTGCTGGAGGAGTTCGAAAAGCGAGCGCACCGCACGGTGGTTGTCATCGTCAGGGGGAGCGACATACACCCGAAGTCCCCCCTGCACCACCGGGGCGAGATCTTCGTCGACCAGGCCATACTGGCGGCCGCGGCCCCCGCCGCGCCATAGGCCCGCGGCTGCGGCCCCCGCCGTATCCACGGCGCAATCCCCGCTTTTTTACCCTGCCCCTGCACTCATCACCGAAAAAACTGAATCGGAACTTGAGCTTGTATCAACACACAAAATGGCCCAGGCCCATCCCACCCTCATCGCAGTCCTCGGCCCTCCGGAAGGGAGAAAAAGACTGACAGAGGCGACCCAGATCGTGATCCCCAACGTGCAAGTTGTACAGGTCTCACAATACCTGTTTGCCGCGGCTTCGACCCTCACGGGGCTTCCGCCGGCGACCGCTTCCACCACGCGGATCGAGGGTCGCATGACGCCCGCGGAGTGGAAGCGGCGGTTTACGCGAGCAATCGTGGATCTCACCGGAGCACACCCGGAAGATCTCCTCATCGAGGGGGCACGTCGCGCGCTGTGCGACACCGATGAAGACGGAGCCATCATCATTCGCTTCAAGCCCTTTGGCGAGTTCTGCATCCGGCTGAGCCGATTCCTCCAGGACGAGTACGACCATCCCGGATACTTCTTCACGGCGCTGATGCGGCAGTGGGAGCAAGACGGCCGCCCGCCGACAATTATTACCGACGTGGGGCCGCTGGAGCACGAAATAAAGTTAATTCGGGAGGCTGGGGGGCAAATCTTGACAACGATCCAGCCCGTCCTCAGCGCCGATATCTATAACTCGGTGTGGCTGCGCGGGGCTTGGTGCGATCTCGCTGACGCGAGCATCATAATCGACGACGGCGACCTCACCGAGTTGGTGGCCGTCGCGCTCAACACGCTGCGCGCTGATCCGGCGCGGCGCATCGTCTTGGCGTAGCGCGGCGCGGCGTTTTTTTTTTTGCGGGACTAGGGCTCAGGTTCGCGGCCGTGACTGAGCTGGCATCGGCTGCGACGGCCGCGGCGGCGACATCTGCGGAACGACGGACAGCGACGTTATCGGGGCCAGCGGAAAGGGAGGAGGGCCCGACCACTCGATCGTCGGGCACGCGGGGAGCTTGCTCGCGACCTGGATCGCGAAGGGCGCCAGCGGCGCGATGATCGCGGCCGCCCCCGTAATAGCCCCGAGGGCGGCCGGATCCTCAAGGACCCCGGCGACCTTGTAGGGCAAACACGCCCGGGGAGGGCCGTCGCCGTTACCATCGTGGGCCGTGATGATCCGGGCGGCGAGCGCCGGGTCGACGTTCCCGACGGCGCGGGTGCACGTCTTCAGGGCCCAGGGGTCGACGCCGCCCCCCGACAGAACCCCGTCCGCGACGGGGAGGCAGTGCGCGACGGCGTTGAGGCAGCCGGCGTCGCCCTCGCACGCCGCGGTGAGACTGCGGCACACGCCCTGGGTGAATCCGCCCTCCGCGGCGCAGTCGGGCACCGAGTAGTACATGCGGCGCCAGGTGAGAAAGATGGCGACCAGCGCGAGCACGACAATTGCCCCAATGAGGACCATCCTGCGGGTGCTCCGGGGGGGCGTCGCGGCGACGGCGCCCATGCCGCCCATGGCGGGACCGGCACTGGAATAGACCGTGGGGTCGCTCAGGACAGGCGTGTAGACAACGGGCAGCGGCGGTGGCACGGGCAAGCCGGTCGCCGCATCAACTCGTCGGAGGCCGTCCATTGCTGTATATTTACCAGCATAAAAACTGAAACCCGATGCGGCACAGGCAGTACTACACAAAACCGAGCGAGCTTTCTTGATTTATATTACGAGTGGTACCGTAATAATGCTGGAACAAATCCGCAACGCAATCGAAGATTTCGTGGCGGGCACGCAGCACGTCGATCTTGGCAATATCCTGGAGGAGCTGGAGTCTCTCGGCGTGGAGGACCAGTTCGCCGTATTTGCCCTCTTCACAGCCCAGCTGGAGCTCTCGTGGGCTGAGATGAGGGGAGATCCGGAGCGGGTGGCGGCGGCAGAGGAGCGGCTTGCCGAAGCCGAAGCGCTGTGGAGGTCTGAGGACAAGCAGGCCGCAGCCGAGCAAGCTCTGGGTCTTGTTCTGAAAGGAGCCGGCTGGGCGGAGAACCTGAAAAAGATCCGGTGCGTAAAGAATCGCCTGCACCGGGCGTTGTGCAAGCTGTTGAGCGACTCGTACGACTGTGAGTTCGCGAAGGAGCAGCGGGAGCGGCCGCTGCAGCGGGAGCGGCCGCCGCAGCTCCGGGGGGTGGTGTCGTGAGGTGGTGCGTGGTGCGTGGTTTGTGTGCTTTCTCTCTTTACTTGTGTCTATGTCTGTTCTTTTTTCCGAAACACTGGATACCGCAATTGAATAATCGCCTGTGCGCGTGTATATCCGGACATAATGGCCACCTCGGGTCCTCAAAATCAGTCGTTGTTTGTCTGCGACGCGATCGGGTGCACGTCGTGCCCGCTTAACCACCCGGCGAACCCGACGCAGTTCGCCGACGAAATGGGGCGTGTGCGCGCGCTGTGGAAGGAGCTCGGCATCACGCCGGGCCGCCCCACCCTCTGCCGCCGCGGCGGCCAGTGCACGTTCGGCGCCCGGTGCACGTTCGTGCACACGCCGACGGTCAAGACCGCAGGCAGCGCCCGTGGCGCCGCGGCGGTGCCGGGCAGCGCCGCCGCGGCGGCGGCCGCTGCCCCGGACATGATCCTGCCGCCGGCAGTGTCGCGCGCGGACCGCGCCGTGTCGTTTGCGGCACTCTGCGCTAAGGTGACGAAGTTGGCCACATCCGTCGACGAGGTCGGCAGCAGCACCCTCGCCCTGGCCCCGCGCGGAATCCGGAAGAACATCGTGAAACACGTCACCGGAGCCGAAACCGCGTTTCACGCCGCGCTGCAAGACCTGTGCACCCAGATGGAGAACTACGTCACGGGCCTCTCAACGGACGCCGAATAAGGCATCAAAAGTGTGCTTATTTTTTCACATCCGACCCGCAATTTGAGCCAATTCCATTTTTGAAACGGCTCCTGCCGATGTAGCCCCCCCACTTTCCGAGCTTTCAAGTGATCTTTGCGTTCTTTGCAATCTTTGTGTCCTTTATCTTCTCTGCTGGCAATGGCTGAGACCGACAGTACCGTCCCGGGGGGGCGCGGTGCAATGACCAAGCAAGAGTGGATGGCCAGCCATTGGTGCGGAAAATCCCCCGAAGCCTCTGTTGCGTGCACGAATTATAAGTGCGGATTCAAACATAACCCCGGACGGTCGTGCGATGAAGCGGCTGCGGCGTGGCGCGCTGGCCGTCTGGCTCGTTTAGCCTCGAGCGCTGTGCCTGCCGCGCCCGTCGCAGCGGCTACACCCGCCGCCGCCGCCGCGCCCGCTCCGCGCCCGGCCCGCCGCGGGGGTGGAGAGCCAAGGCAGCAGCGAGATGCTGCGCCCCGTCCGGCGAGTGGTCAGCAGGTGGCTGGTCGTTCGCAGGGCGGGCAGCAGCAGCCGGCAGCAGCTCATCCGGTGAGTGGTCGGCAGGTGGCTGACCATTCAAAGGGCGGGCAGCAGCCGGCAGCAGCCCGTTCGGTGGGTGACCAGCAAGGGGCTGATCATTCAAAGGGCGGGCGGCAGCGGGGGCGACAGGGTGGTCGTCCCGTGGATGGTCAGGCGATTGGTCGTCCGGAGGGCGGGCGGCAGCGGGGTCGACGGGGTGGCCGTGGACAGGGTGATCCTCGGGAGGAGATCCAGGCCATGCTGGCATCGGTTGCCAGTATTGTCCAGTCGGGCGGATTGGGGCAGGGGGCCCTGAGGATTATCCACATGCATGTGAAGGCGGCGCATGATGTGGGTATGGTGGCCGCGGCTACAGGGGGCCGTGTGAGGAGGGGTGCTGTTGCGAAGACAGAGGCTGTGGCGGGAGTGGCGGCAGAGGGGAGTGACGCGGCGAAGGAGGATGCCGTGACTGTCGAGGAGGAGCTGGATAGAGGGTCGGAGTCGGACGAGGGGTCGGGCGCGGGGTCGGACGCGGAGCCGAATGCGGATGAGCTGGCGTGGTTAGATAGTGTTATCTCCGATAATGAAGATGAGTTCCCCGAGGATGAGTCCCCCACAGTGTCCAAGCTGGCTGCCGAGTTCCAGGCAGGTGGGGAGATCGCAAGGCTGATGCGACCGACGGCGACTGGGGGGGCGGAGGCGGCCGTGGGGGCGGCAGCTGGGGGGGCAGCAGAGGCGGCGCCTGTGGCCGAGAGCTGAAGCGATATGCATTAGTGTGTTGGGCTGTGTGGGGTCTTGTTGTGTGTTGGGGATCTCTTATGGGTATTATGGGCTTCTTGATTTGATTATGGGTTTCTTGATTTGATTATGGGTTTCTTGATTTGATTATGTGTCTTGGTCGATCTGCGCACTTGCGCGAAAAACCACAAAAATTTCCTTATTTCCTGTTCTGGGCGCCTTGCCCTTCTACTACATCTCCATCTGCAATTGTCTCTTACTGTACTGGCTTCTCTCCACCTAGCCGGTATCCTCTACTCCACCTTCTCTGACATTATCCTTCTTATGTTTGGGCTATCCCGCTTTCCACCTTTCTCTCTCTTCTATCTGTGTCTCGTGTTTGTGTTCTTTCCTTTTTTGTCGCCGGGCAAAAAACGCGCACCCGGCATGCGCACCCGGCACGCGCAATCTCAGAAGCGCATCGGCCGTGATATCCGCGACGGCTCCCTCGCGGGCGGCCCCTTGCTCGTTCCGGGCCTGTGGCGATCCTTGCCCCGGGACGGCGATGGTAGGCCCGGATCGCACTGCGGCCCGTCTCTCAACGGAGACGTGTCGGACGTCGCGCCCTTTGCTGCCGTGTCTCCTTTCATGCGTGGTGGCGAGGAGGCCGAGGCCTGCGGCGCGGCGATCTTGCGCAGCGGGGGGCGCGGCGGGGTGACTGACGAAACGCTGGGGCGGGTTGACATGGCAGGGTATGACCGATAAAATTCGTTTCAATTGCGACCGATGGATTTCGTATACTTTTTTATGTCGCCCCATCATACCGACCGACAATGCAGACATCATATATCGCCGGGATCCTCGTCCTCGTGGTGGTGGTGCTCGCCGCCTACTACTATTGGAAGAAGAAGGGCGCGGCGTCGACGACCGGCGCAGCATCGACGACCGGCGCGGCATCGACGACCGGCGCGGCGCCGGCCGAGACCAAGACACTCAGCGGGTTCGCCTACGGGGCGTGCGACGGTACGTACACGCTGACGTCGTCTTCGGGCACGACCGACACCTACACGAAGTCAGACGGCTCGCGCACCCTCACGACCGATGGCGACGGCCAGGTCCAGTGCTACGCTCAGCCGGGCGGCGGCTGGCTCGGTGGCCGCACAATCGTGACGGGCGCGCCGGTGGCGAACAAGAGCGCCAACTTCGCTTAGATGGCGCGCGCCGCATATGGTTTGAGCAGTCGCGACGTAAAAAAATGGCTGACGGGAGCCGTTGAGCTTTTTTTGTGTCGGCGGAAGAAGAACGCCACCCGTCCCCAGCCACCCCATCGCGCGCACCCAAAGCGCACCAAAAAAAAAGAGAGGGAATGGGCACGGCCCCCTCTTTTTTTCACATAAGAGAAGAACATAAGCCCAGGAACAACACATACACAAGCCACATAAGAACCCCGGTAACCCCCAGCCACCCCCCACCCCCAGCTCAGGCCCGCGCACATGTCAGCGCGACCTCAGCATCGCGCACCTCTCCCTCGAGGCGGCCCATCTCCTCCGCGGACAGGTAATGCGCCCAGCAGCCCAGCCGCCGGCGGAGGATGCCCATGATCTCCGCAACGGGCAGCCGCGCTCCGGCGTCGTCCCGGGCTCGCGCCCGCCGGTAAAGGAGGAGGCAGAGCTCGTTGAACGCGGCGAGCACGTTAGACATGCGCAGGTTACGCTCCTTTATCTCCCGGATAACGGCTTTGGGATACATGGGAACAGAGCCGGAGATGCCAACGGCGCGCATGGCGAGCGCGTCGACGAGCACAACCGGGCAGCTCTCGCGCTCCTTGGAATGAGGATTGTTCAGCTCCCACGACGCGAGTGCATCGGCCCCGAGCACCAGCGCGACAACATCCGGCAGGGTGGCCGGGGGACGGGGGTACTGCGGATCGCTGGAATTATCGGGATTGCCGGGTACCGTCGTAGAGGTCATAAAGGACATGGTTGGAAGAAAGCAAGAGAGTCGGGAGAGAGGAAAGAGTACATACCCAGAAACCAATTCAAATTCCGCAGTGGCCATATCCGCCGCGAATTCGCAGTAGCCGTAGCTGCCGTGGCTGTCGAAATTCATGTGGGATACGCAAAAAACAGCGTGGCGCCCTGGTTTATCCGGGGGCGGCCACCGCAGCTGTGGCGGTACCCGCGGCCAGCTCCTTGGCGGCTACCGCAAGCAGGCGCCTGGAACGGACATACCTTGCGAACGCATGAGCCTGGGCCGCCTGCGCCGCGGCCAGCTCTGAAGCGGCATGGCATTGGCGAGAGTTCAGCTTAGCGAGAGTCAGGCTCGACATGGCGATTTCGACATCTGCCACGGCCAGATTCGCGGCCAGGTCTGCCTGTGCGGCTCGGAGTCTGGAGAACAGTGTCTCAAGCGCAAACTTTGCAAAGTCGGCCGAGCCCGCAGCCGCGGTTGTGAGCGCAAACAGCGTCGTGGAATCCCGCGCGGCGGCGGCTCTCACGACGGCTGCATCCGTGCGGAAAGTCTCCGCACGGAAAGTCTCCATGAAGGTCATCGCTGCCGCGGAGATAGCTTCCGCGGTTGTCATGGCGCCGCTTATGATGGCTCTGGCGGCGGTAGCAGCGTTAGCGGCGTCACTTATGGTTGCGGCGGTGCCATCCGCGGCGGTGCCATCCGCGGCGGCGCTGCCCTGCCCGTGGCGGCGGTTCGCAACTTCCCAGGCGGTCATGAATGCGACACCGACGGGGCCGGCTGGCATCGCGGCAAGGGCAGGCGCCATGGCTGCAGCTGACGCGCTGGCCTCGGCGTCGGCCTTCACGGCAGCGTCCATTTTAACACGCGCCGCAGCCGAAGCCCTGGCCGCAGCGGCCTGACAATCCTTCATGTCGGTCGTGGCCGCGGCGGCGACGACCGCCTTTTTGGCTGCCTCGACGTCCGCCTCCGCGGCAATCTCCGCGGCTTGTTCCTCGGTGACCGTTTTAAGGTCGATACCCAAACTGGCAGTGGCCTCGTTAAGGTAAGACATTTATGTCCGGGTCCAGATCGTGATTCAATTTTTGATAGCAAAAAGAAAGCGACCCGGCCATTATCCGCTGGCGTCCGGACCCGGGACCGCGAGACCGGCCTCGGCCATCAGCAGCCTGATATGGTGCCGGGCGCTGATAGCCTTTGCAAAGGCGTCTGCCTGAGCCGACTTTGTCGCGGCCAGTTCCGAATTGGTCTTGGCCACACCCGCGTCAAACTTGGCCATCTTCAACTCAGCTATGGCGATATCCAACTCTGCCGCGG
>Ga0315904_10004394_pt1 | contig 20157 bp, 13 predicted proteins | sample LakEriMetagenome_6_FD_203529 | JGI IMG/M metagenome (GOLD analysis project Ga0315904, IMG submission 203529) | Freshwater fungal communities from buoy surface, Lake Erie, Ohio, United States - Buoy 12 MA120 | ecosystem: Environmental > Aquatic > Freshwater > Lake | place: USA: Lake Erie, Ohio...
CCCGGAGCACTTCCATTTCCAACGGACTGGCCTTTAACGGCCTTCTTACTGGTTGGGTCGCCACCCTGAATCATAAAATTATTGATCACCCTATGAAACAGTAAGCTATCGTAAAAGCCTGCTTTCACTTTGGAAACAAAGTTATCGCGGTGAAGTGGTGTTTCGTTGAAAAGAGTGACGACCATGTTGCCAAGATCGGTCATAATCAACACATGGTACCGACCGTCTTTTCTGTCGATACGTTTCGAATATTGTTTGATGGCCTTTTTTTCATCGACAGAGAGCTTACGAAAAGGCTTCGGACCAGCGGCAAATAGAATTGAAGTGGCCAGTATAAAAAAGGTAGCTAAAAAAAATTTTTTCATCATTCATGAGGTTTGGTTCCAACGGCGATACAAAGTGGATAGTATGCTGTAGCATATTTCAATTCTGCCCACTTCAACAATTGAGCAAGTGCTTCATCAAGCTGGTCATTTGAAAGTAAGTTCGACTCAAGCATAACCGTTTTTGCTGTAGCGATCACTTGCGATAAGTTTTTGATATAGGGTATAAACGTATCGGAGCCGGCGGTATCGCCAAAAAATACCATATCATTTTGGACGTCTGCGAATCCGGCGTCGTACAATAAGCGTGGTAATTTTCGTCCAATAAACGGATCATTACCTATTTCAATGAACGAGTCCATATACGCTGTCCACAAATGCTGAAATCCCTCCGGCTCTGGATAAAGAATCATGGCCTGGTGATCATCATCCGCAATTATGATTCTTCCGCCTGGGCGAAGAGCGCGTTTCATTTCTCGAATGGCTTTTGCAGGATCGGGCAGATGTTCCAGAATAAACCGAGCATAGACAAGATCAAATGTGCCGACTTCTTCACTTTGCAAAGGCAAATTCAGCGCATCCCCTTGTCGAAAGTGAAGGTGCTCTGTTTCAAACTGTTTTGATTTAGCCAATTGCTCCGGGCTTCTTTCAATTCCAAGACACCTACCAGTTGGGCCGGTGAGGATTGAAAATTGTTTGGTCATAAGGCCTAGGCCACTGCCCACATCGAGAATAGCAGATCCAGGCTTAACTGAGATTTTTTCCAGACATTTCTTATTCAAAAGGTCATTCAACATCGACAGTCGAATCTGTTCATTCTCATTTATGCCATGGATGTACGTTGAGCCCGCCGTCATAAACTTTAATTCAAAATAGAAAGAGTGCTTGCCTATGGAATATCGAAGCCTCGTGAAATTTTTAGTATTTCAAACCATGTGTCTTTATCCATCGAAGGTCCGGAAATAACGGCAGCCAATTCCTTCAACCGGTCTTGTCTTGTGGTTCCAAGGACTGGAAAAATTCCTGAGGGATGAAGCAGAAGCCAGGAAATAGCTAATTGAGTAAATGTTTGATTATGTCTGGCAGCGATGGCTTCAAACTTTTCCTTTTCCTTTAGCAGGTTGCCTCCGGCGAGAGGCGACCACGCCATTGGCGCACACTGAAATTCCATCAACGTATCCACGTCCCCATTAAAGAATGGATCAACAGCGGTTATAGAAAGTTCAATTTGATTGGTGACCAATGGAAAGGGTAAAAATTTTTGAAGCATTCTGAATTGAGGGCCCGAAAAGTTAGACACGCCAAAGTGCAAAACTTTACCTTGATTTCTGAGCCGATCAAAAGCTGATGCAATCTCCATCGGATCGGATAAGGGATCCGGACGGTGAATGAGGAGCAGATCTAAATGGTCGGTATGAAGCAATCGCAAAGAATTTTCTGCTGACCAGATGATGTGTTCAGCGGATGTATCGTAAATGTGTGATTTGGTAGCAGGTCTTCTTTTTGAAGGAAACTTTATTCCACATTTGGTTACAAGTTCCATCTTGCTTCTTAAAGAAGGCTGCCGTTTCAGAACATTTCCGAATTTTTCTTCTACGGTATGGTCTCCATAAATATCGGCATGATCAAATGTGGTGATGCCCAGGTCGAGTGAAGTCTCGATCATTCGTTGGGTTTCCTGGTCAGTTAAATTTTCCCAACGCCACACACCAGTAATTATTCTTGAAAGCTCCGGACCTGCAGGGTTTACTTTTTTTCTTTCCATAAATCAGTTTTTTTCAAATACAATTTTACCTCCAACAATGGTTATGGTTACTTCCGTAGAAAGTAATTCATCAGCATGAATGGTCATCAGATCCTTGGAGAATACTGTGAAGTCGGCAAGTTTTCCTGGATGAATCGAGCCCTTAATCTTTTCTTCAAAGGCGCCATATGCTGCGTCGAGGGTATAAGAACGTAGCGCCTGCTCTCTGGTCATAACTTGTTCAGATTCATAACCGCCTTCCGGTTGGCCTTTGAGTGTCTTCCGGGTAACGCTGGCATAGAAGGAAGCAATCGGATTAATGGGCTCAACAGGGACATCGGACCCGTTCACAATTATCGCTCCAGAGTCAAGAAGTTTTTTCCAGACATAGGCACCATCAATGATTCTTTTTTCTCCAAGGCGATCAATTGCCCAAGGCCGATCGGATGACAGATGAATGGCCTGCATGGCGGGAATAACACCCAACTGTGCAAACCGCGGGATGTCATCCGGATGTAAATGTTGTGCGTGTTCAATTCGGAAGCGAGCGTCTTTTGCTGCATCGGGGAATTCCCTGAAGGCGGCTTCATATCGATCAAGAACCTCTCTGTTGGCACGATCACCAATGGCGTGCGTGCAGATCTGCAGTCCAGATTTGAGTGCCCTGCGAGAAATCGTAAGTACAGAATCCATAATCATAGTAGCCTGTCCATAGGCGTCGTGTTGATCACTGTAAGGCTCCAGCAGCCAGGCGCCTCTTGAACCCAATGCGCCGTCGCTGTAAAGTTTTATAGATCGGACAGAAACCCAGCGATCAACCTGCGGGCCAGTTCTAAAATAATTCTCTAGTAATTTTTTATCCGTCCCCGTTAACATGATGTACATCCGAACCGAAAGTTTTTGAGAATCACTAAAAGATCGAATCAAATCAATGGTCTTTTGATTTTCACCAGCGGAGTGAAAACTGGTTATTCCGTTTCGATTGCAGGCGGCGATAGCCAATTCAAGGGCTTTGCGATCAGAGTCTTCTGATGGAGCCGGCATAACCTTGGCAATTAGATCAGCGGCTGTCTCATTAAACAATCCTGTAGGATTTCCAAGGTTGTCGCGGATGATTTCACCACCTACCGGTACTTCAATTTTTTCCCGGCTGGTGGCATTTACTCCAGCAAGTTGCATGGCCTTTGCATTGACCAGGATATTATGACCACTGGCGTGCTCTAATAGTACCGGATTTTCAGGGGCTACTGCCGACAGAAGATCATGCGTTGGAAATCCTTTAACCATCCGCTGTGGCTTTTTGTCCCACTTATCCTGATGCCAGCCTCGGCCAACAATCCAATCTCCCGGTTTCGATTTAGCCACTGCAGCTTCAACTTTTTTAATGATCTCATCAAAATTTTGGAGACCCATTAAGTCAATGTTCATTTCATTATAGCCCAAGCCCATAATATGGCCATGTCCTTCAATGAAACCTGGAGTCATGGTTTGGCCTTTCAGATCTATACTTTTTGTTTTTGTCCCGATAAACTTTTCAGTTTCCTTTCGGGTTCCTGAGAACCGGATGGTATCTGCCGAAACAGCCACGGCCTCGACAATAGGATTGGTTGGATCCATTGTATAAATGGTGCCGCCATATATCACTAAATCGGCAGGTTGTTGGGTGTTGCAGGAAAGGGCCACTAGGGCAAAAAAGGTGAGGATAAAAATTCTCATGGAGGTCGGTTTTGCGCAAAGATAAGGCTTCAAAAAAGATGCTTTTTCAATTGATTTTAGGCATTCTTAGTTCCTTATGACCATTATTAACGATTACTTAACATAGTTCCTCTTAACGATCGAGTAACCTTACCTTAACTTTCCGGTCATTTTCAGATAACAATGAATAAGATCCTTGCGATTGTTTTCGTCCATTTAATAGCCGTAACAGCTGCCTCTGCTCAAACCGGTGATCAAATCACTCCCTCTCCCTATTTTTCATTTTCGAAGGGATTGGGAATTACCTCCCCGGACAGCATGTTTTTATTGAATATTCGGTTTCGCATGCAAAACCGGGCAGCGTTTACCACAAAGAGCGATGAGGATCTTTCAATCGATAAAGTGGAGGCTCGTGTGCGTCGTTTGCGGTTACGCTTTGACGGATTTATTTATACCCCGAAGCTTTATTACCTTATTCAGCTGGCCTTTACCCGAAGTGACATGGATTACGATGATACCGGATTTCCAAATGTGATTCGGGATGCGATGGTGATCTATAGTGTAAATAAACACTTTTCAATAGGCCTGGGTCAGACTAAACTTCCAGGCAACCGTCAGCGGGTAAATTCATCTGGTGATCTTCAGCTCGCCGATCGCTCTTTGGTCAATTCTTTATTCAATGTTGACCGCGATTTTGGAGCCCAGTTGTACTACAACAATCAGGTTGGCGGCATGCACTATGTTTTTCGCGGTGCTGTTTCATCAGGTGAAGGAAGGAATTTCAACACATCGGATAATGGATTAGCCTATACGGGACGAATAGAATTATTGCCATTTGGTCGCTTTACCAATGGTGGCGATTATTTTGAAGGGGATTTAGCAAGGGAGCCCAAACCAAAGCTTTCCATCGGAGCTACGTTATCATCAAATAAAAAAGCAATTCGAACCGGGGGTCAGCTTGGGAAGTTTCTCTTTGAACCAAGAGATATGGAAACACAGATGCTGGACGTCTTATATAAACACAAAGGTTTTGCATTTGCCAGTGAGTTCCTGAAGAGAACTTCTGAAAATCCGATCACTGAAAATGAGGCTGGAGAAAAACGCTACATCTATTCCGGATGGGGAGAAAATTATCAGTTGAGTTATTTGGGTAAAAATAATTATGAGGTGGTGACGCGTTACACGCATGTCGTGCCTGGCAAAGCCATCCGCTCACTAGAGCGGGCGGTTGAACAATACACATTAGGTGTTAATCGCTACATCCGAGGCCATCGCTTAAAATTGCAAGGTGATATCACCTACGAAAAGAATTATTGGGTAACCACAACGGGCACCAACCTAAATCGCTGGCAGCTCCGATTCCAGATTGAAGCTGGAATCTGACAAGATTCTTGCCGATCCCACAGGAGTTCTTCAATCCATGTTCTAATGTACCCGGGACGGGAGTTGAACCCGTACAGATATTACTATCCACAGGATTTTAAGTCCTGCGTGTCTACCAGTTCCACCACCCGGGCGAAAATACCACATAGTACTCCAGTTCGATAAAAATGAAAAAAGTGTGGGGAATGTCCACACTTTAATCTAGTTATCTGAGCGGGAAACGAGACTCGAACTCGCGACCCTCACCTTGGCAAGGTGATGCTCTACCAACTGAGCTACTCCCGCTTAAAAAACCCCGCTTTTGGCGAAGCAGGGTGCAAATTTAATGAGAAGGCTCAATTATGCAACAGGCCGAGGATTTTGAGCTAATTTTTTGATTTGGAGGACCGTTTGTAGGAGAAGCCTAAAATTTGAAAGGTTACAATTGAGTCCCCACCCGATTCTCCAACTGCTTCAATTTTTTCAAGTTCAATTAAAGTCTTGGTGCCTGTAAACACCTGTTGGACGTGACCGTAATCATGAATGATTTTTTTCCATCCGGTTGAATCCTTTAGGAAGATCATGACAAATTCATCTGAGGCTCCCCCGAATCCATTGAAAAGTATATCCTTTTTTCCATCACTGTTCAGATCCAGAATTTGAAAAAGTGTAAGGGTTGCAGTGTCCATACTATTGGTTAGCATTCCGTTTACCAAGGGATCATTTAGCGACACCAGCAACTCGTATTTTTCTGAGGAGCTTAGTGGGACCTCCTGCTTATTCGATGCAACGCCATCAGAATTATCGCCTGATGAACGACAGCCTAATGCGATTATCAGTGGAAAGCAAATCAGTAATTTAAAATAGTAGGCCTTCATTGAATTTCTTTTTGTTTTGGCGTTAGAGGCTTATCTGGCGTATCCCAAGAATAATAATTGGCTCGCGTGCCGCCAACTCCAAGGTATTTACGAACATAAAAGTTGTTTGGATTTGTTAAATCAATTACATCTTTGTTTGGACCGCCGGATCGCTCGGAGTGAATTAACGTGAACCCAGTAACCTGATCATTATTGTCTCTTACAATATCTGAAATAAATGCGACATGCGTCTTGTTCGGAAATACAACAATATTGCCTTCCACAATTTCTTCAACTCCAACCTCGCGGGTAAGTGGTTGTTCCAGAATATTCCGAACGCCAGTATTGTTGGGTTTGCCACGTACATAATTATTAAGAGTGCCAAAACCAGAAGCCTCTGCGCACTGACTCACCATCCCTGAACAATCAATTGGTTGACCAGGAGCCCCAGCGTGGTATCCGGCAAATCCATAGCCACCCTTTCCTTTAGGATTTGGATTTTTATTGATATACCGCTCGGCTTCTTGTAGCGCCTTAGCACGCTGTACAGAATCTGCTCCAAATGGATCAGAGAATAAAAGCGGATTATTGGTATTCCACGCATATAATGATTCGTGATCCTTTACAACAGGGTCCACTTGCATGAACCGTGCCTGCGCAGCATCATAGGTGCGGTATTTTAGTGGCTCGAGCCATCCTAATCCAAGAACAGATTGTTCCCGCATAGAGTTGTATTTCTTCGATGATGGTATACTGTTTTCCCGGAACTGCTGATCAAATGGTAAGCCAAAAGGAAAGTAATCTACGGTTTGAACAATTGGTGATTGTCGGTTTACAACACTGAAGTCATCAAAGTAAACCTCCAAGGGTACAGACTCCTCATTACTAAAATAAATATAGACATACCCCTGTTCCTGAATTGTGATGGATGGTGACTTCATCCGTTCATGAGGCGTGTTCTGACCGTATTCTCTGGCGATATCGGTCATTCGGACATAGCCGCTATACTGAGACAAAAAATTAAATTTTTTATCAAAGACTAACCAATTCATATAAGCCTTAGGACCAATGCCTGATGACCCGGAGGTATTTTGATATGCGCTATAGGGGAAAGACGAAGTACTGGAGGAGTAGGAGGTTCCATCCGTCACGATTGACGTTGATCCGCTTCCAATTGAGGCAATCAGGCTTGAAAATACACTCGTCCAATTTTTTGAAATCGGGTCAACAAATTTTGCCCATACTTCAGCTTCGATTACATCTCCCGGCATAACAGCCAGGGAGCAGGCAAGTCCAAATCTCTCGTTAGAAGAACCATTTAATCTAACAGATGTTCCTGATTGATCTCCATTAGTACGATCGAACAACGCAGAGTTTACAAATTTGACATTTTCGAATCGAAGGAATTGTCTTCGTTCACTAGGCAGTGCTGATGGCTCTGCAGTTGCCAAGCGGGCATCTGTTTTCGGAGTTGCCGTGAAAACGGTTCGAATGTTCTCAAGATGGTCCTTCAGATAATACTGATAGACTGGCATAGAGGGCGTTAGCTTCACTAGTTCTGCCTGATTGAGGTAAATCACCTCGCCGGAAAGCACCGTATTCCAGGTAAGTCCGATGGTCATTGTGCCTGAGGTTGGCACATCAATTAATTGTTCAATTACATGTTCAGTGACTGCAGACGTTGGTAAACCAGCGCCTGGCCATAATAGATCTACACCATTAATTTTTATGGAGATATAGACAGGATTACTAGTTTTGGCGGTGCCGGCCACCCGGTAGCCTTTTATTTTTACAACATAACGCTCACCCGCTTTCACAGCAACCTGACCTCCGATGACTTGAATACCGGAGCGAGGCGTAGTAGAGGTAGAAGTTATCGTAACATACTTTTCACCATTGATGGTTGTCGTATTGCTGGTAGCCCCACTAACCGAATATAGATTTTTATTGGTGCCATCCTCCGTGAAAACCGTTTCTGTCTCCTGCATTACAACTCTTCCCTCAGCGTGATCAACCTGAAGAACCTGATCATCGACAAATTCAATCGGCCCGCACCATTCTGTTTGACGTATACCCCGCGTGAGTGCATTGGATAGTCCGCTGAAAAAACTTGTCTCCGCCACCTTTTCACCTTCTGCTGTGTACATTAGTTGTATGCGATTTACTCCGCGGCTGACAATTTCCGGAAGGTCAAGAATATTATACTGAACGATCTGGCTGATGCCTTTGTTCAAATCGGTAAGCATGTTTCCATTCCGGTCATAAGTATAATCCACAGTAGCTGAAGTATTGCCATCCTGAAACATGGTAAACTTTTCCGTCGAGCGATCCTGAACAGTATTAAGCTGATTGGATGTGGTCGGATATTGATACATCAAATCATCAACAATAGATGCATTTACCTTGCGTACCAGGGAGCGGATATTACCGTTAAAATCATAGCCGGTAATTTGCTCTTCATTTCCAGGAAGTATCCATTGTGATCCATTCAATTTCTTTTGTATGCCCGACTGAATTCGATTTACCGGATCATAGGTAAAAAGAAAAGCTGATTGTTTTGGTTGACTCGGGCCAGGATGGGATCTGAAACGGACGGAGGATATGACCCCATTGAATTTTGGTTGATTGCCCACTGGATCCACTTTTTCATAAAAGATATCTTCGCCAAAAAAGTCAGGGTATTCTGTAGTCTGATCTACGGACCATTGCGAAAGATCATTTATGGTTTCTAGCCAACCCCGAATGGTATACTGATAATCTACGCGTTGTTTTGGTCGGGCCAACCGATCAGTTGAATGCAGGGACTTGGATTTAATCTGACCATTAGCATCAAAATCATTTTTAATCATTAATACTTCCGGTTGCTGATCCACCTTATGCCAGTTTTCCAAAAGTCTACCTTGATGATCATAGACAAAGCGCTCGTCTATTTGCATTTGGTAAGGATTTAAAGATGTTCGAATTCCGGCAAGGGTTGAGCCGGGGGTACTCAGTGAAACATCGACCATTAGGCTGGTAGTTGAAGGCACTGTGGAGGCACGAAGCAGCTGGTTATTTCGGTAATAACGTATCGCGCCTGACTTTCGTTCGATTCGGAACTGATCGCCAGAGCGATACGTCCCAAAATTTCCAGCAACAAATTTTCCAGCAGCCTGTTCAAAAATGCTAATGGTACCATTATTGTTCAGGTAAATGGCGAAATCAATGGATGTATAATTCGTATTCGAGTTCTGATCCGACCAGCCAATTGCTCTGATGGTATTTGTTTCTGTTGCTGTAAATTCCATCCAGCCGTCTTGCGCTGGTCCAAGGATTTGGACAGATGCTGATCCGGCTGTCCATCCGGCCGTAGCATTTCCTCTGATTAATTTATTGCCTTGTTGATATAGTCCGGCTTGATCCTTCCATGAAACATCCTGCGACACGTGATGCCACCGCTTCCTCATAGGCAGGCCATTGAAGTCATAGCTCATCGAAAGAACATCGACTCCGCCGCGATAATTATCTTTTTGAATTTGGATTGGTCTTATGTCTCGGTCGTAATAAGTTACTGTCGCCAACCACGTAAATCCGCCAGCGAGCCCGCCATCAAGGACTTTTACCTTATTACCTGTCTCAACTCCAGAAAAAGTCTGTGACGCAGGAGTGCTGCCAGAAATTTCATTGGGGATAAAAGCGCCAGGATTTTTCAATCCGGAAAGAAATTGATAATGATCGTAATAAATTACTTTAAGATAACGCTGAGGATCGGCACCAGCTCCATTTGTGACTATAGGATAAGAACGATTGGAGTACCCGTGAAGGTTGGAAGTTGAAAATCCAATAAAGCGTTCGTAGGGTAAAGCCCAAATTTTTGTCCTATAAAATGTATGAACAACCTCTTGCATCGCTTTTTGCGATAAGAGGGCAAGGGTATCCTTTAGACCTGTTGCAATTTGTCTGTTTAAGGCATCGTATTTATAAAATGTCCACCGATAAGGTGAGCTGTTGCGTTGATTGCCATCCTGAGTCAGTACAACCCTGTCGCGATGATCATAAATCATATACACCGAATCTTTTCCGGGCTCCTGGGATACTACAACTCTTCCAAGGGCATCGTAACGGTAGCGAAACCCCATAGTATAAATTTCGGATGCACTTGGATTGCGATTGCTCTGTACGAGTGTTTTGACCAATTCAGGCTGAAGTATAAATCGCAACCTGCCCAAGGCATCATAGATGTAATAGGTCTGCAGCCAATGCAATGGATCGTTTAAAGAAGGATTTTCAACAGCCTGAATCTTCTTTAATACAATGCGACTAAACTGATCGCGGTACGTTCTGGTTTCATAACCATGCTCATCTTTTACAGATTGGATTTCCAATGCTCCTGTAGAGTAGTAACCATCCTTTACCATGTTAGAATTAATAATCTTTCGAATTGGTAATCCGGTTTGGGCGCTAACCTCCCACGCAATCAATAATTCCTGACCAATCGCGCTACCTGTTTGATTGGTCGTTCGGTTATACTTTTTTGACCGATTTGAATTTTTCCAGTTTTGCCCTGGCTCTAAAACTGAAACAGGCTCATTCAATGGTGATGGTTCATAGGTGATTTCCGTGTAAGGCCAAGCGTCCTTGAAAAAGGAAAGAGACTCGGAGTTGTAGAGATTTTCCTGTGTTAGGAAATTTTCACGAAAGGATCCACTTGGGCCATTGTGCAGGACCGGCAAAAACTGACGGTAGTTCCTACCTTTCGAATCGTATACAAACGGAGTAATCCTGTCGCGAAAATCAGGAGACCAATTCTGTTGAATTTCCTGGAGAGGCCTCCCAAGACCATCAATGTAGGTGACCGTCTGGTTTAAGTCAACCTGCTGAGCACCTGCTAACGTTTGAACGGGTTTGCGGGCAATGGTTGTAACCGTATTGTTTCGCGCAGAGACCGTGAATGCAGATCGTACTTCATAAGGAGTCGAATAACCAGTACCGGAGAATCCGGATTTGGAAACTTCAAGTTGATACATGCCCGCTTCGTTAACAGAAACTTCGGGACCATTACCCATGATCGCTCCAAAAGAATTTTTCCAAGTATAGGTATCATACGAACGATCTGACCTTAGAGTGGCTTGTCTACCAGGAGATAAAAAATTTTGATCAGAGAGAATAGTTGGACTCGGCTCAATGAACAATCCTACAGATCTTTTTATACCAGGACAGCCATATTTACTCACAACCCGTACATCTGCAAAGTAAGGTTGGCTAAATGAAAACGCTTCAGTCTTAAATGTTGCTTGCGTACTGATTACCGTTCCGATTTCATTCACCCATTGAAACTGTTCTCCTGCCTGATTGCCTGAGGCCTCCAGTGAAAACGTTCCCGGACCAATTCTTTGATTTCCAGAGATGGAAGGAATAGTGTGGGGTTGATCGTGAAACCGGACCACAACCTCATCAAAACTGAAACAATTATCTCTCCCTACAGTCCAACGCAAAATATAATCCCGATCGGGCAAACCGGAGAATAAGGCATTTGGCTTCACGGGATCGGAAAATGTTGCGCCCAATCCGGAAACTATTTGCCATTGGCCAATAAGTCCATCGGGTACTGGTGAAGCGGCTAGTTGAATGCTCGTCTTGCCACAATTTTCAATTCCAGTCAGATCAACGCCAGCATTTGGTTGAGGCGGCATGGTACATCCAGCCGTTACGGACACCCGAATGGAGGAAAGCAAAAACTCACCATCCTGAAAACGTAATTCATAATCGCCAGGTTCTGACCAAGTCACATCAGCAAAATAACTGGCACCTGAACTATACGAGGTAATCGATGCAGAGGATGTAACCCACTTTGGTTCAGCCACCAAAAAATCATCTGTAAATTGATACGTAATTGCTGTGCCGGAAGTGGCCTGTTCAGGTCCTGTTAATCCTTGAGAAAAGAGTACACTCGAATGAATGAAAAGGGTAAGCTCAAGAAAAGTCAAAAGTTTACCACAGAATTTTATTTTTTTCATGACACGCTGAGTTTTACTAGTGAACCACAAATCGATACGGCAAAATCTGTTGATTGTCTTTTGAAAGGTTGATGGTTACCGATGTAAACCCATTTTCCTCAATCCATGTTATGTCGCCGCTTCCTCCCCGGAAAGCCACCTCCATCACCATCTTATCAGTTAATTTTTGCCTAACTATTTTCCGAATGGCAAAGTCATAGGTGATCAATCCACCTTTTTGTTTGAATCGAATTTGATTCTCATTGAATTCCAATAAGCCTGAGCATAAGAATGTTTTACCATCCTTTAAATGAGTAGCACTTTTGATTTGCCAGATTTTTTTTGACGGATAATCGCTCTGACCTATACAAATTTGAAAGATCAGGCTTAACATCACGGTGATGATAATTTTTAGAATGATTTTCATGGTTTTTTTCCGTATTGGTGAATGCGATTCATGGTAATGTTTCTGTCTGAATCCCGAATGCGCACCAGCTTTCCAGCTGAGTCGTATTCATAATAGGATGTCAAAAAATTCGGATCGGTTTTAGAAGTAATCCCCAGCAACGGTTCTGATGTATACGTTGTCATTTGAGCTCCCAAAGGATGAAATCGGATGTCATCTACCTGGCCAGCCAACGTAATGGTATATGATCCTGTAGTATTAGGCTTAACCAGCTGTGTGCGGAGTTGCCAGTTGCCCGATGAATTTTTTTCAAACCACGAAAGTTGATACGTCGTTTGTGGATTTAAAGCGTTGATGGATTTGATAAAGCCGTCGGTTTTGCTTTTATCACCACTATGACCATCACCGGAAATTGAATTCCCTTCAAGGTCTCCCCTTTCAAAAGAGGTAAAAAATACTTCAGTAGATTTTGCATCAAACACTTCACCCAAAAGCTGGTCACCAGTATTATTCCAAATCAGTACCCGTTGTATACCGTCGCGCTCAATCCAACTGACCGGCTTTCCTGTGGTTGAATACTGCTCAAATTGAATTTTTGTAAACGTTGTGCCATCCATAGTAATTTGTGTAGATACAGGTTCCATTACACTTCCATTACCTTTCCAATCCTGATAGCGTATTTGAATTAACTCGCGTTGCTTCCCATTGATCCACTTGGTGGTTACGACCGGTTGCCCAATCCGGTTTTGTTGAGTTAGGATAACGTACGCGGGATCTACTATGTCTGGCGGATAACTAAATCGGGTAACGATGATCGTGCCATCACTATTGACAATGCTATCCGATGCCAATTGTAACCTCCTGTTGTAGCGATAAAATTTTTTAGCGGGCTGTGCCGACCGCTGCATCTCTGTTTCAGAGGCCATGAGTCGACGGGAAGGAAGTTCAGGTGTATATTTTTTAAACAGGATACTCCCGCGTAGAAGAGTTTCAAGCTGATCTGGAAAAAGATTGGGGGTGTACCGGTACATACTGGATTTTCCAAACACGATACCCGGCGGAGGTGAAGCCACTAATGGCAATCCGGTAACAGAATGCTCAGAGAGCTGTTGTTTAATAAGTGCTCCAGAGGCTAAGCGCCATTCTAACTTCCATGCTATACCATGTGTATGGTCAAACGGTAGTGGTGAATAAGGGTACGAACCCGTTTTACCCCAGGTCGATGGAAGAAAGAAATGAATTTCACGACCAGTCGTTGCAGCTGCATCATCGAACACTTCCACGCGTGAATAATAAACCGGGCTTCCGCTATTAAACAGAATTGGATTTAGCGATCGGAATTCTTTTTGAATGGCCGGATAGTCCCATTCAAAATACAATGGCAAACTATTGGTTGCTCCATCAGGTGTGCCAGATCTTTCCCGGCAGTCCACGGCATCATACAGCTGGTACTTAAATTCCCGATCGAGCTTGGATAAGTAACTTCCAGAACCGTAACCGTCTTCTTCTACATAACGATATATTTTTTGTAAACAGCCAGATTCACTGCCTGCATCCGGACAATCTTTTGTTCGGAAAATGCGAATTCCAGCCGCAGGGATTTCATAAAATAAAGGATTCATGTCCTCGGGGTCAGGATCGAAATAGTCGATGGTCATTTCAAACCGACCCTGCTCAGCATTGCTAATCGATGCTTCCACTACATAGGTCCCTGGTTCAATTCGAATCCATTGGCTGACCGATTCACGAACGCAAACCTGATTGAGTCCACATCCTTCCATGGTGCGGTCGCCTGTGAGTGAAATGCCGAAGACTGGGTAAAAGCGCGGAGCTTGCTCTGGAAATTTGGATCGCATTTCCGAGGCGAAAGAATAATAGGTTTGGCAATTCAATCCCTGACAATTCAGGGGACCGAAGTTTACCGTGAGTTGAGAGGAATTTCCTCTTACAACTGCTTGATGGGAAATCCGGGCAAAGGTTACTTTATCGAAAACAAACGTTTTTGATGAGGCGGCGTTGTTGTAGGAATCGCCTTGAAGGGAAAAAGTATACTCCTTGTTAGGTCCTTCAGGTTCAAGATCTAAATACTCAGAGGCTGAAATGCGAACTTTGTTTTGTTCATAAAAAATTTGAGTAAAGCCTCCGGTTGGCCAATTTACCGATCGTAAAGCACCTTGAAGTGTTGAAGCAAAATCCGGGCGTCGGTCACCACCCAACTCAGGAATAGATGTAGCGTTTCCTTTCCCATTTGCAAAACCCCAAAAATCCTGAGCATATGGATTTTGAGATGGATCAATCCATGTGCCAGAAGTTGCCGTTTTAATGTGAGGGGTTATAACAGGATGGTAATCGAAATCGTAAACCTCTATTTGATCAACCACTACCCGACTCAACAAAGGTCGAGCCTGATCATCATAATCTAGACTTACCGACTTTATCAAACGACCCCATTTATTTTTTATACTAATGCCTGTGATTACCTGTGGTTGATTAGCATTCGCTTCTCCCGCCCTTATTATTTCAAGTTCATTTCCATCGTCCCAAATTAGTTTCGAAAGCATAGGAACATCCAATTCAGTTACACTCCATGTTCTTTGATGACTGATGTCGCGAATAAAAAGCTCATCGGTATAACCTGAATTTTGATTCCCTCCCAAAGCCGCACAATTGACCTGAATACGCTCACCATTTGGGGATGCTGTGCGATCGTACTTCTCGCCGTGCTGAATATTTTGAATGCCTTTTATCTGATAGGATAAATTGATTTCCTGACCAGTTTGATTTTTAACTGAAGTTAAGTGCCAGGCACTGGTATAGCTCTGCATTTTCTCTTGGTTGTAAATGTCCGGAGAGAAAAAACTGGCGCGTTCTTTTTCTTGAAAATGGTATTGATTGCCCTCCTGATCCGTTATCTGCAGATCATCCCAATTGAATTCGACTTTTGCCAATTCGGCGTTTGGCGTTACCGTAATGTGTTGATCCGATAAAGGACATTGGCTACAAGTGACCGAGGAGATAAAAAAAGAAAAAGAAAGATTCCCTACAGCCACAATGAATCGATCTGGTTCGGCATCATATTTTCCAGCAATGAAATCCTGAGCAATAGTTAAAGGCATATCTGTCGAAGAAGTAAACGCTTCAACATACTGTCGCCGGCTTTCTGAACCGTAATAACCCCTTGGGTGTTCATCGGGTAAACCACGGACCTCGCGGGTTACTACACCTCCGGTTCCGCCAAGCGTCCATCCCAGGCCACACTCACCAGTCAACTCCTCCAGCCGAAGTCCACTGTAACTATAGTTAAATTGAATTGGCCATTTGAAGTTGCCTAAACTCACCTCATAAATAGGAACCGAGTATTGGAGAACACCGGCACTTTGATTGACAGGAATCTGGCCGGTCCTCACCATCGTTGCCACTGTAGGTGAAACAGCGTATCCGGTATTACGCACAGGTTGAGAATGGGTCAACCTTGCTGCAAATAAAAAGATGATACAAATCAGAAAAGGACCAACACCGATTTTGATACGTTTGACTTTCGGATAAACTATCCTTTCGAATTTTCTTTCAGACATTTTCACTTGGGTTTTGAAGACCCTGCAATGCTATAACCACCCTAAATGGTTTCCCATAGGAAAAACACAGAGCCTACACCGGTGAATACACCGTGACCATCCCTTATCTTCGCATTCAGTTTATTACACTACTCCCTAATTTTATTTGAAGCACCATGAATGAGCGGTTTAAAGTTGTTGTTACCGGAGCCACCGGAATGGTTGGTGAAGGTGTCCTTCACGAATGCTTAAAGCATCCCGGTATTGAAAAGGTGCTTTTTGTTGGACGCAAGTCCTGTGGTGTTCAGCATGAAAAACTTACCGAAGTAATGCTTGGCGACTTTCTTAATCCGGAACAGATAGCGAATCAACTTTTCAATTATGATGCCTGCCTGTTTTGCCTGGGAGTTTCTTCTCTTGGGATGAAGGATGAGGAGTATAGGAAGCTCACCTATTTATTAACAACAGGCTTTGCGAAAACTTTTCTTAAAACGAACCCAGGAAGTTCTTTTGTCTATGTCTCCGGGGCAGGGACAGATTCCTCCGAGCGCGGTAAAAGCATGTGGGCCCGTATAAAGGGCCAAACGGAAAATGAATTATTGAGCATGGGATTTCGGCAGGCCTATATGTTTCGGCCAGGCTACATTCAGCCAGCAGCCGGAATGAAATTCACCATTCCGATGTATCGGTATGTGAAATGGTCATATCCATTTCTAAGAAAAGCATTTCCAAAATACGTTTCAGCACTTGAGGAAATCGGACTTGCCATGATTCATTGCATCCGAAATGGATATCAAAAAAATATTCTGGAGGTAAGTGATATCAATGATGCTGCCGCTCGGGAGCATCAATGGCTTAGGAATCCCATTATTCCGGAAAAAACAATTGAAGACGTAAACAATGAAGAATCCAGGTCAGGCATTTTGCCAGATCGAGACTTGAAGAAAAATCTTGGATGCGGATAAAAGATTTCTCATTCCTCCATATACACAATGACATCCTTTACAGCCATCACGACTGCGATGGCGTGACTGAGCACCAGAGATCCGTCGGGGCGCTCAAAAGTAACCGGTCGCGTATACAACAATGAATCGGCCCCCAGCTTTTGAATGTTTTCTTTAAGATCTGAGGGGTCGGGAGCATTTAAATAAGCTTCCCAGACCTCAGCTGCTTTTGTCCCAGGCTTAACCGTTTCGGCTTTCATCATATAGATGGTTACCAACCGGGTCTTAGCAACTGAATCGATGCGCGTTGGGTTGTTCAAATAGAGATCGTCACCGAGCCATTCAAGAATTGCTCTGCCGTTTTCCAATCCTGCGGTTGTGAGCTCTGCAGACGAAACTCTTTGAATTCGCCCATCCCGCATGCTCTTTTTAATAGCCTCACGTTGAGCGTCACTGAGGCTTCCGCCGCAGGATAAGAATACAATTGAAATAACAAGCAAGAAGGAGTTTCGCATATCTGGTTAATCAGACCCCAAAATTACACGGGTTTCACAACTGATAAAGTTCCCGGCAATGTTAACTTTGCCAACTTATTCAGGATATGCTGGAAAAACTCGAAGAGATCAAGGCTAGGTTTGAGGAAGTGGGACAACTCATCGTACAACCAGACATTGTTGGTGACCGGAAAAAGTTTACCGAACTCAGCAAGGAATACGGTAATCTGGAAAAAGTGGTGAAGAAATACAGCGAATACCGTTCGGCACTAGATTCGCAAAAGCATGCACGGGAAATTTTAGAACAGGAAAAGGATGAAGAACTCCGGGAACTGGCTAAAATGGAACTGGAAGAAGCTGGACCGCGTGTAGAGCAAATTGAAAAAGAACTTAAGGAATTGCTCACTCCCCGCGATCCAAATGACGATAAAAATCTTGTTCTTGAAATTCGCGCTGGAACCGGTGGTGATGAAGCCTCCATTTTTGCCGGCGATCTTTTTCGGATGTACCAAAGGTATTGTGACCGAAGCGGGTTCAAGATGAGTGTTGCCGACTTCACCGAAGGAACAGCGGGTGGATATAAAGAAATCATTGCCAGTATTAGCGGAGATGGTGCATATGGAAAATTAAAATTTGAATCCGGTGTTCACCGGGTTCAACGGGTTCCCGCAACCGAAACCATGGGTCGTGTCCATACCTCTGCAGCATCGGTGGTGGTACTGCCAGAGGCTGAAGAGGTGGATATCGAACTCAACCCGGCCGATTTGGAATTCCAAACAGCACGAAGTAGCGGAGCAGGAGGTCAAAATGTTAACAAAGTTGAAACCAAGGTTCAACTTACCCACAAGCCAACAGGCATCGTTGTAACCTGTCAGATTGAACGTTCACAACATGGAAACCGAGAGCGTGCACTGCAAATGCTACGCACCAAACTTTATGAAATTGAGTTGGAAAAGCAGCAGAGAGAAATAGGCGCAGCACGAAAAAGTATGGTACGTTCTGGTGACCGTTCTGAAAAAATCCGTACCTACAATTATCCACAAAGTCGCGTAACCGACCACCGGATTGGATACACCCAACACAATTTGCCTGCTATTATGGGAGGTGAAATTGATGATTTTATTGAGCAGCTTAAAATCGCCGATACAGCTGAGAAAATGACCGAAGGCAAAAGCTGATTCTGCACTATCCCAAAAAAAATATACTGCTTAATTGAGCTGATTTCGATGTTATAACGAATATCTGACGTAAGTTCTTGGTTTTCAGCGAAGTTCTTGGTAGATTCATTTATTGCGTCGTTTTCTCCCCTTCGTTGTTGATTCTCCAGCGGGGCCTTGAAGGGAAGTTGCCCCGCAAAAACACACACATAGACCCTTTTTATTTTGAACCGCTTCGAGCGCATTGGCGCATGGACATCCTTACTTATTGGTCTGCCTACCGGGGTAGCCGGCACCGTTGCAGGTGTGCTGCTCCCGGTCACCTTAACCGGGGAGGGAGTCTTTACCATAAACTACATTATGGTGAACAGCATAGCTACTTTTGCAATGCTCATAGCCTTTGGCATCATGCTCTGGATCGCAGGAAAAAATCTTGGATCTGACATTCAGCGTGGAACAGGAGTGCTGCGGGCAACCTATCGGTATTCCTTAATTGTGAATTCGGTGATTTGGTCAGCCTTTATGATCGTACACATGCTTACCAATGCACGATTCGATCCAATGTTTGGTTTTATTCTTCCCTTGTTCATGGGGATTGCGTGCATCATTATCACCCCATTTACAATAGGGCTGTTGATTTATTTCACTGCACGGGTGATCATTGGAAATGCCCATCGGGCACAGACTTCAAAATCCAGGGCTTAGGCCAAAACTAATTTACTTTTTTACGTGCTCACTGATGAGCCGTAATCCTTCCAATGTCAGGTTGGGATTAATATCAAAGAAAAATCCTTTCAAGGAGCTAATGACAAAGGACATGCCTCCGGTAGCAATTGCCGGAACTTCTTCACCAAGCTCTTGTCGGATGGATGAGACTACATTACGCACCAATCCATCGTAACCAAGAACCAATCCGGACTGAATCGCTGTGATGGTATTTGTACCTAACGCAGATTTTGGAATCTCCAAAGGAACATCAAAAAGCTTAGCGGTGTTTTGTGAGAGTGCACGAATGGCTGTACGAAGTCCGGGTACAATGGAAACACCCAACATTTCACCCTGTTCAGAAACGGTAGTAAAAGTGAGTGCTGTTCCAAAATCACAAACAACGCAGGTCTTTCGATAAATATGCCAGGCACCCATGGCATTGGAAACGAGATCGGAACCAACCTCATAGGGATTCAGAACCTTAATCGGAAGTTTTTCAAATACACTTGGACCCAATACCAAAGGATCCATTCCGAAAAGAGAGCGAATCACGTTTCTGATTTTCTCTGTCATGTTGGGCACAACGCTGCTGAGGACAACAGACTCCACAACACTTACATCCAGCTTGGTTTCAGTGAAATAATCGCGTATTCGAATTCCGAAAAATAATTCCGGTTGATCCAGCTTTGAAGGGATGCGCCACACATTCCGCCAGGTTGAATGATCCCATAGTCCAATGGTGATGTCGCTGTTGCCAATATCAAAAGTGAGCAGCATTCCTTTTTGAAGTAGTGCTACAAATATGACTCAAATAAATGACTCAAAGGAATGCCGCCCACCATTATTCTAATACTTAACACGAACCGTAACAAAAAAATTACGTCCTGGCGCATTAATGCCAGAGGCAAAAGTCCGGTGCTGAAGATCGAAAATATTGT
>Ga0315904_10004395_pt1 | contig 20153 bp, 16 predicted proteins | sample LakEriMetagenome_6_FD_203529 | JGI IMG/M metagenome (GOLD analysis project Ga0315904, IMG submission 203529) | Freshwater fungal communities from buoy surface, Lake Erie, Ohio, United States - Buoy 12 MA120 | ecosystem: Environmental > Aquatic > Freshwater > Lake | place: USA: Lake Erie, Ohio...
ATCGTGCCTTTCGAACCGGTGAAATCCTCCGTGGGCGATGGGGAATTCTCAGGCACGCTGCATCACCTTCGGAAATTCGGGGCGGCGCTCCTGATCGCGATCCCGATCGATGTCGGAGATAAAATCAGCCTCTTGGTGATCTGTCGGCGCGGGCCGAATACTCAATAGTGCACAAGCGATGATGGGTAGGATGTAACTGGATTCAATCAAAGAACCGCTCGAAAACATGCTGGCAAGGAAATATCCTGGGATACCTGCGATAACACCCAAAGCAAGCGTACACTGCCTTGGGTTTTCATACAGAAACCTCTTGCGTTTGTAGAACAAAAAGGCCCACGGAACCAGGAAGTAAGCAAAGTAAATAGATCCGGCTATCACTCCGTTTTCGCACATGACTTCGAAGAAAAGATTGTGCAAAGCCTTTTCCGTACCCGCTTGCAATCCCTTAAAATCATAATACTTCGGTACTACCAAAGAACTGTTTCCAGGACCGACGCCGAGGAGTGGGTAGTCCCAAATGATTCCGGCACCAGCCTTCCAGAGGTAAAAACGGCTTTCCGTTGAAACATCACGCTCTTCCTCTTCCGAGAAAATCGTTGAAAATTCCCTAATAACAGGTGGTCCTGCTAGAGAAGAAACCAGAAGAAAACCAACGATAAGCACCATAACAGTAACAGGTTTTTTGGGACAGTACCAAACGGCAATCACGGCAGCAAGACATGCTCCAAGCATAGATCCTCGAGACTCCATCATCATGATCTGATGCACCTGCAAACAAAATATACCGGCAAAGATTCCTCGTATCCACCATTTCCAGGGTGACAAAATAAAAGCCAGTGACAAAGCCAGTACCGGGACAGTGAGAATCGAGTACGTGTTGTTATCCAATCCTTTCATTCCCCAGTTCGCCATATACGCGTAACGGCAAAAACCGAGCTGCAAGTACTCGAGGTTGATCTGAAAGCTGTTGTAAGCTTGCCCGAAGATGCATGCCACGGCCAGGAGTATGGCACGTTTCTCATCGACGATGACCAACAGGCTGATCGAGACGACGAGTACGATTCGCCAAAGCAGGTCCAAATAGATGTTGGATTTCTCAGAGCTAACGGCGAAAAATGAGCTGATGTACGAAAGAAGAAGAAACGTAGTAATGCATCCGATTGCATACACAGAGAATCGACTGAATTTGTAAGTCCAGGCGCGATTCTGAACGAATCCAGCCAACAAAGTGAGAGCAAGCCATTTTTGAAATCCAGGATCCTCCGTGATATCCCAACGCCAGTTCCACACGGGATCAAGCAGGTTAAAGAAATAAAACGCTGCTACACCAAGTGGAGGCATTATCAGTCCGAGCATGCAACTCAAGGCGAAAAGCAGATAGACTACGATGAAGCCCACTGTCGTTTAACCTTTAAGCAAATCTTGAATTGGAAGACGCTTAAGAATCGCAATCGCGCAGATCGCCATCGCAGCGATAAGACAGACATGTCCTAGCATCTGTTGGCTCCGTTCGATGACCCGAGTACATTTCTTGCCCGCTCCGAGATCCGACTCCAGTCGAAATTCTCCGTCACGAATTTCCTGCCAACAATCCCCATATTGCGACGTAACTCGGGGGTGGAAACCAAGTCATCGATCGCTTCGGTCAAATGAACTGGGTTCTCGTAGTCTTGGCAGTCGACCCTCAATCCCGTCAGTCCATGTACCATGGCATCCCCCGTTCCTCCATTGGCACCTGCGATCACTGGAATTCCATGTGCCTGCGCCTCGAGAAAAACGATTCCAAAGCCCTCGCAGTCCTTGCCGACGGCGCGGTTGGACATCACGAAAATGTCACACTCTCGGTAACAATCCATCATCTCCTGGTCACTGACTGCCCCCAAGAACAAAACCTGTTTCTCCAAAGACAACTCGGCGACCAACCTGCGAAGTTCGGCCATCTGCTCCCCAACGCCTGCAATCAAGTACCGAAGGTTCGGATGCTTCTCCCGAAGTTTCGCGACGCTGCGAATGACCGCGTCCTGTCCCTTTCGCTTCTGCAATCGCCCCACCGTCAAGAGAACCATATCGCCCTCGGTGGTGTACTTTCTAGCCACAGGGTCCCTGGCCACTTGCGAAAACTGTGAGACATCGATCCCCGGGTGCATCAACGCGATTTTTTCCTCGGGAACCTGCCAATCGTTTCGCAGCAGACCAACCGTGAAGTTGGAATTTGCGACCAAACGGTAAGCGTTCTTCAGGATCGATTGGGTCAGGATTTTCAGTTCGCAACTCGTCGTTGCAATGTTAATATCCTCCCCATGAATGAAACACAAGTAGGGTATCCCGTACCTGATATTCATCCATCGCGCCACCAATCCCTCATGCAGCGGACGCCCGGCATGAATGGCACAGACATTGTGCTGGCGAACCATATTTCTCAGGCGATCGGAAATCTGTTGGTACCTGCGGATACTGGTCCAATTCGATATTATCCGCTCATCCACATGCAAGTTCTCCCGAAGAATTGGATGGGGATAATGACTGTCTATTTCGTGGGTGTCTTGACTAGTTTCCTGAACGACCATCAGGAAGCTACCTGGATCAAGTCGACGGTAGACTTCGTAAAACCAACGTCCACTTCCTCCATGGATCGGAGGGAAAATCTCGCTGAGCAAAAGTTGCTTGGGTACAGGCATGGGCTTCAATCGTCGATAAACTTTTCGCTTGCCAAGAAAATCATACTTAGAGCAGGTAAAGTTCCCAATCCGCAACGTACCGTTAACAATGACGTCATTTTCGAGCCCGTGGCTCTAGATCAACCCCATGACATCAGCGGTTGCGTTCTCCATTGGCCCGGCCATGACCAATGAATGAACTGACCAGACATTATGTGGTTAAAGCGTTACCGCGACACATTTTACTTCGGCATGCCTTGAGGACTTGATCGATGATTCGCGACTGCATTTCGTTCGTCAACCCGACCCAAAGTGGCAATCGTACTAACCTTTGTGATGAATCATTAGTAACCGTCATATCACCGCACGACCGAGCATGTCGCAACCCGAACGGTGCCGAGTGCAATGGGACATAATGGAATACGCAACCAATATTCGATTGCTTCATCGATTCGATAAATGCCGTACGATCCTCCAGATCCTCTAATAGCAGATAATACATGTGAGCATTGTGTTGGCATTCAGGTGGAATTACTGGTCGACGCACGCGACCCGAAGATTCCAGATCGGCAAAAGCTTGATGGTAGTCGTTCCACAGTGACATCCGCCGAGCGGTGATTTCCCATGCACTCTCCAATTGGGCAGCGAGAAATGCCGCCATAATCTCTCCCGGGAGATAGGAGGAACCAATGTCGACCCAAGTGTATTTATCAACTTGACCGCGAAAGAACTTGCTTCGATTGGTTCCTTTCTCTCGAATGATCTCCGCGCGTTCGACAAACTCGCAATTGTTGACCAGCAAAGCCCCCCCTTCGCCCGAAATTACATTCTTCGTTTCGTGAAAACTGTAGCATCCCATATCACCTATTGCACCTAAAGGTCTCCCTTTGTACGAGGACATTACTCCTTGGGCGGAATCTTCAATCACCAGCAACCGATATCGCTTTGCGATGTCCAGGATCGCATCCATCTCGCAGGAAACACCGGCATAGTGAACGGGAACAATCGCTTTCGTTTTTGAGGTGATTGCTTGCTCGATTTTCAATTCATCGATGTTCAACGTATCCGTTCGGATATCGACGAAGACGGGAATTCCTCCTCGAAGGACAAAGGCATTAGCGGTAGAGACAAAGGTGTAGGATGGAATGATAACTTCGTCGCCTGGTTGGATATCAATTAGGATTGCAGCCATCTCAAGGGCAGAGGTGCAAGAATGGGTCAAAAGCGCCTTTTCCGCGCCCGTTTGTTGCTCCAGCCAAGAAGAGCAACGTTTGGTAAAAGGTCCGTCACCTGACAAGTGACCATTCGCATGCGCTTGAGCGATGTAGGTTAGCTCGTTACCCACGATAAACGGACGATTGAAAGGAATAAACTGCATGGTACTTGTCTTTGGAGCTTGGATGCCTAGGAACGACTAACACTCATTTTTTCTCAAGATGTCGAGCTATCCGAATAGATTAGCTACTCGAATACAAAATATTTTATAGCCAAACATGGAATACTCGCTCTCTTCTGCTCAGCTTGTAACCGCTTCGCAAGTATGCCCTGCAGGCGGCCTGATTTCTTCCCTGCGTTACTACAGTCACCGCACTCGCCCCGGAATTTTCCATTCGTATTTGAGCTTCATGCAATAATAATGATCCGATTCCAATCCCTTGAAAACGAGGTTCCACTGCAAACAAGCCAATACTTCCAACTGAATTCGAAGTTTTAAACGTTATAAATCCAGCCAATTCACCATTAGCACCGTAGGTCTCAAGCACACAATCAGCAAGAAATCTTCGAGTACATTTCTCAATCCATGTCACGTACAAATCCGTTGCCTTTTGTCGACAAATTCTCTGATCATAAAAGAAGCGAGAGTGACTCCCAGCAAGCAAAGCCAAAGCCTGTATTTGGCTATCTGCGCCACCCGCCTCCCTCTCCTGGATCGCGAAGCTATCCAAAATCCCTTTTTGATTCGACAGCTTTGTTAGACTACGATCGCCTAAGCAGCGGGAATATGTAAGCTTCACGTCGACCAACTCGCTGCCTGAGATGATGTTTTTCGACGCTTCAGTTTCTTCTGCATCATCAGTACAATCTTGAAAAACGTATAAAAGACGGAAGCCTGCCTGCTTCGCACGGGTCCTGACAGACTCGAAATCGACGAAAGAATCTCGAGTAAGATCGATTCTGCCTACTCGGAACCCAAACAATTTGGAATCCCACTCGAGACTAGCCAGCATCATTTAAATCCATAAGGTTAACCATCGAAGAGATTTTGTCCATCACTACGGCAAGTAGGTATCTTGTTCTACGACATAGAGGGGGCGGAACTTGACTTCGTCGAATACCTTCCCAATGTAAAGCCCGAGAATCCCGAGGTTCGCAAATCCCAGGCCACCGAGAAAACTTACCAATACTGCCAATGACGTCCAACCCGGAACACTCGACTGATAAACGAGGTATTTTAATAAGATGTAGATCCCGTAAATCAGCGCCAGAGCAGAGAGTAAAAAACCAAATTTTATGGATAGACGTAGGGGCTTGTTCGATCTTGCAACGATCGATTGTAGAGCGAAGTCTAAAAGTTTCCCAAAAGTGTAAGAACTGGAACCTGCGAATCGCGGAGCGTGTTCTACATCAATGGAAGTTCTTCCAAAGCCCACTTCGTTCAAAAACATTGGGAAACTTCTGTTTCGTTCTCGAAATTTGCAAACGGCATCGACGACCTGCCGATTGCAAATAGAGAAATTCGCGATTGAGTTATCTACCTTTATGTCTCCTACCCAATTGTAAAAAAGACAAAAAAACTTTGAAACAAGTTTTCGATATAATGAATCATGCCTTTGCGCTCGTCGCCCCATCACTATCGACCAACCTTCCTGGGCCTTTGCATACAGTTTTGGGATCTCTTCGGGTTGATCCTGCAAATCGCAGTCCATCACCACCACCCAATCCCCTCGAACTCGGTCCAACCCTGCCGTAATCGCATAATGCTGACCGTAGTTGCGGCTAAGTTTCACCCCCCGGACGTGTGAGTCCTGTTCGCACAGTCCGACGATCAACTCCCAATCCAGTTGCGGGCTTCCATCCTCAACGAATAGGATCTCATAGTTCGGAGTGATACTAGGTAAGACAGCGCTCAATCGTCGATACAACTCTACGATGCAGGCCTCACACTTGTATGCCGGAGTTACAACGGAGATATGGACATTCTCTTTCATCTTGATATCAAAAAGACTCCAAAACTAATCAAAACGACTCCGAACCAGGCGGCTACCGACAAGGATTCATGGAAAACAAACACCGAAACCATTGCGTTGAATGTCAACACCAATCCCAGTTGAACCGGATAAGCAATGGATAATTTTTGCGATCCAAGCACCATGAGCCAAAGAGCATTAGAAACCACAAAAAAAATCATCCCAAAAAAGAATACCGGATTTCTGCACAATCCCACTAGATCAACGATCAGCGTTCCAAAATCACCTTTCCAAACCAGTCTGTCTTTTAGAGCAATTCGCAGCAAGCAATTTGATGCGGCTGCAGCAATCGAACTCCCCAACACCAAATAGACAAGTTGCTGACTCAAGGTTTTGAGTTTTTGAAGTCTCAATTACAAAAAGTTTGCGAAAACACCAGTCGCTCAGTGACAGTCATCTTTTTCTAGCAACGGCCAGCAAACTGCTTCCCAGCGCGATTGATTTCCCTCGCATCACCCTCTCGGATTCGAACTGAGTCGCCTTCAGCAATACAGACGCAACCATCGAGTTAGACGTCGAATGCTCTCGCTTAGCAACCGCCAAACAAGTTTTTCCACGCAATCCGATCATACTCGGTAATGTACGCACAAAAAAAATAGGGGCCACAAGAAAGGAGAAAAAGTAAGTGCAATAGAACATGTCGTAGCCTGTTGAATTGAGAACCGTTTCCAGCGACTTCTTCGTATAGCGACGATAATGTCCGGCGAGGGTATCTTCACTGGACCAGAGAAACCTTAGGGATGGCACTGTAATGAAAGCGAGACTGCCACGTTTTTGGTATCTGCCAAGGTCCTTCAGAAATAAATGGTCGTCCTGAATGTGTTCCACCACATCAAAAAGCCCAACATTTTCGATTGCTCCATCCAAAAATCCTGCATCCTGCAACGTCGACTGCACCACATTCTCAATACCCCGGCGCCTTGCGTTCAAAGCCCCAGAACGGCCCGGTTCCACCAAAACGCATGATTCACCATGGTCGGATAGATACTTTGTTACGATTCCATTGCCACCCCCGATATCGTACATTCGTGTGCCAGAGGCGTATTTCGCATACAAGCGTTTGATCAGATTATTTCGATGACGAAACCAATAGGACGATTCCTCAACTTCAAAACAAATACTATTTCCATCTTCGGGGTAGGAGATCGCGCTCGAACGGGATGGTATCCATATACCCTCATCATCCAATCGCAAACTCGGTGCGATACTTTTCAGATCGAATTGGGGCGATTGTTGGTGCATAGCTTACTCAATTGAACCGAAATGGACTACCTGCGTCTGTCACGCAACAGGTACTGCAAATACTCTGCGTACTTACTTTTACCCATCGATTTTGCGAGAACTTCTACATGCTCGGCGGACAACCACCCGTTGTCCCAAGCGATTTCCTCAAGGCATGCGATCTTTAATCCCTGACGCTCCTCTAATGCCTCGACAAAGTTACTGGCTTCAATCAAACTCCGATGCGTTCCTGTATCCAACCAAGCGAATCCGCGCCCCAATGGCTGCACTCGCAAATCCCCTCGCTCCATGTAGACGCGATTTATATCGGTGATCTCCAACTCCCCTCGCGCTGAGGGCTTCATTCCTTTGGCAATCTCGCAAACATCCGAGTCATAGAAATACAGACCAGGGACTGCATAGTGCGATTTAGGTTTAGCTGGCTTCTCCTCAAGCGATTTGGCCACGCCTGTTTCTATATCAAATTCAACAACTCCAAACCTCTCAGGATCGCGAACCGGGTAGGCAAATACAGTGGCACCTGACTTTTGCTCCGCGGCCCGCTTGAGCAATGGTTTGAACCCCTGACCATAAAATAAATTGTCCCCTAAAATCAGACAGCTCGGATGCCCGTCCAGGAACTTCTCACCCAACACAAAAGCTTGTGCCAATCCATCAGGGCTCGGCTGTGGGCAGTACTCAATTTTCATCCCAACCTGGGACCCATCTTCAAACAACCTCTGAAAAGCGGGCAAATCATGAGGTGTCGAAATGATCAAAATCTCCCGCATCCCCCCAAGCATCAGCACCGACATCGGATAGTAAATCATCGGCTTGTCGTAAATCGGAAGCAATTGCTTGGATACCGCTTTGGTTACCGGATGCAATCGCGTTCCGCTGCCACCGGCTAAAATAATACCTTTTCTATTCATTTTAATGGTACGGCGATTTGTTTGGGACTCGGGAGCTTTAGCAAATTCCACTATGGGTTGGCGAGCCCTTGACGGTCTAGTTTGTACTCGCCCGAAAGAATCGATTTCCACCACGATTCGTTATTCAGATACCACTGCACTGTCTCTTTGAGCAACACGTCGTGATCGCTATCTGGTTCCCACCCCAATTCGCGCTTAAGCTTGCGGGCATCGATCGCATAACGCATGTCATGCCCTGGCCTATCGGTGACGTACGTAATTAATTCTTCGTAGCGTTGGCCATTGGCACGCGGACTTAGAGTATCCATGATTCCACAAAGTTTTCTCACTAAATCGATGTTTCGCATCTCATTGTCCCCCCCTACGGTGTAGGTCTCGCCGACCCGACCTCGCGTGACCACTGTTTCAATCGCTTTGCAATGATCTAAAACATGCAACCAATCCCGTACGTTCTCCCCTTTGCCATAAACGGGGATCGACTCCTCGCGGATGCATTTCAAAATCACGACCGGAATCAGTTTCTCTGGAAACTGATACGGACCATAGTTGTTGGAGCAGTTCGTCACGAGTATCGGTAAACCATACGTATGAAACCATGCACGAACTAAATGGTCTGAGGCCGCCTTGCTGGCAGAGTACGGTGAGCGTGGGTCGTAGGGAGTGCTCTCGGAAAAGAATCCCGAATCACCTAACGAACCAAACACTTCATCGGTAGATACATGAAGGAATCGAAACTTCGCAGCTTGCTCCGGAGCCAGCGAGCGGTAGTACCCAAGGCTCGCCTGGAGCAAATGAAACGTACCGACGATGTTGGTTTGAATAAATTGCCCCGGGCCGTCGATCGACCGATCCACGTGACTTTCCGCAGCGAGGTGCAACACACAATCGGGTGCGAATCTCGATACTACGAACGATAATTCCCTTCCCATCGCGATATCCATTCGCGTAAATTCGTAACCTGGATTGATCCCCAGATCCCCAAGTGAATTCGGATTTCCCGCATACGTCAAGGCATCGATATTAATAACGGTATGACCGCGACCAATCAGATGCCGAATTAGGTTCGTGCCGATGAAACCAGAGCCTCCTGTTACTAAACAACGCATAGGGTAATTGTTCGTTTTGATAGGAAATAATTTCAGTCGACGTTAATGCATTTCGGATATTAGAATCGTTTTAGACTCGACCGATGCATACATTTGGAAGCTGCTCGATTTAACGCTTATGCTCTCGCGACGGAGGCAGTTGTCTTCTTATACCGCTTCGTGTTTCGTATACCTACTAGAGACTAAATCCAAATCCCCATTTCAGGTTAATTGTCTTTCTATTCGCGGTCACAGCGAATGCCATATCAATGTTGAAAATGGACGTGCGATCCAACGCTGCACACTGCACTCCAGTCTTGTGCCCGTATGCATCGCCTTGCTAGAAACTCTTTCGATAAACCACTAGCATCGGCCTGTCTACTTTGCCAGATTCATGTCCATCAATAACCCTCTTGGATACAAACCCTAGCCCAGGCAACTGCTCCAAAAGCTTCTTTTCCATCCTTTGATACTCGGGAACGGCATTCACATCGTCGGATAACTGTACCACCACCGTATCTATATCATTCAAGAGTAAAAATTCAGAGAGATTGTCTTTATGGCTTACCTGCACGGTACCACGATACAAAGAATATTTTCGAGAAGGATCTTGGCTACGCACGGTGAAAACAAATCTAGCATCATAGGTTCCCGAGTAAAGAATTTTCTTCCCGCCCTTCACCTCGAAGAACACCTGGTGCATATCAATGGGGTCCCTGAGAAATCGCTCCGAGTAATCTTGGCTCGCACTGTACACTAGCAATCCAAGCGATGCGACGATCACTGCAACCGACTGCCATGCCTTTAACCCGACAATGCTAATAGTCCAGAAAAGGAATTGCACGCTCCATAACACTGTCGGGATCACGATGTACCAGCAGTATCGAACATTGAAACTTGAAACAATCGAAAATCCGGCATAGGTGAGTAAAAACGCTAACAAGAATAGGAAATCTAATTCCTTCATGGGCTCGGATTTAAAAAATCGAGAAACAAAAAAATAGCCGGCACCCAAAATGGATATAGGGAATACATCCCTAAGCACTCTTAGGTAAAGCGTCAGATTGTCGATCGATAGCGTCGCACTCGCTTTGCTAAACCTTGCAAATTCGGCAACCTGTCCCCCAGCAGCAACTTGGAGTTGGTCGCTTCCGAAGAGGACACTAAATACAACCAATGGAGAAAGCAGGAGTGTAAATCCAACCGCGATAGCCAGGAATCCCCGAAAAGGCGTTCCACCGCCAGATAATTCTGATTCGCTCCTCTTCAGGTAAGCCTTCCACCACAGAAAAAAGCCAACTCCAAACATGGCTACAACTAAAAAAAGAGATAACTGATAGGTGTAAAGCGCACACACACAACATAGCCCACAGCAAATACCAGATTTATACGTCGAATTAACACGCCAAAGGTCCCAATAATAAATTCCCCATACTGTCCAGGCCATTGTAGGTACATCAAGCCAAACCTCCTGGATGCTGGGGATCGAACTGGTAACAGAGAGCAGAAGAATTGTTGCAACGAGTGATCGAACTTGATCATCAAAATATCGCAACGCAATGCGAAAGAAACCTAGTGCGAATGCAATCGTGAAAAGCAAGAGAGTGACCCGACCGACATAATGTGTTGTTCCGAATACGCTAAAAAATACTCCTTCGATTGCGAAAAAAAGGGGTGGATGACGACGCAGCGAAATTACGGGATATTGATTATAGTAATTCTTCGACCATTGAATCGGCTCGGATACAAACCCGCTAAAATCTGAAATAATGGTCGAGAAATACGTACCAGTGCACAGGAATACAGACTCGTCATAATTAAATGGTGCATCGTCCATAAAAGAGGGAGATGTAACCGCTATTGCGAGCAATGCTACAAAAATAGGTCCCAGATACCGCTGGAATTGTTTTTCGTTGTAATCAACAAGTGCCATGACATCCTCTCATGAAGGTATTTTTGTCGCCTATTTAGTCGGAATGGACGACCGCCATTCCTCTCGTGTCGCGCGGCGATCCATCTGTTGAACTCTTTTGATGAAGCAAGCCTTGAAAAACATCGATCATCGCGTCCGTATGTGTGTCGATGGAAAAATGTCGTTCGCATCGGATCCTACCAGCCTGTCCGAGCTTTTGTGCGAGGCTAGGATTCTTTAAGAGTCTTTGCATCCCATTTGCCAAGCCATCCGGATCGTTGACATGGACCAACAGACCCGTACGCTCGGTCTCGATCATCTCAGGGATGCCCCCCGTAAGAGTTCCAATGACCGGTAGCCCGGTAGCCATCGCTTCAAGAGTTGCATTCCCCAAAGGTTCTTCGCGTGAGGGAACCACCGCGATGTCGGCTGCTTGCAACCATTCAGGAACGTTATGTTGGAAACCCATGAAAGTTGCCCGGATCCCCTCAGAGCGCGCGTAGGATTGCATCTGCTTGCGATAGGCCCCGTCGTTTTGGATATCATCGCCGATCAGGACGAGTTGGGCCTGATATTTTTCCGAGGCGATTTTTTTCCAGGCGTCGAGCAACTCTTTGACCCCTTTTCGCTCGATGACTTGACCGGCAAATAAAACAAGCCGCGATTCCTGAGCGATTCCCAATTTCTCTCGCGCCTTGCGACGATCCGTGTCGCTTCGCGGAGAGCCCATCGGCAGTCCATCGTAAAGAACCTGGCGGGGTTCCGAGGCGAGTTTCGCCGATTCCCCCGAAAGAAGATCCTTCAGGTAGTTGGAGACGAACAGATGGATTTCGGCACCTAGGCGATTCAACCAATCGATGCACTTCCCGTTGTAGATAAAGCGGTGATGGCAGACTCGCGGCAGGCCCAGGGAACTCGCGACACTTGAAACGAATTGGTGGGTGGGAAGATCGTTGCTATGCACCAGATCAGGCTGGAACTTTTGAACAAACCGCCGCAGACGCATCCAGTGGTAGGTGTAAGAAAGCACATTCTTTTTTTCTCGAAACGGGAGACGGAAAACTTGGCAGTCCAAGCCATTGTCGCAGTAGCGTTGGTAGACCTCGTTTTTTTGATCTACTACGACGGTAACTTTGTGGCCGCGCTCCATTAACCCTAGGGCTAGGCGCTCGCAGGCGACCTCCGCCCCACCGATGAAAGGGGCTCGTGAAAATAAAATGAGCTTCATACAAATCCATGTTTTTAAGGGGAACGCATCAGGGGTTCGAATCTAGAATCCCTGAGCACCATAAAAATGAAACACCCAATCAACCATCCCAGGACTTGCGGGTGTCAAACTCCGATAACTCGTCGTCTGGAAAACAATAACCTGGATCCATCCAACATTTGGCGGTCGCAGTAACCACCGCACGAGAAACTCTCGGCTCCCATCCTTTGATGATGGTCTTAACACCTTCCTTGAAACGCTGAAACGAAGACGGCGACTTTTCGAGTACTTCGAGGGAGCGAATATCAAAATAACATGATCTTATCCACTGAGTCAGGCAACTCGTCGTCGGCACCCACCAGTTAGAAGGGTCGTTTGAGTAAAGGTCATCATAGAGAAACCAAGCATGCGGCCGCTTGCTGTTGATGATCGCGTCGCCCTCGACGATTACGACACCACCCTCCCTCATGACCCTTCGTATGATAGCCAGGGCTCTTAATGGGTGCCGGAGGTGGTAGTAGACTCCGCAAAAAATAATGACATCAAAGTCCTTAATTCCTAACCTTTCGATCTCAAAAACCGAAAGATCCGGATGGTATTCAACTTGCGACTGAAGAACGTCATGCGCCAGAGAAAAAGTTGGCATTTTGGAGTAGCTTCGCTGAGATATAAGATCTGTAGCCACCACTTTGGACGCCCCGCGTCTCTCCGCCTCGAACGACCAAAGCCCATCCCAAGCGCCTATATCCAAGACCTTTTTTCCTTTGAAGTCGATACTGTTAAAAGCATTCATTATCAATGGATGAGGAGGCCATCGTCCAGGAGTAACGATACCACTTCCAAGATCAATCTGGTGAACCCAATTCAACTCATCGACTCGTTCTCGGATAGTTTTCATTTCGCTTTTTTACTATTTTTTCTTGAAATTATGGTGGTATGGGTCGCTAACACTATGTAACACATTCTTCAATCAGGAGTTTTCAGTTGAATGCCTCGAGAATATCGATCGAGGAAACGATAGCAGATGGGTCTTTCGCTGCATCCACGTCAATGGAAAAAGATGTCCAGCTTTCAAGTAATGGTTTCTAGCTTCGGAAAACATTCCCAACGATTGACATTGGTATCCAATGCCCCAAAACACCTCGTCCCTAAGCCGTTTCCTTAGCAATCGGACGTTTGGTTCGCCTAGTTTCGGCTCCGCTAACAAAGATTCAAAAGCACGAACTAGATTCTCTCGTGCAGCGATGTTCTTAAGCACACTTTTCCTGGGACTTGTCGAGGTGTTTTCGGAATGCTGCCGATAAACCACATGTACGCTATTTACGCAAGCAAAGTTGACACCTCTCATTGCAGCCTGAATACTCCAGACTTGATCTTCGCCGACTGTAAATGGTGGTAGTCTGCTACTAGATGTGAAGTTCGAGCGAATCAATGAGGTTTGAAGTCCACAATAAAGCGCATCTGACAACGCAATTGGTAATGCATCTTTAGCCGGAATCACAAACAGATTCTCATTCCGCTGATAAAACGTTTCGAGAAATGGTCTTGGAAAGCCGTTTTGGTAAAAGCAATTCGGTGAGATGATTGCATTAGTTTCCATATCGACGACGCGCGTCGCTGAATAGACCCAATCGACTTCGGGATAAGATTGTAAAACTTCCATGCATTCCGATAAATGATGGGGTAGCCATAAGTCATCACTGTCGTAGAACGCGATAAATCCACCGGTTGCTACTTCCAGGCCTCGATTCCTCGCAGCACTCGGCCCTTGATTTTCCTGATAAATGTATGTCCATGGTTGGTGAATTTCCTTCAGCCTCCCTTTTAAGAACTCTTTGGTTCCATCCGTGCTACCGTCATCAACGATAATGAGTTCCCATTCGGTAAATGTCTGTGATCGAATCGCCTCAATTGCTTCGTTCAGGAATCTCAGCCGATTGTAGGTCGGCAAGATGATGCTGACAGCGGGCATATCATTCAGGGAATCAGAATTCATCCTTTGTGCAAGGCCTTTCCCGCTAATCGCGAAAGCTCATGAAGAGGTGTGAAATTCGGTACTCTGCAAAAGACCAAAGAATATTCCGATAGAGTTTATGGTCTTGCGTTTGTTGGGGGCTTTTACCCACGATAACCATAGCTACACAAAACCCGGATGGACTGTGTTTTCCCGAGAAGTGTTGCAATCTCTAGTCTATTTGGCACTGGGCCCTCTGTTATTCAACCGACGATCTGCGCATACTCTAGCCAATCGCCGACCCGATCCATGCATATTGCTCGAGGGATGAGTGGCTCCCATCCGATTTTTTGACGCGCCAAGTCGCTTTTGACGGTTGCCATTCGGGGAAGGATCCTTAGAGGAGCGTTAGCATGACTCCCCAAGTCAGCACGATAAACTGCCGCCGTTCCCAATCCAGCTAGACGTTTCGCCCTCATTTTCAAATTCGGTTTGCTCTCTAACCATTGCCTGGCCATTGAGCCTGCGGGGGTATCCCAGGCAATAGCCTTCAACAAGGCTTTCAACTCCGGGAGTTGGCCGAACTTTTTGATCGAGCCGAACAACCCCCTAGAGGGTTGATGAACCAGATGTTCCAAGACCGGTTCCGATTCGGTTTGGTAGCTCAAACCGAATCGTTTTGCAAAGTAACCGAAGAAATCACCCCAAGTCATTCCGTCATCGTCTGCCAGTGAAAATATCCTGCCGTGACTCTTGTTGCTCTCTAGCGATCGAACAATCGCTTCGCAAAGAGAATCTACATACACCGTATTGGATGGTGTATGTTCGGCTCCGCTCAGAATGAGACGACCGTCGACCATGGCACGAACCGGATTGGTAATGAACGTCTTCCCATAAGGACCGTAGACGCAACCCGGTCTGATGACTGTGAACGGAATAGCTCCACGTCGGACTGCTAGCTCGGCAGCCAATTTACTCTCCCCATAGGTATTCCCCCGTCCTGGCTCAGTCGGAGTGTTTTCATCAATGATGCCTCGCCAGTCATCGGAATGTACCGCAATCGTGCTCAAGTGGACAAAATGTCGGACTGACTCCTTTTCGCTTGCACGGAGCAGGTGGTTGGTCCCTCCCACGGTAATTTCAAAAACGCGTTTTCGATTTCCTGTTTCTGTACCGATCGCGCAGTGGACGATCGCGTCACAGTCCTTCGTGATTCGCATGGCATCTTCACTGTTGCCGAGGTCTGCCAGGACTAATTCGACAGGAAGCCGGGCGATACGGCTGGCGTTGGCGGGGTTGTGAACGGCCGCTCGCACTTGATAGCCTACGCGCTGCGAAAGAATTTCCGCAAGGCGGCAGCCGATAAAACCGCTTGCTCCGGTGATCAAAATTCGCCGTGCCGAATCGAGAACTTTGGCATCTTGTGCGTAGGGAGCATTGATCAGGGGATGTGATTCCCAGCTATGGGAAATTCGAATTCGCGATTCGTAGCAGCGATCGATCAATTGCATCACAGGCAATGCTGAGCGACCCGAAAGTTTTGGTTCGGTTTTGGTCTCGATCGCATGAAACCAGTCGTCGATTTCGTCTCGGTAGTTTTTCAACCAGAGAGTTTCGTGTTCGTTATCCCAGGCCATCGAAAACTCGGCGGTTCCGGAGCCATGAACCGAGTCTTGCAGGTGCCAGTCTTTTTTGCGAATCAACACTCGGTAGCGATCTGAGGGTGGGATCACCAGGTCACCATCGCGGCATTTCACGATGAATTCGTTCGTCATTTCGTGCGTGCGGCTGATCTCGACCGTCCCCTCGACGGCCGATCCGGAATGGGTCAATCGCAATTTCGCGACGCAGTTGGCTTCGATCCCGCCGAGCGAATCGTCCTCGTATTCGACGACTTCGCTAGGTCCATCAAACAGGTAGAGGAGTTGGTCAAAATAGTGGGGGCCCATGTCCATCAGCACCCCGCCACCGGCTTGGGCTTTGAGCATATTGCCCAGCGAGACGGCTTCCCAGCCGTAAACCGCCCCACCTTGAACATGGAAGCTTATCGGTGGCCCAAGCAGGTTCGATTCGATGGCATTTTTTAGCAAACGTAGCGAGGGGAGGAGTCTACGAAAAACAGCCACGGACAAAACCGCCTGATGGGCTTTCGCCGTTTGGACCATCTTTTCGGCGTCGGCGGCATTGGTCGCGATCGGTTTTTCGACCAGGAGGTGAATCCCTTTGGCAAGAAGTTCCATGGCAGCGGGTGCATGATGAAACGGCGGGGTGCAAAGGATCACTGCATCGGTATTGGATGTATTGAGGGTGCTCAAATCCTGCGCAACCAACGGAACTCCGTAGGCTTGCGCGAGATCCCTAGCGCGAGAAACATTTCGATCCACCAGCCCCGAGAGTTCCGCTTTTTCATGTCCGGCGATGATGGGCATGTGGTATTTCTCGGCGACTGCACCGCAGCCGACGATCGCAACTCTCATCCTCCCAGACGGGTTCCTAACACGATTCATTGACTTGGACTTACTTGCCTACTTTACAAACGGGAAATTTCAAAACGATTGCGCCGAGAAACGCCTACGGCGACGTTTTCGCGGTGTCACTAGTAGTAACGCTAGCCGGCCTAGCACTGATAAAGGGACGTTCGCAGAAAAGATAAAATAGGTAACACATTGCACAAGTCAGCAAAATTACAGACACATCCAAAAGGATACTGTTGGTGCTCAGCAACTGCCTGACAACTTGAATCGAAAGGTACTGCAATTTGTTATGCAATAGATAGAGCGAATAGGACATTGCACCTAGTCCCATAAGGACGGCACTCATGATGCGAATTGCGGGAGTCTCTGACATGAGCACTTTGGAAACAAAACGACTTTCGACGCTTTCCACCAACAGCAAAAAGATCGCGAACCATGCAGCGAAAGCAACATGCGACATGGGCAACTTAACGGCAATCCAGTAAAACGCCAGAAACGTCGCCGCTAATGCAAAAAACCAAAGGATTGGCAAAGTACGCGAGGGCAGCATACGCGAAGGGATCAACCCTTTATCAAACAAGAAGAACAAAAACACACCGAGTGCAAATTGCGGCCAATAGGGAAGAAATAGACCCGTAGAAAAACTGGCAGGAAAAAAAGTGAATGGAATGCTTACGATGGTTAGACCCAAGCACAACGGATAAATACGTTTCATCCACAACGCAATCCCAATCGCCAAATAGAATTGCACCTCAATCGCAAGCGACCAGTATACACCATTGATACTGACAAACTTCTGAGGCAAAGATGGAAAACCGGGTAGAAACGCGAATACTTGTGTGAGCGTGAATAGCTTGATCCAATCTTGGAAGTTAAATTCAAGATAAGCCGGAGTAGGAAAAACAAAAAAACCCGTTTTGAAACAGCTTAGAACCTCCATAGCAAATGGAATGCAAACAATGATGAAAATCGACAACCAGTAAGGAGGATAAATCCTTTTGAATCTACGTTCAAAAAAGTTCCAAACGGATAGATGCTTCCTTTGGCTGCCCACAGCAGAAGCGGCGATACAGAAACCTGATAATACAAAAAACATTGGGACGCCTAAGTGCCCAGCTTTCAGGACCGTATGCAAACTTGGAAAGGTTGATTGAAAGACTTCGGAAAATTGATAATGGCAGCAAAATACCCAAATCGCAGCGAATCCCCGTAGAAGCTCAATAATCGCGAAACGCATGATTAATTTGTACTCAACGATTAATGGGTAAATATCGTTTGGTATACATCAAGTAAATTGAAAGAACAAGACTTGAGAGGACAAAGTCGACTAATCAGTTCGCCATCTCGACTAACGAAGCTATCTGACGGAGCAAATCTTCTAGCTCGAAGACTTTTTGAATGTGCTTACGCGCCCGATGCGAAAGATGCTCTCGCTCTTGATTTGTCATCGAGACGGCCTCCTCCATAGCCTCTACCATTCTCGCTGTATCGTCTTGGGGAACAAGCCAGCCAACAGATTTAGAAGTGATGATCTCTGGTATGCCGTCAATGGCGGTCGCTATCGGGCAGCATCCGGTGGACATGGCCTCCAAGAGTGACAATGGGAGTCCCTCTCGCCTGCTGGGCAGTAGGTAGAAGTCGCAACTTGCGTAGAATTGCTGAATTTTTTTTGTGAACCCAAGCAAATGAATATGGTTTTCCAATTCCAAACGGGTTATTTGGTTTCGGATTTCCGTCTCGATCGATCCAGCCCCAGCGATCAGCCAAACCAATTGAGATTCAGGGAACTTCCGAACAAGTTGATGGAAACATGCCACTCCAAAATCGAGTCCCTTTTCTGGGCTCAGTCGACATGCGGTTCCGAAAACTAGTGCATTCGCTGGTACCCGGTATTCTTTTCGACCGTTCTCTCTCATGGTCCTATTGGGCTGAAATTGCCCCGAATCTACCCCGTTTCGGATGGCAATGGTCCTTTTCCGCGGAAATCCGTACAGGGAAATCAGGTTTTGCCTAACCGAATCGCTCACGGCTATGGTGCAATGGGGGTAGATCGATCGAAGATATCCCCTGAGCCTCGCGTTCAATACCCAGTGTTTGATCCGACCTATTCTTCCTATCCAAGGAGTCCATAAATTGGGAAGATGGAAGGGAGCAACTTGTTGAATGGTGATGTAACGCTTATGAGAAAGCCGAGCCGCAAAATCGAATCGGACACTCCCATGAAGTAACGTCGGCTTTTCAAAAATACACACATCCGCGTTCAATTCCCGGAAAATTGCCATCCACTGAAAAAAACGACCAGAATTCCTTGCTAGTTCTTCCTTGATTAAGATCAGTGGTACGGACTCCCTTGCTGCCTCTTGGTATACTCGATAGGTTGAGTCTCCTACACAAGCTAAAAACGCGTCGTGTCCGCGGTTTATAAGGTACTCCGTAAGTTGTAAACTGTGCCGTTCCGCCCCGGAAAAGGTGCTTGCTGTGGTCAATACGGCAACTCGCATTTTCATTCGGCAACCATCTACCATTTTGGAATTGTCAGTATGATAGTTAGAAATAGTGGTTGACTCCTTTAGAAAGCGGATCGAGTTTGCCACAGGATAAAAGGGGCCAACCGGCATTACCGTGGGTAGAGGTCTCGGCTACCGCAGTAGAAGAAGATTGCTTTCCTGGAGTTCTTGCGGTTGCGAGATTCTCCCGCTCGTCGATTGATTGACATGATCATGCTATTGATTCCTTCGGCTGCACCGTTGGTAATCCCATGCGTGCAAAACGTCACGATGTTTGCAATGCGTAGCTTGATGGTTCGGGCGAGTTTCTTCCTAGGCTCCAGCTTCGTAGGAATGACACTCCGGTTGCGTTCTTGGAAGAACGATCGAGCAGTTCGGCTATCGGGTTGCTTCCACAAGCCTCGAAACAGTTCCTTGTAGGACCAGACTCTCCCTGTTTCGAGTTTCAGCGTACAGATCGACTCGAATCTTGCTGTTTGGCTTTCGGTGTGATTCTCCATCCCTGTGAGCCATAGGTACTTGCTTCGGGAAAGGGTATTGCCAACCTGGTCTAAAAGCCGTCTGTGTTCTTGTTTGCACACCTTGTCGAGATCTTCATTTGCAAGTTTCATCACATGGAATGGATCATGGACGATTATCTCTTCCGCAAACGGGATAACTTGCTTAGAGGTATTCACGTAGGCCGGGCTCACGTCCATGGCAAGCTACTCGAGGTACGCGTGCCACCCGGAGCGTCTTGAACTGGCAGGAATCCAAATGCCGCCATAGGACTCCTCTCCGTGATCGTAGCAAGATCGTTCCTGTGTGCATTCCAGGCAGCGGAATCTCGTACTGCGTTGATAATCGACCTGGATTCGGATCTCTTGATTCTCCGTATCGAGGTTCACGTCATGAACCGTCCACGGGGACGTCAAGCCAAGAATGTGCTGGTAGAGTACTTTGTCTTGCATTTGGGG
>Ga0315904_10004397_pt1 | contig 20150 bp, 20 predicted proteins | sample LakEriMetagenome_6_FD_203529 | JGI IMG/M metagenome (GOLD analysis project Ga0315904, IMG submission 203529) | Freshwater fungal communities from buoy surface, Lake Erie, Ohio, United States - Buoy 12 MA120 | ecosystem: Environmental > Aquatic > Freshwater > Lake | place: USA: Lake Erie, Ohio...
CGCTGGCCGATCAGCGGAGAACCACCGGGAATTTCCGCGGCGCTGGAGAATCTGCGGGTGTCCTCGGTTTCCAGCAGACTGCTCACGGTATCCCTAACAGGAAGCAGCCGGCGGCCGATGAAAAACAGATAGAGAAACCCGACCACCGCGTAGATCGCGCCAAGGCCGCTGATTTCGAAAATCCCGAACGGCCGCTGACCGCCCTCGATCGCCAGGCCCGCCACGAGCAGGTTGGTGGACGTCCCGATCAGGGTGATCGTCCCGCCGAGGATGCTGAGAAATGACAGCGGAATCAACAGCTTGCTCGCCTTGAGTCCTGATCTCCGGCAATATCCGATGACCACCGGCAGGAATACGATGACTACCGGTGTGTTGTTCATGAACGCCGAAAGCGGCATCACCACGAGCGCTAGAATGACAAACGCCCGGCTCATGGATTTGCCCGCCCACATCTCGAAACGGTGCGCGATCCAGTCGATCACGCCAGTGCGCGTCAGCGCCTCACCCAGGATGAACATGGCACCAATCGTCATCGGAGCCGGGTTGCCGAAAATTCTTTTCAAATCGGCATCGTCCAGGACGCCGGTGGCAAGCAATACGCACAGCCCTCCCAGCGCCACCAATTCGGTCGGCAGCCATTCCTTGACAAAACAAAGGAAAACCCCGCCGATTACTGCGAAGGTGAGGATCATTTGGTAGTTTTCCCAAGTCATTCGAATTCGGATGTTTTTATCTCATTTCCCGCCATCGCGCCCGCTCAAATCGACCCCATCCCGTGGATTATTCGAGTTTTCAGACCACAATCAATAGACTTACTAAACATTGGTAGTTGATTAATTGCAACAGCAAGACCTTCCCACGATGATGACCAGCGGTTTGTCCGCGCCGCGGGCGTTCACCTCGACCTCGACTTCCTGCGCCTCGACGCCGCGCAACGCTGCTGAAAACAACCGGGTAATCATACGAACAGCTAAACCTTGCGGAATGAATCCCGCCGCGGCAAGCGAAAATTCACGATCTCAGCCGCGTCACCATCAGCCTTTGCCCGGCGCGGGTGAAGGCCATGTAGAGGCGGCGCGTATTGTCCCGCCTGAGTTGGATGAGATCGTCTGCGGACAAAGTGGGATCGGTTTCCCCTGCAAGCAGTGGGTCCATGCCGATCACGATCACCGCCGGAGCCTCAAGGCCTGTCGCCTGGTTGATGCTCGCGAGCAGGCAGCGCGCGCCGTCCGTATCCCTGCTCTCGGATGCGAGGTGACAATGCGCCTCGCCGATCAGGCGGCGGAGGTCGCGCAGGCGGTCCCCTTCGGCATCGATCAACAGCACGCCCGTGTGAGCGGACGGCTTGGCAGTGAGTTCCCGCACCCAGCGGACGGCTTGCGCCAGTTCATCCTGCGGCGAGGAAACATGGACGACCAGCGGTTCGACGCCGGGCACCGGGATGCTCGCTAGAGTCTCATCATCCGGCACATTCAGATCATCCTCGTCATCCTCGCTAAGACGCTGCTGATAGAAATCCCGTGCGAATTCAAGAATGGCGCGGGTGTTGCGATATGCCGTCTTCAGGCGGGTGGTGCGGCCGGCGATCTGGATGCCGGCGGATATCCACGACTGCCGCCTCCTGAGGAATCCCTGCGTGGGATCCGCCGCCAGAAAAAGCTGGCCGCCGGGTTGCAGCGCGGCGCGCACCGTCTCCAGCCAGGTTTTGGCGAAAAACTGCGCTTCATCGATGAAGATGGCATCATATCTTCCACCGCGCATGATGCCGCGCACCACCACCTTGCGGTGGAATTTCAACGCCAGGTTGTGCCAGTCGGTGAGGCCCGAGTCGCGCAGATGTTCCTGATAGAGTTTGAACAGTTTCCAAACCGCCTCACGCACGCCCGGGCGGGTCGCGCGGCCCCTGCCTGTCCGCAGCACGGCGAGATATCTGCTTTTGCGGGTGATGCCCTGATCCTTGATCCAGCCGATCTCATCGGCCAGATAGACGTCTGAAAAGCGTTCCAAGCCGGAGATGTCACGCTTCAGGCGGGCCAGTTGCGCACGCGTTTGTTCGGGGCGCAGGCATTGCGTGAAACCACCGACCACGCTTTTGGTCCATGACATGAACGTCCGGCATTCGATCCGGCGCGCGCCAGCACGGATGGATTCCATGCGTCGTTCCAACTCCCGGATGAGCGCCTTGTTATGGGTGAGCAGCAGGCACCTGGCGCTTGGATTTTCCCTGGCGAAGAACACCGCCCGGTAGAGCAGGACGAGCGATTTGCCGCTGCCTGCCACGCCGGTAACCAGGCGGGCGCGCGATTCCAGCGACTCCTCCTGCTCCGGCAGCAATTCCAGATCGTTCTTCACACACCATTCCTGATCGAAATCAAGGAACGCGGGCGTCAGTTCGCGCCCGTCGGACCGCTCGACCGGCGCACGGGCCTTGAAGCGCTCCGGCACCAGACATTCCGGATGCATGCGCGCACGCAGGCGGCTGATCACCGGAGGCGGCAGCGCCTCGTCCGCCAGCGCCTCGAGCCGGCGGCGGAATTCCCCGGGGTCGAGTTCGCGCAGTCCCTGATAGGTCACCGGCTCTTCGCGGCCGCGCATCAGCACGATCTCATCGATGGTATGCGAGCGGACGTTGGGAAAAACCACCATCCGCCGAACCCGCAGCCCGCCTTCGGCAAGTCCCAGTTCACGGATGATTTCCGCGACAAAGGCATTAAGCATACCGGTTTCCTTGCTGGCCAGATCCGCGGGCATGAGAATGGTTTCGGGCCGGTGGAACAACTCGCCCTGCATCACCGTCTCCGCGAGCCGCTGGGTGGTGTCCGCCACCTGGATCAGGAACCCGTATTTCTCACGCCACAGAACCAGCACCTGCGGCCTGTCCTCCAGCAGTTTGCCGCCATGGGGAAACCACACCTGGAAATCGTCCGGCAGTTTTTTCAACAGCCCGTGGAGGAAACGCAGCTCCTGGGGAAGCTTGCGGCCCGGTTTGTCGGGTATCATCCTTGCCATGGCCGGATCAGGGTTGCCTCATCTAACAACGATAACGCAAGCGCTGCGTTCCCATCGTGCGGTGCGTCACTTTGCAGATGGCTCCGGAAGGCGGCGGAATGCACCAGCACCACTTTCGAGCGCGCCCGCGTGACCGCCACATTGAGCCGTTGCGGCTGTGTCAGGAAACCCGCGAGCCTTGCCATGAACTCGCGGTCGGATGCGGTGAAACTCACGATGATGATCTCGCGCTCCTGTCCCTGGAAGCGCTCGACCGTGTCGATCCCGAGGTCGCGGATGCCCGGAAACGTGGCGAAACGCCTGAAGCGCAGGCCGCGCCGGATTTTCGCCGCCTGCGCGCGGAACGGCACCACCACGCCGATCTCCTCGGGCGGCATGCCGCCATTCAGGCATTGTTCGATCAGTTCCAATACCACCTGCGCCTCTTCATCCGATGAAGCCCGGCGGTCGTGATGGGCGATCTCGATGCGGATCAGCGAGGGGGATGTTCCCAATTCCGGGCGATATGCTGTTCCGTGCAGAACGAACCGCCGCTCGCGGCAAATCCCGGCGGATTCCAGTTCACCCTGATAGAAATTCTCCGACGGCCAGCGCGTCAGCTCGCCGTTCATGCGGTAGGTCTCGCACAACCGCGTCATGTGTTGCCCGCGCGCGGCGAGGCAGGCGAAAACCGAATCCTCGCGCGCGTCGATGACCGGCCGCGTCACCACCGGGGGAAGCTGCTGGTGATCGCCGAAAAACAGCCATTTGCGGGCGCGCAGCATCGGCAGCACGGCGGCCTCCACCCGCATCTGGCTGGTTTCATCGATCAAGGCGATGTCGAAGGCCGCGCTCTTCGCCCGCGAGGTGAATAACGAGATCGGTGTCACACCGAGCACGTATGGCCCGGGATGATCGACCAATCCCGTGGCGGCGAAATCCGGCACGATCTCCACTCCCTCGCGGTCGTGCGGAATGTCGTCCGATATCTTGAAAACCGGACAATCGACAAGTTGACGGATTTTTCTCAGCGCATGATGGATCGCACGATGGGTGAAGGCGGTCACCAGAATCCGGTGGTTGGTTTTCACCAGTTCGGCGGCGGTCATGGCCAGCACGTGGGTTTTTCCGGTGCCCGGCGGCCCCTGCACCAGATGAAGCGGATATGAGGCCACACAGCTCGCGACGGCATCCCGCTGCGAATTGTTCAACCCGCCATCCGTGGAATCATACAACTCGGCGAACGTGTCATCATCGAACTTCTCGTCGAGTTCTCCGCCGGTCAGCGCCGCAAGCACCGCGGGGTTGCTCCTCAGCGACTCCAGCCCGGCAAGATAATACTCTGATAGATCCACGAAATCCTCATCCAGCGTCCATCCGTCGTCAGGCGTGGCCATGCCGCCTTTCACGGCAATGGTCAACCCTTGGTGAGTGAGGCCGTGGAAAACGGCACGCTGATGGATTCCCGCCGGATCGTTGCGGCTGACACGCACCCGGTCGCCCTCGCGGAACATGGCGCAATCCTCCTGCGAGGGATCGAAATGCACCAGCGTCGTGGCGTCCTTTTCCTCACGTCCAACAACCCGCAAAGGGCCGATCGCCCGGCACTTCTTCACGCGCTCGTCCAGCGGCAGCGCCCATAATTCCTCCATGCGCCGCAGGCCATGACTGCGTTCCGCATGGATGCGATGTCTCAACTCCCCGATGAAATCCGCCGCGCTTGAATCCCACACAAGGCCGTAGTTATCAGGATGCCAACGCATGTAAAGCACGCGACCGGCCTCAAACACGCCGGACACTACGGTGCTTCCAGAGACTTCTCCGGCAGCTTCAATATGCCGTGCATGAATGCGCAGAGTCGATGATCTGCCTGTCAGGAGGGATCGGCAGACTGACGGAACCCGCCTGTGACGTTGCATCCGAATAGAGGCATCGCTGAGGGCGTGCAGGCTTCGGGTAAACCGGACCTGACGCACGAACCTTTTGGACATTTCCGCGAACTTGCCATCTCTCCCGGCAGCGGCTAGGCTTCACCCATGCCAACGCTCGTCTCCGAGTCCAAAACCATCCGCCGCGAGCTGTGGACGGCGGACGATTTCCTGGAATGGCTGCAACCCGGAGTCCACGCCGACCTCATCGATGGAGAAAAAAACATGCACTCGCCCGTCAGCCTCCGTCACGCCAACCTGACCAACTTTGTTGATTTGCTGCTCCGTTCGCACATCGAGAAACACCGCCTCGGACGCCTATACCGCGAGGTCGTCGCCGTGCGGTTGGGGTCGCGCAACGTGTTTCTTCCCGATCTCGCGTTCATCCCGGCGTGCAAACTCGCGGATCTGCCGGACTCGCACATTCCATTCGCTCCGGCTTTGGTGGTGGAGGTGCTCAGCCCGCGCACGGCGGACCGCGATGTCGGCCCGAAATTCGCCGCTTACGAGGAGCACGGTGTGGACGAATACTGGGTGCTCGACCCGCAAACGCTCGACCACCGATTCTACCGCCGCGAGGGGGATTTCCTGACAGCATTTGGCGAGGACGAGGAAATCATCCGTTCCACCCAGGTGCCGGGGTTTTTCCTGCACCGTGAATGGCTCGATCCGGAAAAACTGCCGGATGTCGCGGAGTGTCTGGAAGTGATCTCGACAGTGAAGTGACCGGCTTGCTCTGGCACATTCCAGCCCGTGGCGCGGCCGCCGGAAATCGGCTTGCCCTCCGCGGGCGGCCGCGCCACATTCCGCCGCACCAAGGCGGCTTGGCGGAATTGGTAGACGCGCTCGACTCAAAATCGAGTTCCAACGAGTGTGGGTTCGAGTCCCACAGCCGCTACTTTAACATCTCCGCGCGGCGTCCGGGTTTTACATAATCATGGCCTCATCCCGCAACATCGGCATCATCGCAGGCAGCGGAGTTTATCCGGAAACCTTCATCGCCGCCGCCCGCCGCAATTCGCCCGGCGTGAAACTCTCCGTCGCCGCCTTCCACGACGAAACGAAACCCGAACTCGCCGCTCTAACAGACGCCATCGAGTGGTTCCGCGTCGCCCAGCTCGGCAAGATGCTCAAGTTCTTCAAACGCGAGGGCGTGACCGAGGCGGTGATGATGGGTCAGATCTCGCCCAAAAATCTCTTCGACATGCGGCCGGACCTGCGGGTCCTCATGATCCTTGCCCGGGTGAAGGAGCGCAACGCCGAGACGCTTTTCGGCGCGATCGCCGATGAACTCGCCAAGGAAGGCATCACCGTGCTGAACGCCACGACCTTTCTGGAGGATCATCTTCCCGGGCCCGGTCATGTGTGCGGACCCGCTTTGAAAAAACGCCAACTTGCCGATGCGGACTTCGGCTTTCGCATCGCCAAAGAGACCAGCGCACTCGACATCGGCCAAAGCGTGGTGGTGCGGCACGGCACGGTGCTCGCGGTGGAGGCATTCGAGGGAACCAACAATTGCATCAAGCGCGGCGGCGAACTCGGACGTGGCAAGGATGTGATGCTGGTGAAGGTTTCAAAACCGAATCAGGACATGCGCTTCGACGTGCCGGTCGTCGGTCCGTTGACCATCGAAACCTGCGCGGCGGCTGGCGTCACCGGCATCGCCATCGAGGCGGGGAAAACATTGTTATTGGAGAAGGAGCGCATCGCCGGACTCTGCGACAAGCATCAGATCGGCATTCATGCGGTGGAGTGAAAAATCCTCCCAGGCGCGCTGGTGACAGCGCGAAGGGCGGAACGCATTCTCACGAATGCGCCTACGAAGACCGCCGCTACATTTTCAACAGCCAATCGCGGAAGACGGTCTTGTCGGTGCTCATGGGGATGGCGACTTTCTCGCGTTTGGCGAGGATAGCGAGTCGCTCGGGGATTTCCACCGCGCCCGCGCCGAGTTCGGCGTCCATCACATCGGGAAACTTGGATGGATGCGCGGTTTCGAGCGTGATGGTGGAATTGCAGGGATGTTGCTCGCGCCAGGCTTTCGCGGCGAGCCAGCCGACCGCACCGTGTGGGTCGATCTGATAGTCACAAACGGATTTCACCTCGCGGATGGCGGCGCGGGTCTGGTCGTCATCGAACCACATGCCGCTGATCTTTGATTTCATTTCCTCCCATGATCCGCCGAAGAGCGCCTGCATGCGGACGAAGTTCGATGGCGCGCCGACGTCCATGGCGTTGGAGATCGTCGGCGTGCTGGGGCGCGGCTGATAGATGCCGGTTTGGAGGAACTCGGGCACCACGTCGTTGCGGTTGGTGGCGGCGACGAAGTGATCGACGGGCAAGCCGAGCTTCATGGCGAGCAGTCCGGCGGTTAGATTGCCGAAGTTTCCTGACGGGACGACGAAGACCGGCTTTACGCCTTCGGGAAGTTGGCGGGCGGCGTGGATGTAATAGAAACTTTGAGGAACGAGCCGCGCGAGGTTGATGGAGTTGGCGGAAGTAAGGTTGAGATTTTCGGCCAGATCGCGGTCAAGGAAGGCGGATTTGACGAGCGCCTGGCACTCGTCGAAAGAGCCGTCCACTTCGAGGGCGGTGATGTTTCCGCCGAGGGCGGTGAGTTGTTTTTCCTGAAGGCCGGAGACCTTGCCTTTTGGGTAGAGAATGATCACGCGGGTGCCGGGCACGTTGTGGAAGGCGGAGGCCACCGCGCCGCCGGTATCGCCGGAGGTGGCGACGAGCACGGTGAGCAAACGGTCGTCGTCGCGCGTGAGCCACGCCATCAACCGGGCCATGAAACGCGCGCCGAAATCCTTGAAGGCGAGCGTGGGGCCGTGAAACAACTCCAGCACATGATCGCCGGGTCCGAGCGTGACCACGGGCGCGTCGAAGGCCAGCGTGCCATCGACGATTTCGCGCAGTGCTTCGGGCGGGACATCGCCGCCGAAGAAGGCGTCGGCCACCGCGAAGCCGATTTCCTGAAAACTCAACTGCCGCCAGATTTTCCAGAAGCGTTCATCAAGCACCGGCAGGGCGTCGGGCATGTAGAGACCGTTGTCCGGCGGCAGAGAGCGGAGGATGGCCTCCTTGAGATCGACGCGGAAAGACGGGTTGTTGGTGGAGTGGTAGAGCATGGAGGGTGTGATCTAACGGGTCACGTCGTAAACGAGGATTTTGCGGCTGAGGCGGAGCAATTCGTCCTTGGCCTTCACGTGGACCGGGTGGACGGCGTAGGCTTTCAGCGCAGCCGGTGAGTCGAAACGCATGACAAAAGCGATGTCGAATGAATCATCGACGATGGGGCGATCCGATGACAGGGCGGAGCCGGAGTCGAGAAACCGGATGCCGGGAATGGCGCGGAGTTCGCCACCTTGTTGGATGAGGGTTTGTTTGTCTTCTTCGTTGCCCGGGCGTTTCAGCCAAACGAGCACGATGTGATCGACGGTGCCGGGTTTCGCGGGCGGCGCGATGGTGGCGCAGGAGGCGAGGAATGCTGTGGCGACCAGGGCGGAGAGAAGTTTCATGGATTGGGAGAGTGGGTTCAGAAGAAAAGGAAACTCCGCTTTTTCTTACGCTTGTAAGAGCCGTCGCCGACGGAAAGAACCTCGATATGCGTGGTGGTGAGTCCCTTGTGGTGGAAACCGAGTTTCTTGGCGGCGCGCGGCGTGACGTCGAGATGGCGGCCGGCGATGAAGGGGCCGCGGTCGTTGATGCGGAGTTTGACGGTCTCGCCGTTTTCGAGGTTGGTGACTTTGACGAGGCAGGGCAGGGGAAGGGTTTTGTGCGCGCCGGTCAGATGCCAGGGCATGACTTTTTCTCCAAGCGAGGTGGTGCCGCGTTTGAGGCCGAACCATTTCGATTCGTTGTACCAGGAACAGGTGCCGGTTTCCTCGAAATGGAGGGCGGCATCCACGCTCATCGGCTGATAGGTCTGGCCGCGCACGGTGTAGCCGCGGGTCATGTAGCCGTTGTAGCCGCCGGGGCGGGAGGAACATGAAACCGCCAGAAGGCAGGCGATTGCCGCGATGCTTGGCGTAAAAAGCCGTTTCATGCTTTGGGCATGGCGGTTGCAACCCGCCGCCACGGGTTCACTTCTTCTTCTCGCGGATGATGCGCAGCGTGGTGGCCACTTTTTCCTTCATCTCCTTGCCAGGCTTGAACTTGACGGCGGCGCGCGCGGGAATAGGCACATCCTTTTCCGGATCCTTGGGATTGCGGCCGATCTTGGCCTTCATCTCGCGCACTTGGAAGGCTCCGAAATTGCGCATCACCACAGTGTCCCCATGGGCCAGGGACTCGGTGATTTCCTCAATCAAAGTTTGGATCACCTCGATCACATCCTGCTGGGTGATCTTGTATTCTTTCTCTCCGAGACGGTCGGTGATCTTGATGGCGAGTTCGCGTTTGGTGATGGTGGCCATGGGACAGGAGTGTGTGGGATAGGGTGGTTGGCGGCGGATTGAATAATGCCCGATTCCGGTTTGTCCCGCCAAAAATCGATTAATTTGCAACACTTTACACATCCTCAGCCGGTCCCAGGACGAGGCCGCTTGTGCGGAAATGAAGTTTCGCCACCTTGCCGAGGGAGTCGCCGCCGTGACGGGCGACAAACGCGCGCGCGGCTTCCACCACGGTCGCTGACGCGCCGAGCGGCAGCTTGACTCCGCAGGCTTCGGAAGTCTTGTCCATCCAGTCGATGAAGCGCTCGCGGGCGAGGATGGATGCGGCGGCGACCGCGGTATCCGACTCGCCCTTGGTGCGTTGTTCGAGGCGGAGAGAGAGCCCCTTGTCGCGGAGCGCGCGCTGCAGCACTTCAGGCCGCGCAAACTGATCGCTAAGCGCGCGAGGGCAGTCCGGCCTGGCGGCGGCGAGTTTTTCGATCACGCGCGCATGACCCCATGCGAGCAGCCGGTTGAGGTTGCGAAACGAGGCGTGCATTTCGTTGTAACGCTCGGGACCGATTGACACGACTTCCGAGGTGCAGCCGGGTGTCGCACGGATGGCAGCGGCGAGTTGGCGGATTCGCGCGGCGCTGGTCACGCGTTTCGAGTCCATGATGCCGGCCTCCATCAGGTGACGGGCGATCGTGGCATCGGTGAAAACCCCGGCGATGACCAAGGGTCCGAAAAAATCCCCCTTGCCGCTCTCGTCGATGCCGAAGTGCGGCTCGAACTTGTCCGGATCGTGGATTTCCTCATAGCCGAGTCGCGCCTCGCCGAGCACTTCGGGTTCCAGGATGAAGCGGATGAAATCCTCCGTGCCCTTTCCCTGCACCAGGACTTTCGGGCCTTTATGATAGACCGTCACGTTGAGCTTGTCCTTGCGCGCGGAAAACAGCGCGTGCGGCTTGGTTTCGAAAGCGTAGCCGCGTTCTTCCAGACAGGTCCGCAGTTTCCCGGCCTGCGCGGCTGTTAGAGGAGAGGTGTGGCTGGTCACGGAGCAAGACTCCCGGAGCGCCACCTGCGAATCAAGGAGATAGAAACCGGTTTTCGTTCCGCGGATTCCAGCTTGCCGGGATCATGGGCGGGAGCACAATCCGGCCCGTGAACTCAGCGCCTCTTGGATTTTTCGACTCGGGTGTCGGCGGCCTCACGGTCGTGCGCGCGGTGCAGGAATTGCTGCCGGCCGAGGACATCCTCTACCTCGGCGACACCGCCCGCCTGCCTTATGGCTCGAAAAGCCCGGAAACGATCCGTCATTTCGCCGATGAGGACGCGCGCTTCCTCATTGAGCGCGGCGTGAAAGCCATCGTCGTGGCATGCAACACCGCCACCGCGCACGCGCTGCCGGGGCTGCGCGAAAAATACCGGCTGCCGATCCTCGGAGTGATCGATGCCGGCGTGGAATCCGCTTTGTCAAATCCGCGAGCCGAGCGCATCGGCATCATCGCCACCCGTGGCACCATCCAGTCCCACGCCTACCAGCATGCGCTGGCGATGCGCCGCACCGGACTGATCATTCATGCGGTTCCGGCTCCGTTGCTGGTTCCGCTGGTGGAGGAGGATTGGATCGCGCACTCCGCCACGGAGATCATACTCAAGACCTATCTCGATCCGCTCGTGGAACGCGGCATTGATACATTGCTGCTCGCCTGCACTCACTACCCGCTGCTGATCCCGGCTTTGAAAAAAGTGCTGCCAGCCGAAGTGGCGCTGATCGATTCCGCAACCACCTGCGCCGAGCACCTGCGCAGTGAATTGACCCGGCTTGATCTTCTGGCGGGAGAGCGGAAAGAAGGGAAACTCGAGTTACATCTCACCGACTTGTCAGATGAGTTCGAGACCCTGGCCCGGCGTTTCCTGAAACGCGCGCCGGGCAAGATCCACCGGGCCGTGCTCGCCTGACCATTACGCCAACGCGGGTAAATGCGGCTTGATCGACCGTGCTCGTTGGAGCATAAAGCGGCGTAATTTTTGTTTGTCGGAACTGCGGTTTGTCGCCGCGATGAAATGTGGATGGCGTGCCGCGAAAAACGCACCCGGGCTGCCGTGGAACGTCCGCACCGATGAAGAACTCCGAACTGCAATGTCTGAAAACATCACGAAATTATTTGGAACCGACGGAATCCGCGGAAGGGTGAATGAGTTTCCCATCACCGCGGAGGTGGCCTTGCGCACCGGCAAGGCGGTGGCCAGCGTGCTGCGCTCGTCCGGCCCCAACCGCAACCGCGTGCTGGTCGGCAAGGACACCCGGATTTCCGGCTACATGCTCGAAACCGCGCTCACCAGCGGCCTCGTTTCGATGGGCATGGACGTCTTCATGGTCGGCCCTCTGCCAACTCCCGCGGTGGCGCACCTCACGAAGTCGATGGGTGCCGCGGCGGGCATCATGATCACCGCCTCGCACAATCCTTATGAAGACAACGGGTTGAAAATTTTCGGCCCCGACGGATACAAACTATCCGATGATCTTGAGAACCTCATCGAGCGCCACATCCTCGGCATGGAACCGGAAGCCGCGCCGCTGCCGCCGCGCCAGATCGGCAAGGCCCATCGCATCGACGACGCCCGGGGACGTTATATCGAGTTTGCCAAACACACCGCGGACAACGTGCCGCTGCACGGTCTGAAAGTGGTGGTCGATTGCGGGCATGGCGCCGCTTATTTCATCGCGCCGCTCATTTTCAAGGAACTCGGAGCCGAGGTCATCACCACAGGCATCCAGCCGGACGGACTCAACATCAACAGCGGCTGCGGCGCGCTTCATCCGGAAAACGCCGGCGAACTCGTCCGCCGCCACAACGCCGATCTCGGCATATCTTTCGATGGCGATGCCGACCGCGTCATTTTCACCGACGCCAACGGCCAGGTCGTGAGCGGCGACCGCATCCTCGCGCTATGCGCGATCAGTCTCAAGGAGCAGGGAAAACTCCGCAAGGACACGCTGGTCGCCACGGTGATGAGCAACCTCGGTCTGATAGAAGCCATGAAACAACACGGCATCGCCGTGGAAACCACCGCCGTGGGAGACCGCAGCGTGATCGAATGCATCCGGAAAAACGGTTACTCGTTCGGCGGTGAGAACTCGGGTCATTTGATCTTCGCAGATCACGCGACCACCGGCGACGGCATCCTCAGCGCCCTGCAAGTGCTGCGCATGATGCGCGAGCGCAACGCCACGCTGGCCCAGCTTGCCACCGTCATGCACGAGTATCCCTCCCAGCTCGCCAACATGCCTGTGCCTTCCAAGCCACCGATCGATTCGCTGCCGAACCTCGGCAAGCTGATGAAGAAAGCGACCGCCGAATTCGGCGACCGCGGCCGACATTTGATCCGCTACTCCGGCACGGAAAACAAGATCCGCGTCCTCGTCGAACACCGCGATGCGGATGAATGCCACGCTTGGGTAACCAAGTTCGCGGCCGCGATTCGCGAGGAAATCGGCTGACTCCCCCCATTATCATGTCTGAAACATCCACCGCTTGCGTGCCCTTGTCGCTGACGCGTCGCATTGAGGATTTTCCCATCGGAAACATTCCACTCGCCGAACATCAGCGGCGCTGGGTTTCGGGAAACGATTTATCAGTCGCGCCGCACGCATGGCTGGATGTTTCCGAGATCAAGGACTTCATCGCCTCCGGCGCGGCTCGTTTGCTGGATTCGTCCGGCCACCTGCTCGCATGGCGCGAGTCGGGAAAAGATCATACCACTGCGAAAACCTCGTTTCAGATCCTGCATCCATGGGACCTGTTGCGCGCCAACGAACATTACGTCTCACAACTCGCGGAAAACCTCATTGAGGGAGATGTGCATCCCTCCGCGGTGATCGAGGGCGTAATCCATCTTGGTGCCGGAACCCGCATTCTTCCCGGAGTGTTCATCGAAGGCAATGTGGTCATCGGCAAGAACTGCAAGATCGGCCCGAATTGTTATCTGCGCGGCAACACCAGCATCGGCGACGGTTGTCACATCGGCCAATCAGTCGAGATCAAGAACTGCCTCATCCTTTCCAAAACCAACGTCGGCCACTTGTCCTACGTTGGCGACTCCGTGCTGGGTGAAAATGTCAATTTTGGCGCGGGCACCACGGTTTCAAACCTGCGCCATGACGGCAAAAACCACCGCTCGCAAGTCGGCGGCAAGCTGATCGACACCGGCCGCCGCAAGTTCGGCGCAATCGTCGGCGACGGCGTCCACACCGGCATCAACACCTCCATCTACCCCGGCCGCAAACTCTGGCCGGGCACCTCAACACGTCCGGGCGATATCGTCCAAAAGGACATTCTTGCCTGAATTTCTAATCTCCATTCACCATGTGCGGAATCGTCGGATACATCGGAAAAGCGGACGCGGCCAGCGTCCTCATCAACGGCTTGCGCCGCCTCGAATACCGCGGATACGACTCCGCGGGCGTCGCGATTCTTGATGAGAACGAAATCGTAGTCGCCAAATCACCGGGCAAGGTTTCATCCCTCAGTGACAGAACGCGCGCCGATTGGCCGGCCGAGCGTTTCGCAAGGGTCACCACAGGCATCGCGCACACGCGCTGGGCCACCCACGGCCCGCCCACCGAGGTCAACGCCCACCCGCATCTCGACCAATCCGGCGACATCGCGCTCGTTCACAACGGCATCATCGAGAACTACCGCTCCTTGCGCGCTCGTCTCGAAGGCAAGGGTCATCATTTCTATTCCGAGACCGATACCGAAGTCCTGGCCCATCTCATCGGCGATTGCGACAAGGGCAGTCTTTTTCAAGCCGTGTGCGACGCGCTCCATCAGGTGGAAGGCACCTTCGGCATCGCTGTTCTATCGTCCCGCGAGCCGGAAAAAATCATCACCGCGCGGCGCGGCAGCCCCATCGTCATCGGCGTGGGCGAGGATGAAACAATCATCGCATCCGACGCCTCGGCCATCCTCGCGCACACCCAGCGTGTGATCTATCTGGATGACAACGACATCGCCATCGTCACCGCCGATTCGGTGGACATCCGCGACCTCCACAACGTGCCGGTCACCCGCGAGATCGCCGAACTGGGACTTGATGCCGCAGCAGCCGAGAAGGGTGGTTTCGACCACTTCATGCTCAAGGAAATCCACGAGCAGCCGGACTCGCTTTCCAATGCCATCCGCGGCCGCCTGGATTTCAACCTCGGCTCCGCCGTGCTTTCCGGCATGGGCACTTCGCCACGCGAACTCGCCGAACTCGAACGCGTGGTGCTCGTTGGCTGCGGCACTTCGCTCCATGCCGGACTCGTCGGCGAGTATGCCTTCGAGGACCTCGCCGATGTCCACTCGGAGGTGCAGCAGGCGGCGGAGTTCCGCTATCGCAATCCCATCCTCGGCAGCCGGGATTTCGTCGTGGCCATCTCCCAATCCGGCGAAACCGCCGACACTCTCGCCGCCGTGCGCGAGGCGCAGCAGAAAGGCGCGTTTGTGATGAGCCTCTGCAACGTTGTGGGTTCCACCATCGCCCGCCAAACCGGCCGCGGCGTCTATCTGCACGCCGGACCGGAAATTTCCGTGGCCTCCACCAAAGCCTTCACCTGCCAGGTGGCGGTGCTGCTGATGATGGCTCTCAAGCTCGGACGCGGCCGCCGCTTTTCCCGCCAGGACGGCATCCACTTCGCAAAAGAGATCGAGCGCATTCCGGAGCTTGTCGGCGAGGTGATCCGCCAGAATGATAACATCGCGAAAATCGCCGAAGCTTATGCACACAACGAACACGCCTTCTTCATCGGCCGCGGCCCGATGTATCCGGTGGCTCTCGAAGGCGCGCTCAAGTTGAAGGAAATCTCCTACATTCACGCCGAAGGCTATCATGCCGCCGAGTTGAAACACGGGCCGATCGCACTGCTCGTCGAGGGCACTCCCGTCATCGCGATCGCCTGCGACATCCCCGGCAAGGACAAGACGCTCGGCAACGTCGAAGAGTGCCGCGCCCGCGGCGCGCGCATCCTCGGTCTCATCACCGAAGGCGATGATGAAGCCGCCGAACACATGGACGACTCGATTTCCATTCCGCGCTGCCATCCGCTCGTCGCGACCATCCCCGCCGCCGTCGCGCTGCAACTGCTCGCCTATCACATCGCCCGCATCCGCGGCTGCGAAATCGATCAGCCGAGAAACCTCGCCAAGAGCGTGACGGTGGAGTGACACCCTTGGCAGTAGAATGCCCTATGCATATATTGCTGATTTTACGATGGACAAGTTTTTTGGTTATTCGCTAGAATGCGTCACCATGAAAACGATTCCATTATTCTTCCTAACGGGTTTTGCCATACCGGCATTCGCAGGAACCTCCGCCAAGGAAACCGTGGCTCCGGCCCCCGCAGCCGAGCCATGCCTTTTCACTTGGTTTGCCGGCGCATCCGTCGGTTATCTGACGGAATTGGAGGAACCGATGTATAATTTCCACATCGGCACCGACACATGCTGGAACCTCGGCGGCTGGGATGTGGCGCTCTTCTTAGAACTCGGATACACCGAGACAGATGAAGATTGGGCGAACATTCCATGGACGCAGACGATACCAAGACCAGTCCCCAACACTCTGGCAGGCTTCAGCGGAGACTTGGACGAACTTGGGAACGCCCTTTCTCAAAATGCGGCCAACGGATACGGCAACACCGGATACGATCTGGACATCATGCCCCTCACCTTCAACGCGAAATTGGAACGCCCGCTCAGCGGCAACCTCAATGCCTATGTGGGCGCCGGCCTCGGACTGGCACTCGTCGACATGAGCGTGGCCAACGGCCCCGCCGGCTTCTCCGACGATGACTGGGTGTTCACCGGCCAGGTGTTCGGCGGCTTGAACTACAACTTCACGCCGAACTGCGAAATGTACGGCGGCGTCCGCTGGATTTATTTCGAAGACGCGGATGTCGGGCCAATTTCACTCGAGCTTGATGACGATTTCCTCTTCGAGATCGGCGCCCGCTACAATTTCTGAAACGCATCCATTTCCGTTTCCAGGGCCGCCCGGAGAAATCCGGGCGGCTTTTTTTCGGATCGACCTTCGCCCTGGTTTTTCAACACTCCCGCCATGGCCGCGCGCGAGGACCTCAAGAACCTGTCACTGCTTGGAAAACCGGACACCCGTCTGCCCGCATCGCCCGAGGAGGCGAAACTGGAGGTTTTCCCCAACCAGCGCCCCGGCCGCCGTTACTGGATCACGCTCAACTGCCCGGAGTTTTCCTCGCTTTGCCCGGTGACCGGCCAGCCGGACAGCGCCCGCGTGGTGATCCGCTACATTCCCGGCGAGACGATCGTGGAAACCAAAAGCCTCAAGTTCTACCTCGCCTCGTTCCGCAACCTGCCGGCCTTCAACGAGGAAATCGTCAACCGCATCCTCGACGACCTCGTCGCCGCGCTCAAGCCGCAGGAACTCATCGTGCGCGGCGAGTTCGCACCGCGAGGCGGCATCCAGCTCACCACCGAGGCCACTTATCCCGAACAACCGGCATGAAAGTCTGCGTGCTTCTCAGCGGCGGCATGGATTCGGTGACGGTCTTTTACGAGGCGCTTGCCTTGCATGAAGTCGCAGCATGCCTGTCATTCGACTACGGCGCGAAGCACAACGCCCGCGAGATTCCTTTTGCGAAACTCCATGCGGACAGGCATGGCATCGCACATCATGTCATATCACTTGATTTCATCGACCGACTTTTCAAATCCGAGCTCCTGAAATCCGGCGGTCATGTTCCGGAAGGCCACTACGCGGAAGAGTCGATGAAACAAACCGTCGTCCCTTTCCGCAACGGCATCATGCTCGCCATCGCCGCCGGCTTTGCGGAGAGCATCGATGCGCAAGGCGTGGTCATCGCCGCCCATTCCGGCGACCACGCGATCTATCCCGACTGCCGCGAACCTTTCATGCAGGCCATGGCCGATGCGATGGGGCGGGGGACCTACGCCAACATCCAACTGCTGCGGCCGTTCATCGCCATGGACAAGACCGCCATCGCCCGCCGTGGTGCGGATCTCGGCATTGATTTCTCCGAAACGTGGTCCTGCTACAAAGGCGGCGATGTCCACTGCGGCGTCTGCGGCACCTGTGTCGAGCGCCGCGAGGCGTTTCTCCTGGCCGGCTTGCCCGATCCCACGGTTTACGAACAAACTCCAGACCTGCCTGTATTCGCGTCCATCCGCGGTTAAAAAAATCTTCATCTTCATGTTCATGTTCCGCATCTGCAAATCCCTCGAAATTGAAAACGGCCACATGTTGTCGAAGCATCCCGACAAGTGCCGTTTTCCGCATGGCCACACCCGTCGCGTTGAATTCGTGCTGGAGGCGGAGGATCTCGATCAAAACGAGATGGTCTGCGATTTCAAAATCATCAAGGACGCCATCGGCGACTGGCTCGACACCTTTGATCACGCGATGTGCATGAATACGTCGGATACCGCCTATCCGGAATTCAAGCGTCTCTATGGCGAACGAGTCATCGGTTTTGAAAACCAGGACCCCACCACCGAAGTGATGGCGCGCACCATCTTCGATCACTCCGCCGCCGCGCTCGCCTCCTACGCCGCCCGCGGCGAGTCACGCTACCGTCTCTCACCCAATGTCCGGCTCGTGCGCGTCCGGGTTTGGGAAACCACCTCCTCATGGGCGGAATACGAAACCACTCACTGAACCATGCCTGAAAAATCACTCCCCGACATCCAGGCCACACCGGACACGCGCGGCATCGCCATCGACCAGGTCGGCGTTTCGGAATTGCGCTATCCGATCCAGGTTACGGATCAGGACGGACGACCGTTTCCCACGGTGGCCACCATCTCGATGTCGGTGCATCTGCCGCATCAGTTCAAAGGCACGCACATGAGCCGCTTCCTCGAAGTGCTCAGCAAGCACGAAGGCGAGGTCACCTCGCGCACACTTCCCAACATCCTGCACGACCTCCGCGAGCGACTGCATGCCGAGCAAGCGCACATCGAAGTTGCATTCACTTATTTTGTCAGCAAGCGGGCACCGGTTTCGGGAGCTGCGGCGAAGGTCGGCTGCGACTGCGTTTTCATGGGAACCTCCAACGGCACCCATGACGACCTCGTGCTGCGCGTGACCGTGCCCGTTACCACCCTCTGCCCGTGCAGCAAGGAGATCAGCGAATACGGCGCGCACAACCAGCGGGGATACGTCACTCTTGAAGTCCGGCCCAAGCCAAAGGGCAACGGCTGTGAACTCATCCTCATCGAGGAACTGATCGAAATCGCCGAAAAATCCGGTTCCGCCCCCGTCTATGCCTTGCTCAAGCGCACCGACGAGCGCCACGTCACCATGCAGGCATATGACAATCCGGTGTTTGTCGAAGATGTGGTTAGAAACGCCGCCGCGCTTCTATTAGCCGACAAACGCGTCGCCTCGTTCACCGTCAAGGCCGTCAATCAGGAAAGCATCCACGACCACAACGCCTTCGCCGTGATTTCCGGCAAGGCCGCCGACGATCGTGTCTGAAATCATTCCATCGCACGTTTTGTTAGAGGCCTACGCCTGCGGCGTCTTTCCCATGGCCCACGACGGGGAGATCCTCTGGTTCTCCCCCGAACGGCGCGGAGTCATTCCGCTCGACGCGTGTTTCCACATTCCTCACGGCCTCAGGCGGGCCCTGAACAGGAAACCCTTCGAGATCCGCCGGGACACCGCCTTTCGCGAAGTGATGCTCGCCTGCGCCGACAGGCCGGACACTTGGATCGACGAAGTAATCCTCGAAAGTTACTGCCACCTTCACGAGCTCGGCTTCGCCCACTCGATCGAGTGCTGGGACGACGAGGGCCTGCAAGGCGGACTTTACGGCGTCGCCCTGCCCGGCGTGTTCTTCGGCGAAAGCATGTTTTCCCGCAAGACGGATGCCTCCAAAATCGCGCTCGTTTCCCTGGTCGACCACCTTCGCGCGCAAAACTTCAGCCTGCTTGACACCCAATGGATGACGCCCCACCTGCGGCAGTTCGGCGGCTATGAGCTGGACCGCGACGAGTATCTGAAAGCCCTGCGCCAGGCGCTGGAAGCCAAGGCCTTGCCGAAGTTCCGGATTTGATGTCTCGACATTCCTCCGAAACCACCGAGCTTCCCCTCAGACCGGAAGGGCCGTGAGGGCCGCCCCGGTTTTCATACAAATGAACCAATTTCTCCTCTGGGCCGGTGTCGGACTGTTCGCAAATATCGTTTTCGCATCATTCTTCGAGTGGCTGCTCCACAAGTACGTGATGCACCGCCCGCTCTTGTCCTTCCGCTACGCCTTCCAAGCCCATGCCGTGGTGCATCACCGGGTTTTCAAGGCGGATCACACCTACCACCTCATCCATGACCACGACAAGGAAACCATCCCCATGGCCTGGTGGAACGGGCCGGTGCTCGTGCTGATCGCCGCCGCACCCTCCATTCTGTTAGGCTGGTTCACCGGCTTGTGGGGCATCCCGGTTGGCGCGCTGGCAGCCTTCGCCATTTACTACTGCGTGTATGAATACATCCACTGGTGCATGCACCTGCCCAAGGCCCGCCGCGTGGAAAAACCCTGGTGGTTCCGCCGCCTCAACGGCCACCATCTTCTGCACCACCGCTACATGCACAAGAACTTCAACGTCGTCCTGCCATTGGCCGACCTTTGCCTCGGCACGCTGATGATCCGCGCCAAGACGCGCTTCGCTCAAGCCACCGGGCCAGCCGTTCCGGATGTGCAGCCGCTCGGCTGAATCCGAACCGCGCCGCGCGCAGCCAGGATTCCTCGAATTTTTTTTGATTCTGGCCCAAGACAGGATTGGACAAGGATCTTCGGAATGCAAAATTAGGTACG
>Ga0315904_10004399_pt1 | contig 20143 bp, 25 predicted proteins | sample LakEriMetagenome_6_FD_203529 | JGI IMG/M metagenome (GOLD analysis project Ga0315904, IMG submission 203529) | Freshwater fungal communities from buoy surface, Lake Erie, Ohio, United States - Buoy 12 MA120 | ecosystem: Environmental > Aquatic > Freshwater > Lake | place: USA: Lake Erie, Ohio...
AAAGATCTCTTCTGGTTCTGTTGGGGTATAGATTGAGAAATTCTTATCCTGTCCCACTGTATCAAATCCTACACCAATTCCAAGCATTAATGCATCCATAACCCAAGCAAACAAGGCTCCTGGATCATTCTTATCAAGGTCCTTTGTTGATACCATTGCACAGTTCTGTAGGGCTGCTGAGTTCTTCTTCTCCATGGTCATAGGAGTTCCAAATGCCCACATACCTCGACCTGGTGGTGTCCACTTTAATTCAAACATTCTTTGGAATGCTTCTTGTGCAGACTTCTGTGCCTTGTAGTCATTCCAAGGAAGACGGTTTTCTTTAGCATGATTTTTTTGAACTGAGTACATACCTTCAATTACACGACGACAAACTTCGTGCCATCTTTCCTTAGTTCCATCCTCCTTCATTCTAGAATAAGTACGAATAAAGGTAATTTCTCCAAGTGAATTTTCTGCTGCATCCTTAAACCCAAATGGGCTTTCTTGGTTCTTGTACTTTTCTACAAAGTCCTCTGGAAGTTTAAAACTAAAAAAATCTGACATAATATGTATCGTCCTTTCAAAAACGGATTAAGTGTTAATTATAGCAGAGTTTTTAAAAAAGCAAAACTCTCCCTAAAGTTTAAGTTAAGAGTTATTTAAAAACTCATTTACCACTGAGTATGTGGTTTAATTCTATATGATTAATGTTTACATGGCTTGGCAATTCAGAAACCCACCTAATACACTCTGCCATATCTTCTGCTGTTAATGCAGCGTTCTTTTTTTCTATTTGAGTATCTATGGTCCCTGGACAAATTTCAGTAATCTTAATTCCATATTCTGGAAACTCTAACCTCATAGTATCTACTAGCGCCATCATTCCTCTTTTAGCATTTGTATAATTGCCACCTGATCTATAAGCAAACTTTCCACCTAAAGAACTAATAAATATGATTGTAGGAGATTCTGATTTTTTCATAGAAGGAACAAAAAGTTGAGATAAATACATTGGCCCAGAAACATTGATATCATACGCTCTTCTAAAGTTATCCATTGTTTCATTAACTATGTGTGTAGGGCTTGCGCCTCCACCAGCATTATTAACAAGAAGGTCTAGGGTTATGTCACTATACTTTTCGTGAAACCTTTTAATTTCATCAGCACTTGTTATGTCTAACCTATAAACTTCAACATTGTCAGAAACCAGATTAATAACTTTAGACAGGTCTCTTGAAACAGCAATAACTCTGTATCCGTTTTCAGATAAAAGTTTAACAGTTGCATACCCTACACCTTTGCTTGCACCAGTGACTATTGCTGTTTTCAATTACATAGCACCGTTGCGATTAAGATCCATTTCATTATGAATCCAATGTGAAGGAACCATGTATTTAAACCCAGACTTTACAAGATGGGCTGTGTGAAAATACGGAGGAAACGCTGGAAATATAATAACACTATTTGCTTTTGGCTTTAATCCAAAGTCAATTGCTTTATTTGCTACAGATATGTCATAGTCTAGATCTACTGCTGGGGCAGATCCTTTAGAGAATCCATCAGAACTTGTCCAACCACCATCATAGTCTTTTAATTGAAAAGATATTTCTCCACCCTCACAGTCATCATTTAAGTACATTACAAGAGAGTACCTCAAGGTTTTGTCTCCATCTAACTGATCAAAGTGTGCTCCCATACCTACTCCAGTATTATATTTCTTTATATTAAAAGTTGGGAAAATTCTTGGTTCGTCAAAATCTCCAATAGATGTAGCATAATCTTTACAAACATTATAGAGGGTAGACATTATTGAATCATAGATGTATTTACTTTTTTCTCCTACCTCTCCGCCTAATCTGTTTATTGCATTAATATCAAATGTCTTAGTTTCACCATAAATAAAGTTTTTATCGTTAGAGGCTGTCCAGGGATTCCAAATATTTACGTTAAAATCATTACCTGATTCCAAAGAATCTAAATCCTTTAATGTGCTTTGAAATTTATCAAAATCTTCTATTGCATCTGTATAGTAATAAACCTTTGGGTCCAATATTTCTTTATTCATTTAACTCCTCCTAATACCTATTCTTTTTATAGTGATCTTTTTCTTTAATAAACCCAACAAGAACATATCTAATGGGTCCTTCTCCTACGTGTCTTACTCCGTGCTCATATTCTTCGTTACCTGGGAAAAATAACATAGTACCTGGTTTAGGCTTTAACTCTATGTCAAGGTGTGGAAAAAATAACTCTCCATCCAAGTATTCATCATTTATGTATATAATTGTGGCATATCTTATAGAAGGATCTGTATGCTGATCTGTGTGCGATTTTAGTTCTACTCCAGGTTGCATTCTTTGAATTGTTGCAAGTCCACTTAAATTTAGGGTTGAGTCTGATTCAATAACCATTGAATTTAAATTATCATACAATGGTCTATACATTTCGTGATCTGATATATTAAAATTTTTATCTTTCCAATTTTGAGTAATTTCAAATTTTCCTTCTGCAACAAGATTATCAACATCATCTCTACCAAATTTTTCTATACAAAAATTTTTAAGATTTCCCAAGTATTCTACTTCCCAATCTTCCTGAGAAGTACTATTTATGATTTTGTTTAAAGTGTCTAACTGTTCTTTTGATAAAAAGTTTTCAACAGAGATTAATTCTGGAGTAATCTCTTTAAAAGAATAACCATTATCTGTTAATTGTTTTTTAAAAGAATCAATCATTTTGAGAATCCTCTATTTTATACTTATTGCCATCTTTGTCTAACTTATATCCTTCTTTTAATAAGTCTTGCCATTCTGCTCTTTCAATCTCTTGCTTTGCTCTAGTCTCTTTCATTTCTGCTGCCCAAGCATCTCTAAGTTCTTGCGGATATGCATCTTCTTCTCTGTCATCCCAGAAGGACCCTATTGTATATCTTACTCCGCTTTCAATCAATGACACTTCGTGCATATTATTAAATCCCCCGTCAAATACGGCAAGCATTCCTACCTCTGGCTTAATTTCTATGTTTTGATCTGGGAACCTTAGCAGCCCACCTTCAAAGTTATCATTTAGATACAAAAATCCAGCATACCTACTTCTTGTAAATGCTCCAGAGTTGCCTTCAGCATCTGTGTTGTCTGAGTGTACTCTTGCATATGCTCCTGGCTCCCACTTTTGTGTGTGATAGCCAATCTTACAAATTGTTTTTGGGTCAAGGTCGTGAACTGAAGCGATTGCTGCTGGCATTGCTTTTTCAATGTCTGAAAATATAGTTGGGCTTAACCCAAGAGAGATAACTTCTTCATCATTATCTAATGGCAAAACAGAAGAATAAGACTCATAAAAAGATATTGGCATCCAAGATATGCTTCCACTCTCTGCATGCTTATCTAAAGCCTTTACAATTTTAGCAGAAGTTTCTGAGTCTAAAAAGTTTTCATATACTATAATATCTTTTGTTATTCTTTTTTTGTTATTTAGGTTCATGGCTTTCTATCTCCTGTGTGCTCTGTTATCTCCCAGAAAAATGGACATGTAAATCTTAGTCCACTTTTAATTTCTGTTACTCCGTGGATGTAGTTTTTATCCCCTGGGAAAAAATATGCTGCACCCTTTTTAGGCTTGAACTGAACACCTTGTAATGGGAAATAAAGTTCTCCACCTTCATAATCGTCATTTAGATAAAATAAACTGGAAAGATCATAGTTTGGAAAGTCATTAGGTAATCCCGCATCTGGACCCTCGTGTAACTCTTTGTCTGCGTGTGGTCTTTGAAATTGTCCTGGCAGCCATTTCACTATTGTTGTTCCAGTAGGAGTTACCCTTACCTTATAAAATTCTTCTACGATTGGCTTTAGTCTTTGAAACAATCCTGCAATTACTGGTGCTATCGCTGGATCATTTTTATCCAATGTGGGACTTGTTGCAACCCTGTCTTTCCAATATTCTGAATCATAAACAACTGTTCCGTTTTCGTTTACGTGGCTTTCTGTTACATCCCAGATTGTTATTGATTTAGCAGCCTTTTCTAAAAAGACTATTTCTTCTTCTGTCATAAAGTTCTCTAACTCTACGATCATATCCTTACTATCGCCAAACCAGCCAGAAGGGGTCATCGATGGCTTTCTATATACAACATTATCTGTGTTATTCATAATTACATTATACCATTCTGTTTATTTTGTGTATTATCAACTACTGACAGTCTCAAAGCCTTAACTTCGTGAGTTCCAACAGATTCTCCATTTTCATTTACGGCATCTCTATACCAGTCTGTCCACTGACCAGAAGAATTAATTACCTGTGCTGCTTCGCCATATGAAATATTTGCGTTTAGTCTTTCTCTGTTTTCATCTTTATAGTCAAAAATTTCTATTGACGTATTGTTTAAACTTGAAAGAGATATAGGAATTATTGTTGCTATTGGAGTTCCTGCCTTAATAACAATGTTCTTGTTAGGTGATTTTGCTTTTATTGCTAACGGTAGTGGATTATCATAAAATGAGGTACTAACTAAATTAGACATTGTTTCAAAATCATTGCTAAAATAATTTACTGGATTAATAGTAAAGATACTTACGTCTTGTTCTGTTCTAAATATTAACCCAGTATTAAGACTTATAGATGACTGACCTCTTCCTCCATAAGATCCTTCTGGTGCTTTAATTATTTCAATGTGGTCTGCAGTTTGATCATTGATACCGTCCCAAAAAAAGTTAATATCTTCATTACAAGATAGACTGTAACCGATAACATTTGCCTGTGTTACTGGAAAACATCTATAAGCATGTTTTTCAGAGGTTTGATCCATCCAATCTCTTTTTATAGACATTGGTGATATCTCAAAAAGACATCCTGGTGTCTTTTCAACTGAAATATTGTACATTACTCATTATCCCATTTTGGATCATACATATCTGGCGTATGATATTTTTTACTATAGTCCAACATTGTAACAATTGAGTATTTTGTTCCAGAGTGAACTGGCATTGCTTGATGAGGATACATAAAGTTTGACGGGAATATATAAAGATCTCCAGCCTCTGCCTTAATATTTAGGTTTTGTAGTCTAAAATACAACTCTCCGCCCTCATAGTCATCGTTAACATATGCAACAAGAGATACTGTGCAGTTATATGAATATCCATGATCGTGGTGCTCTTTAAAGTGTTGCCCTGGACCGTACTTAATAAAGTTGAATGCTTCCCAATACTTTAACGGCATAATATTGTAGTCTCTTCTATAATCCTCAACTGCTGCTGCTTGGGCATCATAAATGTCTTGCCATAGTGACTGTAATTTTAAAGAATCTTCACTCTTGTCTTGCTCAATATCTGTTTTCTTAAATTTAAAATCTACGCAATCTCTATACTCTGGCATAAGTTTTTGGTATCCAACATATGCTGGCATCCAGTGATACATTTTTCCTTCTGTTGATAATTCTCCATACCCAGCAACTGATCCAAGAGTATTTTCAAGTCTATTAATTACATCAAACTCTTTTTTAATAACCCCCTTGTAGCAAATTATTCCGTTGCCCAGGTTAATTTTTTCTGTCCATGTTTGCATTTGTTTCTCCTATTTATATTCTCTTCTTGACCAAACTTTATTTTTATATACCCCGCCGTCTGGCTGACGGTAAAACTGCATGTTTTTAACCATTCTATCATAAATTTCAGACTGATCTAATAAATCTATTTTGTGCTCCCAGTTTTCTCTTTTAAATGGAAGTACTTGCATATATGGAGTTCCTGCTGGAATTGTTCCTTCCCATCCATCTACTATAAAAAATGGAAAACTTCCAAGTAAATGAACATTGTCAGAGTCGACAACACCAGTTGTGTTTAGAAATGGAAGATCAAACCTATTCATTGGTGTCATAAACAAAGCGCTGTAGCCTTCTGGAAGTTCTAGACCCCAATCAGCAGACCAAGAAAAGTGATGCCTATAGTAGCCAAGAGGATGTTCAAACTGTGGCATTGGTGGTCTTTGAGTGCAAAAGTCTTGATGTTTTGGGTCTTCAATTTTAACACTAAGAATACCCTGAGCATTTTTAGTAAAAACTAAATCACACGGAGTTTTAAAAACATAACCAGTTGAAAATGCATCCATAATTGCAGGACACGCTTTCCATGTTGGAATCTTTCCATAGTCGTCAGTAGTGCCTTTTTTTGGAAAAGGACAAACTTCTTTTGGCGCTTTATAGTATTCCCCATTTGGCATCTTGGCAAATCTGTCTGCATTCTTGTACCATTGAGGAATAACGCTTTGAGTTGGCTCTGGTAAAGACTTACTTTGACTATTTAGCCAAGGCCTAAAAGATCTAAATATTGCTAATTTAGACTTTTCTTCAGACATTAGTGAGCCAGTTCGTTGATGTCTGTCATAATGACAACACAGTATTTTGTTCCTGATTTCATTGGCAAGGATGCATGCTCATATATATAGTTTGATGGAAAAATTGCTATATCTCCAACTCTTGGCTTATGAACATAATTGTCTAATCGTGGAAACTTAATCTCTCCGCCTTCGTAGTCTTCGTTGATATATATAACAGCAGAAACTGTACAGTTATATGCTGGACCGTGATCAGCATGGATATTAAAGTGTGTACCTTCTCCTTCATACTTAACAAAGTTAAAGGCTTCATAATATACAATATGAATACCCCAATATTTTGCATAATCATCTATGCAATACTTAAGTTTTTGATATATCTCTTCGTGTAAATCTAACAACTCTGAGTTACTGTCATCTCTTGGACCAAGATTTTCTTGTTTATATTTAAAATCTACGCAGTCCCTTGCTTTTTTAATTGGAACATCAGAGTTTGTTACCTTTGCTTCTGACCATTTATACTTGATACCATTTGATAGATTGGACTCAAGAATATCAATATACCTTTTAGAATCTTCCGTTGAAAAAGTGTTTTGATAAATGTTTAGTCCAAGCCCTGGATTTTTTACCGTAATATTTTTATCAATTACCCTATCAACCCTATTTGATGTTGTTTCAGATCTATCTTTAGTAAACCAAGGGTTTAAGTTTTCATCATAGCCAGACATTTTTATCCTATCTTTATATAGTTTTCCTAATAAAATTATACCACAACAAATACATAAGCCTTATAGGTACATAAAGTGCTAATTATTTTTAACTTAATTCTATCCAAACATATTCTTAAACATTGGGAAGAATGGGAAGAACGGTGGGAAGAATGGTGGGAAGAACGGGAAGAACGGTGGGAAGAATGGGAATGATGGTGGGAAGAACGGGAAGAACGGGAAGAATGGGAAGAACGGTGGGAAGAATGGTGGGAAGAACGGGAAGAACGGTGGGAAGAATGGTGGGAAAAATGGAGGGAAAAATGGAGGGAAGAATGGTGGAGTAGTAGTAACATTAACAGATGCTGGTGATGTTAATGAGTTACCATTAGCGTTGGTTGCATAAACTGTATATGTTTGAGAGGTACCCCCTTCTTGAGCAACTGGAACAGTTGTAGTTGCTGAACCCACTGTTGCACCCTTTGCATCTGACGATGCCCAGGTATAACCAGTAATTGCAGATCCACCATTTGCTGGAGCAGACCAAGTAATCGTATCCTGATTCACCTGTAGAGTTACAGTTGGCGCTGCAGGTTGGGCTGGAACTGTTGTTACAGTAATTGATGTTGAAGCAGTAGAAGCAGCAGAAGTTCCTGCAGCATTTGATGCACTTACTGTAAATGTATATGCTGTATTAGAAGCAAGGCCCTGAAATGTGTAACTTGTTGCAGATGTTCCAGTTGTAACTGTATAAGTTGCTGGATTTGACACAATAGTATAAGATGTTGCTGCGGGAGAAAGTGCTGGCAAAGTCCATGATAAATTTGCGGCTGCGCCAGTTCCTGCAGCAGATGCAGCAGATGTTGTGTTAGCAGTCAAGAGGTAAGGTCGTGAAGTTCCAACGTTTGTTGCCGTAACGCTTGTTGGTACTAGCGGCTCCAAGAAGTCGTTAGACGCTTGAGACTTCTTGCCTATTCTCTTACCTGATGCCATTTATTTCTCCTATTTTCTTATTAAGTTTTATATTACGCTGTCAAATCGCCAAATACAACCCAAGTATTTGCTGCTCTCTTAAAGAGTGTTGCAGATGACCAAGTTGTACGAAGTTTCAAGCCAGGTGTTGCATTAACAGTTACTCCGCCTGCTCCTGCAATTGTAACTTGTCCAGTTGATGTCTGAAGGATATCAATTGATGTTCCAATTGGGAAGTTTAGAGTTGCATCTGTTGGGATTGTAATTGTTGTTGCTGTTGATTTTGCAACTTCAATTAAGGAGTCTCTTTCAGTTAATGCTGAAAGTGTGTAAGAATCTGTCTTTGCAATAATTGGTGTACGTGATGCAACACCTTCTTTTGTCTGTGTTCCATCTGTAAAGACAACTCCTGCTGCTACTAAGTTGTTCAGTTCAAGGTTATCAAGTGATCCTTGACCAAAGTTAACTGTAGTTGTAGGCTCTGTTGTTACTCCCTTAAAGAGTTTCCATTCATCATCAGATACGTCTCTTACAAGACCTGAGTGCTTTGCTGTACCGTCGTTGTAAGCAACTACAAGACCAAGGTCTACTGTGTTTGCTGAATTCTGGTGGGCAAGTTGTAGCATGTTATCTTCAATTGTGATAGAAGTTGATGATGCGTTAAATGTTGTACCGTTTACAGTTAAGTTTCCATCAACTACAAGATCATTTGTAGATGTAACTGTTCCAGTAAATGTTGGAGCAGATAGTGGAGCCTTTGCATCAATTTGTGTCTGGATTGCTGAAGTTACTCCATTAAGATATCCAATTTCAGTATCTGAAACATCTGCAACTCTAAGTTGTAATGTTCCACTTGCATCTGGTAGAGTGACTGTATTGTCAGCGGTTGGTTCTCCAGCCGTCAAAGTTGTTTCAAAATCATTTGCTGTTGTACCTTCAAAAATTATATCGTGTGGTGCTGGAAGATATATACCATGAATTGTTGGTGTTTGTCCAGTAGCAGTAATTGTTGGTCCGTTAATTGTTGGGGTAGTTAAAGTTTTATTTGTAAGTGTTTCTGATCCAGTAGTTGTTGCAAGAATTGATGTATCTGCAATACCATGAACATTTGTTGTATCAGTATTGTGATCTGATACTGCTGTGCTAATTGCTGAGGCTGTTGCAGAAGTGGTTGCAAGTGCTGAAGTGTCAGCAATGCCGTGAACATCAGTTGTATCTGAACTATGAGTAGATACTGCTGAATTTACTTCTGATATTGTAACAAGTGCTGTGAAATCTGCAACTCCATGAACGCTGGTTGTATCTGCAGCATGATCAGTAAGTGCTCCTACTGTTGCTATTGTGTTATCAACATCAAATTGTCCTGTTCCTGTGTTCCAGGAGATTCCTTCTCCAGCCAATAATGTGTAGTCGTCTGTAACTCCCGCAATGGCATCTGCAACATATGACTGTGTTGCAAGAAGAGATGTGTCTTCAATACCGTGGACAGATGTTGTGTCTGAACTATGTGTTGAAACTGCATCATTTGCATAAGTCTGTGTTGCTAAAAGTGCAGTATTTTCAATCCCGTGAACTGATGTAGTGGCAGTTGAGTGATTTGATAAATTTGTTGTTACAGTTGTAAAGAACGCTGGGTCATCATTAATCGCTGCTGCAATTTCGTTAAGAGTATTTAGTGCTGCAGGTGCGCCGTCATTAAGGAGTGCTTCAAGGCCTGCTGTATTGGCAAAATATGTTAGTGCAGACCAAGCAGAAGATCCATTACCTATCTTAAACTTACTTGTGTCGGTCTCGAAACCAATTTCACCTGCTGCAAGTGTTGGGTTTGCTGCTGTCCATTGGGCTGCAGTACCTCTACGCTGTTGCATTCTTGTTGCCATATTTTTATTTCTCCTTATGGGTGCTACCCATTGCTTATCTTATTATAACATCAATTTTAGTTGAAGTTATCTATTGGAACTCCCCCGTCGTAAATTACTCCCCATTCTGTTAGGTTATAACCACCTGCATCTTGCAGGGATGACGGAATACTATTGTAGAACCCTGCATCTTGGAATATGGTAACTATAAGACCAGTTCCATCAATTGCAGTATCGTGGATATGTTGACGCATTTCTGCGGTATCAGCAAATGTTGCTAATTTAATCCAGGTATTGTTAAAAGAAACAGCCAAATGATTATCTAAACTATTTAGATAAAATTGTCCGTCACGAGTAATTGCTGGATCTGTTTCAGATACCTCTACTCCTATAGAATTATCGACATATTGTTTCGTCGCTGCGTGTTGTAGTTCAGTGGGAGCAGCAACTGTTACAGTTCCACCAAAGGTTCCCCCAAGTGAGACTACCAAGCCATTCTTGACCTTGAAGTCTTTTGATGCTGTTGTCATTTACTGCTCCCTCTTCGAACTATTTTTATTTTTTATTATGCAAGCAATGTTCCAACAACTGTAACAACTGAAGTGTTGTTTGCTGTTGTTACACGAAGTCTTACAGTCGTTCCAACTGACACATAGTCTGCTGTTATTGTCATTAGTGAACCGTTGGTTCCAACAATTGCATATTCTGTGATTGAAATGTTATCTGAAGCATCCATTGTTAGGAGAACTTCTGCAACCTCTGTGTGTGAACCTTGTGCTGTTTTTACCATGAACTTTGCTGAACGATATTCTGTTGCAAGGAATTCATAGGCTGTTACTTGACTTGCAGTTGCTACTGAAGTTGTTGCTGCTACCTGCTTAGCAAGTGAGTTAATCTCAACTGCTGTGAAGTCAGGAACAACTGCTTCAAGAGCATCTACTGCACGAGCATCTGTAAAGTAAAGGTTTGTACCTTCTGAAAGGTCAGATGTTGTCTTACCAGCAATACCATCTTCTGCGGTAATAGTAAGTCCTGAACCATTTCCTGTAATCGTAATGTTTGAAAGTGTGGCACCAGTCAAAAGATCTGCTGCTGAAGTCTTAGCACGTGCATCTGTAAAATATTGTGCACTACCTTCTGAAATATCATCTGTATCAAGTGTTACGCTTGATCCAAGTGCAGTTGCTGATCCATTAATTGTTATTGAGTCATTTACAAGTGACGCATTTGCAATGTTTGAAAGTGTGTTGCTTGAAGCATCAATTGTTTTATTTGTTAATGTTTGAGAATCAGATGTTCCAACTACAGTACCAGATACTCCGTGTACTCCAGTTGTTAAAATGTTATGGTCTGAAACTGCACCTGATGCCTCGTATTCTGTTGCAGTTGCATCAATTGCTCTCTGATTTGTGAAGTATAGATTTGTTCCCTCAGATACATCATCAGTATCAAGTCCAGTTACAGAAATTGTTGCTCCTGTAATATCAATGTTTGATCCTGCAGTTAGTGTATCCTGCTTGTCTGCAACCAAACCTGCAACTGTTGTAGCAAATGTTTCGTCATCGTTAATTGCTGCTGCCAACTCATTGAGTGTATCAAGAAGTGCTGGAGCGCCATCTACAAGTGCTGCTACTGCTGCATCAGCATATGCTGTTGTTGCAATTTGAGTACTGTTTGTTCCTGGTGCTGCTGTTGGGGCAGTTGGTGTACCAGTTAATGATGGTGAAGCCAAAGGTGCCTTGTCATCAAGTTGACCCTGAATACCAGATGTTACTCCGTCTACATAGTTCAACTCGGTGGTGGTTGCTGTTACTCCATCAAGAAGGTTAAGTTCTGCTGTACTTGCAGTAATTCCATCAAGTGTATTAAGTTCTGCTGCAGATGCTGTTAGATCTGAAACATTTGCAACTTGAACTGTGATTGTGTTGTCTACGTAAGAAATTGTCTTATTTGAAAGTGACTGTGTGTTAGTTGTTCCAACTACCGCACCAGTTGCACCGTGTGCTGCTGTAGCATTTTCGTGATCTGTAAGATCTGATGCTACTGCTCCTGCTAAACCTGCTGCATCATAAGCAGCGGATGTTGCGTCAAGTGCTCTTTGGTTTGTAAAATATTGATTTGTGCCTTCTTCAATATCTGTTGTTGTAAGAGCATTAATTGCTGTAGTGATATCGCCATCTCTTGCAATATCTGATCCTGCTGCAATGTTAAGTTCTCCACTAGTTACTGTGAAGTCAGTGCTATCAACAGAAGTGATAAGTGTTGCTCCACCTACCAGGTTAAGAATATAAGCATCGCCACCTGTTTCTGTAAGAACATCTTGACCATTAACGGTTGCTGTTGATCCTTCAACAATCAGCCCGTGCTTTACTTTAAAGTCTTTATTATTTGTTGCCACTTTTATATCTCCTTAGTTTATGCCTTAAGTCCCATACGTGCATAACGTACAGTGACTGGCCGAATCGCAGGGTCTGGAGTGACTGTTAAAGCCACGGTATTTCCAGTGCGAGAGACATCAATGGTGCCAATATTCCCATCATTGTCGATTGTTCCATACTCACTAACTGACACATCTGTACCATCAGCGAGAATTGTTAGTTCGGTTGCGTAGAATTTATTATCTCCTGCGGAGGTCTTTGATATTGAAACAATATACTTAACCATACGCCAAACCGTAGCATCAAAACTATCAATAACAGTTACATTCTCAATACCAGTAATTGTATTTTCATTGTTACCCGTTGATCCAAGATCTGTTGACTGAGCAGCAAGGGTATCAATTAAATCTACATAATTTTCTTGAGTAGGTCTATCTCCTGTTTGAAACAAGGACTTAACGTTTGCAATTGATATTTTAGCCATATGGCAATTATAACATGTATTTATACTATTAGAGAATGTAGTTGCTGTAGCCAATAACCTGAAGTGGAATTGCTGGGGTATTACCCAAACCAATAGCCTGAATTTGAATTGCCGAAAACTTAACCCTAAATGGTAAAACCTCAGTTATTGCTACTTTGCGTGTAAAGTCTTCTATTTGAACTTCAGGGTAATCTATTGGAAATATTCTTTCCGTTTTTCCTTTTAGATTATCAAGTAGTTTTGATGTTGCCATTAATCTGTTACATCTTCAAGAATCTTCATGCTGCCCTGGGCAACTGTCCAGACTCTTGTGGGATCTGATACCTGGATATCAAAGATGTCTCCTGTTTCAAGTTGAACTGATTCTTCTGCTGTAAGCCAAACTGTAAATTCTCCAACCAAGTCATCTTCATCTGCCTCTGGATACAAAGATAGAACAACTTCTGCATCATCTGTAATTACTCCAAGGTCCGAAGCATTGTTTGGTCTTTTGATTTTCATAGCAATTGACCATTCTGATCCCTCACCCTTTAGAATCAAAGGCTCTTTGGCATCATCTGTTACATAAACTTTAAACCCAGAAGTATCTCCACGAACGACAGTCCAAATAACTGTAGGTGGTTTATTTCCTATATCGTATGATGTTTGAGATCCTCTTGCGGTTGCCATTTGTTAATTATATCACGACAAACCGTCTCTGAGTGATCCCCAGGTACCGTTGCCTTTTGCCTCTACTATAACTATTCCGTTTGTGTTATTTGCGTATGCACATATACCAACTGCTGCAGATCCTCCTGTTGGTCTAACATTTGTTAGGCCTCCAGATGTGCCAACATATAAAACCTCACCTGCAACAAAACTTGAAGTATTTAAACCTTCCATAACTCCAGCAACAACCACAATGCCGTCAGAACCGTTTGCTGTGTTGTTTTTTAATAATCCTAATATTGGAGACGATGTAGATGGAAGGGCTTTTGCTACTGTAGTCTTTGTTGAATATCCTGTTGCATATACTGGTACTCCAGCATCTATTGCTGTCCCGCTATTATTTTTTACTTCAATTTGAAAATATGATACACCGTATGCTGGTAGAATTGCATCAAGGGATTCTGCTAACTTCTTAAAATCTCCGTGTACATCTACTGGTGAAGTTGCAAGGGGATATTGAATTCCTGCAGTAGAAAAATCGTATGTGGTCATAATAAAATAATTATACACCCAAATTTGACTTTTGGCCCAAAACCATGTTATACTAGGTAGTAACACCTACCAGGGTGTTATTGTTTTCTAAGGAGGAAACTATGATTAAATTTATCGAAAGAAACAAAGAGATCATTAGCACACTCAGTATCGTAGCACTAGTAACGGTTTTGTCAAACTCTGCTAATGCTTCTTCAGATCTTGATACTAAAAACAATCTTAGCCTGGAACAGGCTCAGACATCGGAAACCGCCTCGAAAGAGGTTTTTTTGGTTTCTAAGGCTAAAAAATTAGAGAGTTTTGAGAACAAGGTTTCTCTGACTGATTTAGAACTAAAGGAACTCCTGTCCTTGGTAGGCTTTAAGGGTAAAGACCTTGTAGTTGCTTGGGCAGTTGCTAAAAAAGAGTCTAATGGGCGACCACTGGCTTTTAATGGTAATCACAAGACTGGGGACTCATCCTATGGGATGTTCCAAATTAATATGATTGACAACCTTGGTCCTGATCGTAGAGACAAGTTTGATCTTGACTCTAATGCTGAATTATTCAATCCCGTCAAGAATGCAGAGATTGCATACTATATGACAAATGGCGGAGAAGATTGGTCCTCTTGGAAGGGCATTACTCCAAGAACTAAAACTTGGATGAAGAAGTTTCCTAAGTAATTAATATATAGGATAGCCCCAAGATTTTTCTTGGGGTTATTTTATTTTTCCTTTAATTACATCTTCTGACAGTTTTCTATTTCTAAAGTCTATACCAGAATATTCCTCAAATTCAAGAAGTGTTCTTTTGTCTAACAAACCATTTTCTTTACTTACTATTTCATTTTGAAAAACATTAATTACAAAGTTTTTTGATTCTTCGCTTTTTTGATACCACTTTTCTGGAAAATCTTCCCAAAACAAACGTCTTCCATTTCTTCCATACCTATGATAAACATATGTTCTAATTGGTTGAAATAAATTATATCCTGCAGTAAAAAATCTAACAGCCATAAAAATTTCTTCTTCTGTAAATAATATGTCTTTTACAAATGGAGAATCCTGCAATGCCTTACCTGTTGTAAAGAAAAAATGACCAGAAATATAGGGTGACGGAATTGGTTTATTAGTTACATGAGGATAAGAGATAAACTGTGGAATGCCATGTTGCATAAAGTGATTTACATTCTGCTCATTCATATTAAACACTGTTGTGTAGTCAACATCTAAAACAATATCCTTGTTTTTATCATCTTTATCGTATGCTGCTACATATCCTGTCAAAACAGAATCTCCATACTCTTTATTAATATTTTTTAACTCTTCTATAATTAGACTATCCCAGTTTTTAATTGATCTCATATGAGAGTCCATATTTAAGTAGTAATCTTCCCCATTATAAAATTCATGAGATTTTAGTCTTGCTGGTTGGCATCCCGCTAAACTTCCAGGAACTAAAAGATGCATTTTTACATTTAAAAAACGTTCTAAAACTTCTTCGTGTAGTTTTGGATTATCTGTTTGATTCGTTATTCCAAAATAAACACGTTCTGGATACTGAGCATTATCTAAAAAATTAGATATTGTTTCCCAAATTTCTGGATCTTGATAACATGGAATATTAATAAATATTTTTTCCATTATTTCATCCAACTAACCACAGCGTATCTTTCGCCTTCAATAACTGGAGACACTGAGTGATTATAGACATATGTTGAAGGAAATACAATCATCTGATTGGCTTTTGGTTTAAAGGTAATATTAAAACGTGGAAAGTTAATTTCTCCACCAGTATAATTATCATTTAAATAATATACTGTAGAAACTCTCCTATGATAAGATGGGTGATCGTCTATGTGATTAGTAAACTGCTGACCTTCTCCATACTTTAAAATACCATAAGAGTCATGCCATTCTGAATATATTCCATATGAAGACATATAGTCTTTTTCAATAGGGTCAAAGTTTTCAAAGAATATATTATTTAAATTAACAAAAAAGAATTCTGACATATTATTAACTGATAAAATATCTTTTTTTTCACCTAAATAAGCAACACCAATTGAGTTAGTGTCTCTTGTTTTAGTGTTTACTGTTGGGTCTGACCCCTCTTTAACTGAGGCTGCGGTCCAGTTCATATTTGCTGAAACAATTCCTTCTTCTATATCAATATATAGATTTTCACTATCAGGAATTACATCGTTGTACACCACTATTCCTGGGGCTATCTCTTCTTTATTCATTATCTACCACTTTTCTAAAGGACACGTTGCCCCTGCTAGTTTAGTTTTTGCTGCCATAAAACAACCACACTTTTTGCATTGAGATGTTAATTTTATTAACTCTGGACATGATTTACATATTTGAAACCTTGAATCAGAAATACTTGAATCTTTTACATACATATCTGAATTAAGCATATCCCATGGCCTAGTTTCTCCAAGGTTTTCTTTATATTTTTGCCAAGCAGATTTTTCGCTCATTAGAGATTAACTCTCTACAAATTCAGTTCCATTCCATGTCCAATTGAGTTTTACATCAACATCGGAAGGAATTTCTACAAAAATAGGGTTAGATAAATAGCCAGCAACGATTCTTTGTCCTGCTTCACCATCTGATCCTTGATACTCTGTATCAATACTAATTATTGTAAATATGTCATTATCCACAATTCCCGCAAATTTTTTAATTGTCATTTTTTTCTCCTATTCTTTTAATAAAGTATATCATATCAAAAATAATTATCCAGTCAGACAAGAAGAGCCATTCCAGTATCCACCTGAGTTTACACAATTAGTACAGTTAGAACACTGAATCGTAGCCCCTGTATATTGTGGACACGCTTCACATGTGTTTGGTGCAGGTGTTGGCGTTGGCGTTGGAGTAGGTGTTGGCGTTGGAGTGGGTGTTGGAGTAGGTGTTGGTGTTGGAGTTGGTGTTGGAGTTGGTGCAGGTGTAGGTGCAGGTGTTGGTGCAGGTGTAGGTGCAGGTGTTGGTGCAGGTGTTGGTGCAGGTGTTGGTGCAGGTGCAGGTGCAACGTAGCATTCTAAAGTAGTTTGATCTGTAGATACTGACCCAACTCTGTAACTACCAGGGGCTGCTTGACCACACTTAATATTTAATGCATCGCCTGCTTCTCCTGAACCAGCATAACTTCCACTAACTATTGGGCTATCAGAACAGCAAGCATAGTAGGTTTGTAGAGTTGGAGTAGGTGTCGGTGTTGGAGTTGGTGCAGGTGCACAAGAAAGTGGTTGGGTTAAAGAAGGAGTACCAACAAAGTTAGTTCCTGCTTCACTAATACAGTACTGCTGTAGCCCTGTTTGTGCTGCTGATAAATCAACATAGTTTCCTTGTGCTGGAGATCCATCAGCACAGCATCCGTAGTAAGTACTTGTAGGTGTTGGCGTAGGTGTAGGTGTTGGAGTAGGTGTTGGTGTAGGCGTTGGAGTAGGTGTTGGTGTTGGTGCACATCCTAGTGGAACATATGTAAGAGGGCTGTCTGTACTAGATCCAGCGTTGCAGGAAACAATTGTTGAACCAGGATATAAAGCAAGTACATCATTTTGTGCTGTTGTACAATTATAAGATGATGATGGATAGAATACTGCTTCTCCTTCTCCAAGATAACAATAGGCTATCCAGTATCCAGATGTTGCTGTTGTTGCAGAAGTAGTAGCAGTAGCATATACTGTTGCTCCCTCGTCTCCTCCTAAAGTTGCAGTAAGTGTATAGTTTGTTGAAGGTGAAAGTTCTGCAATAGTAGCAGTCCAGGAACCAGAAGTTCCACGATTAATTGTGCCAAAATATCCAAAGTTTGCTGTGCCAGATGCATTAACAACTATGACTCCTGCCTCATTGCCAACAGTCTCACTGGTAAGAACATAATTTCCACCAACAGTAATAGATGTTGATGTAACTGAAGTTACTGACACTGTTATGCTGCTGGCAGATGCATAATTCCAGATTGCAATGTTAACATTTGTTCCTGATGAAACCGAAGTTCCTGCTACAGGAGACTGACTTTCAACTTTATCATTATTAGCAGGATTAGATGTATTTGATCCAGTTGAGGTACTTACTGTTAGACCTGCTGAAATAATTGCAGATTGGGCTGCAGATGATGTTAGGCCAACAACATCAGGAACAGTAACTAGTATAGGGGCAGGAGTAATTGAGGTGTCTGCTACAGAAATTGTAGAACTTGTTGCAACAATTGTTCCTGAAGTAGATCCCGTTCTTAAACGAGACAAGAAAGACTCAGTGCCTTCTGTAGTAGTATCATTTGCAAGTGTTACATCAAAAGATCCTGAGTTAGAAACAATAGAAACTGATCCACCCGATGTAACGGCATTTGCTGGTGAACTAAAGTCTGCATCAGAGACACCCTCGATAGTCCAGTATAGAGTTCCAGAACCAAAGTTTGTTGTATTAATTGTAAATGTTACTGGTGACCCTTCGTTTACTGAAGTTGTGCTTGGTGTTATTGAATATGTAGGGGTTGGAGGTGGAGTTGGCGTTGGCGTTGGCGTTGGCGTTGGCGTTGGCGTTGGCGTTGGAGTAGGTGTTGGCGTTGGAGTAGGAGCAACAAGTGATGAAAGAAATATTCCTATACTGCTGGGGCTACGAAATAAAGGACTCATGGTTCTCCATTTCTAATTAAGCAAACTTAGATAGAGATGCTAGACATGTAAAAGTAGCGTTGGCAGTTTTTCTGATTTGCAACATATACAAATCTGTTGCACTAACATTTCCTACGCTTGGGGCTGTTCCACCCAGCCATTTAGGAGTAACCGAGTTACCGTCAATAGTATATCCAGTAGCATAATATGCTGTTGATCCGTTTGGTGATTCAAAAGTAACCGTAATAGATTCTCCAATTTCCATTAAAGAATTTAAAGTATTTGATGAGTCCCCTCTAACATTTAAAATATAGTTTCCAGTAGAATTCGATGTGCGAATATTAACAGATGCAGTAATAATATCAAGATTTATAGTTCCAGTAGCAGCAGTTGCTGATATGTCTATTTTTTCTTTAGGAGAAACTAGTAAAAGAGAGTCTGAAATATCAAATTGTGATAATCCTGAATTCCAGTCAATTCCTACTCCTGCAAGTTGGTTGTATTCTCCTGTAACACCAGCAATTGCGTCTGTAACATAAGTAGTTGTTGCTAAAAGTGAAGTATCGGCAATACCGTGAATACTTGTTGTATCGGCAGCATGTGTAGCATCTGCATTAACCAAAGTTTGAAGATATCCTGCTATTGACTTTGTGTTAATTCCACTTGCTGTTCCAAGGTTACTTTCTGTAGGAATTGTTGTTGACCCATAATGGTAAAGTCTTAAAGCCTCTTGAATATCGGCTGCATCTTCATAGCCAGGAATCTTGGTTGGTTATTGCCAAGTACCAGTAAGCGTATCATCAATATATTCAGCAGCCATTACATATCACCATCTTAGATTATACCACCGTAATTAGGAAATGAATATAGACGGTTCTATTTAGACCAACCCAACTTCCCTCTGAAAATTCAACGGCATTTATATCAACTGGAAGGATTAGATCCCCAGTTCCTGATTGAATTGCTAAAGGCTTAACTGTAATAGAGTGTGCGATAGGGTTTTCTGGATCAGAGAAGGTACACTGAACATTAAAGTTTTCTGCTGTCAAGCCACCCACAAGACTTAGAGGAGCAATATTTAATACTTTAAAATCAACCTCGCTTGTTGTTTTACCATCTGTAAAACCAACTGTTCGTATAACACTAAACTTGTCTGTCATAAGTTTTCCAGTGTCAACCCAAGTATTTACTCCAGCAACGGTTATGTATTGATACACAACTAAATAATCTTCATCAGTTGCTTGAACGTTTATATAAATATCAAGAGGTTGTAATGCTTGGCTATGCGTTACTGTGTTTGGATTACCAAGACCAACTAAAAAGACACTTCCTCTATCTCCCTGTGGTCCAAAGTCTACTTCAACATTAACATTGGCTGTACCGCCAATTACTTTAACATCATCAGAGGATACAAATATGTTTGTCATTAACTTCCAGTACCCTGAGTTACGTCATCTGTTACTGAAATAGATCCAGTTAAAAGTGTAAACACTTTATCGTAAGTTCCTGATCCTGGAGCATAAATCTGAACATCATATTCATATGTTATAGATGAATCCATAAGAGCGCCATTTGCTGGAGTAATAGCACAAGTGATATGTGTTCCATCTGCTGAGATTATT
>Ga0315904_10004403_pt1 | contig 20133 bp, 32 predicted proteins | sample LakEriMetagenome_6_FD_203529 | JGI IMG/M metagenome (GOLD analysis project Ga0315904, IMG submission 203529) | Freshwater fungal communities from buoy surface, Lake Erie, Ohio, United States - Buoy 12 MA120 | ecosystem: Environmental > Aquatic > Freshwater > Lake | place: USA: Lake Erie, Ohio...
CTCATCATTTCTTTAACGTGCCTGATTGGGGCTTGGCAGTTCATCGTTCGTTTCAAAATGGTCAAAAAGATCCTGTGGAAGTGCACATACAAAAAATCAAGTGGCACTTCAGAGGTAAGTTAGGAAGGATTGAATACGAGTTTGATCGTGACTCTGGTCAGTATTCAGAAGATGGTTTTTTCAAAAATTTATTACAGATAAAAAATGATATTGAACTTGATGAACAAGATTTGTTCAGCTCACCTAATGCGTGGGGAAAAGGTTTTGGAATTCAACCTGAACCCACAAATTTTTAAAACACTCAAGCACCAGCATTTTGATTACAAAGGGCAGAAGATTCCTATTGTTTCAGAGGGTTGGGAAAAGATAAAGAACTTTTATTTCCTTAGGGTTAATAGAGAAGACAAAGAAAATTTAATTGTAGACTTAACTTATAAATTGTATGATAATCATATACGACATCGAGACATTTAAAAATTGCTTTACCTATACAGGACTTAACCATCAAACCAAAGAACTAGACATCTTTGTGATTGGAGATGGTAATTTGGGTTCAGACTTAGAAGCCTTCAAAGTTTACCTGAAGGGTCTAGAAGAAAAGAAAGCCGGTATGGTAGGCTTCAACAATATCCATTTTGACTGGCCCATTATCCGTGCCATTATGATGGAGGAGTTGACTACAGCAACGCAAATCTATGGGTATGCCCAAAAGATAATTTCACAGGAGAAACGTACTTATATCCCACAAGAAATTACTCAATTGGATTTGTATCTGCTGAACCACTACGATAACAAATCTCGTTCTACTTCCTTGAAAGCCTTGCAGGTTTCTTGCGGATGGGATAACGTAATGGATATGCCGTTTGATCACACCACATCAATCGATCACATCAATTTGGAAAAAGTCATCGGTTACAACAAAAACGATGTAGAATTCACAGCCTACTTTTATGACCTATGCCACGATAAAGTTGAACTTCGTAAGAAAATCGGTAAGAAATACAACCTTAAAGTGCTAAACAAGAGTGACGTAGTTATCGGTGAGTCAATCTTTTTGAAATACCTTTCTCAGGCTATGCAGATACCCATTCGCCAATTGACTGAGATTCGGGGTAAGCGAGCAGATGTACCTCTGAAGAAAATCATTTTGCCCAATGTGAAATTTGAATCGCCTCAGTTCAATAAACTTTTGACCCTGATGAACGAGACCACATCTTCATCTACATTCCTAAAGAAGTTTGTCGAGGAATTGGATACTCGCAAAACTACCAACGAACTACTGGAGAAATTCGAAGACAACAACATCAGGGTTCAGAGAATCGCACAGCAGAAGAAGAGTTTCAGTTTCTCTGTGAGATTTGGTGGGATGCGATTGGATTATGGGGTTGGTGGTATTCACGGATGTGTTGCTCCCGGAGTATACAAGTCAAGCAAAACGTACAACATACTTGACATCGATGTGAAGTCGTACTACCCAAACCTTTTCATTCAGAATAAGTTACACCCTCGTCAGATGAGACAAGATGTTTTTGTTAAGGTATACTCTGACATCTTCCAAGAAAGGGTCAAGGCACAGAGTGAGAAGGACCAATTGACTAGCGATGCATTGAAGTTGGCATTGAATGGTATGTTCGGTAAGACAGGATCAGATGTGTCTTGCTTCTACGATCCGTTTGTATTCTACGCCATCACGGTCAATGGTCAGTTGTTTATCTCGATGTTGGTTGAGCGATTGGTTGCCGCTGGTGCCGAGTTGCTTCAGGTAAACACGGATGGCGTAACAGTGAGCGTACCTCGTAAAAACCAGGGGCAAATCATAGCCATTTGTGAAAAATGGGAGCAAGAGACCAAGTTGACATTGGAATATGCAGATTATGCATCTATGGTGATTCGGGATGTGAACAACTACATCGCTGTGCGTGAGGATGGTAAAATCAAAGAGAAGGGTGCATTTGAAACCAAAAAGGATTGGCATAAGGATAACTCTTATATGGTTGTACCTCTAGCTGTTCGTGAGTACTTTGTGAATGGGACTCCGATTGCTGAGACCCTACGCAAACACGACAACATTCTTGACTTCTGCGGTCGCTACAAGGCTACCAAAGGCTGGCACGTTGAGTTTGTTTACCTTGATGGTAACGAAGAAAGGAGACTAGATTTCGGCAAAATATATCGTTTCCTGCCGGTACATAGAGGCGGTGTATCTTTGAAGATTAACAAGGATGGTCGTGAGCATCATTTGTGTGAAGGATATCAGACTTACCCATTCAATCGCAAGGATGAATTTGATAAGAGCAATCTGAACTACGGCTTTTTTGAAAACGAATGCAGGAAACTAATAGAATTGATTCAGCCGAAACAACTGACTCTATTATGAGAATCAATATCCCTCACTATGGGATAGACTTAAGGGTGATATTGCTGGCCATAAGCGATCACCTGCCTTATAGGAAACTAATTTTTGGTCCAAAGATTAATGACCGTGCGGATGTAGTAGTCCCCACGATCAAATCTAAATTTACAACCAACCCTAAGAATGGTTTCTTGGTAATACAATACAGAACCAGAAAGGTAAAGGTCCCTATGAAGATAGAGAATAGAAAAATGAGCGAGGAGACTATAGATATAATTTTTGCTTATTTAGAACGAATCAAAATAAACTATCCTATACCCTAACCTTTACCCATTCACGCACATACCTACCGTTTACAAATTTCAAAATTGGAATCTCCTTGGCTAGAGTCTTTTGTGGTTCTTGCTGCTTTGACTTCTTGATTATGTTCTTATGCATAATTTCACAGGCCACCATAGCATCTGCCAAATCCGTGTTGTCTATTAGATAGTTTTTTAAATCCGTTATCATATCGATAAACCAGATATCGTCACAATGAGCATTGAGGTAATCGATTATGTAAGTATTGCCTCGTTCTGCTGTGGTATCGTTCTTGTAGTAGCCAACAGAGTCATCGTCCTTGAAGAATCCCTTTCCAAGAAAGATAGGTTTCTTTGCTAGGAGATGTAGTTTACCTGCGTCCTTATACTTCTGCTTCACAACACCACCACGGTTTATCTCAATCATTGCTATGGCATTGTTGTAGTATTGTTGCATAAGCATCATATTGTTCACAATAACATCAGGATCTGAGTCCCTTTCCGCATAGTGAGCAACATAGCGATTGGTATCGATATCTTTAATTACCAAAGCCTGCTTAGAACCATCTCCCATATTCTTTGAGTTGAAAGGAATCGGGTCAATGCCACCTATGTAAGTATGCCCCTCTTGGGGTTCTTCTAAGAAGTGCATAAGACTGTTGATATTCGGACGCTTGCTGATTACACCATCGTAATTACAATGCAATTCCGAACGATCAATAGGAGGACGTGAACTAAGGATAATTCTCTCTTGGTTGTCCAACTTGGTCATAATGTGCTTAGGGAATGCACCGTGTCCGCTAACAGAAAACACCTCATTGATTTCCAATGGGTACTGCTTGATGAATGAGTTTAGATAGGACTTGTCCTCCAACTTATCAAGTATGTCCCTGGTCTGCATAATCCAATCGGTTGCCGCCTTCTCATCGCTGTGACCATTAGGACAAAAGTTTAGAATGTTGCCAGTTTCCTTACCATTTATGTCTAATTCGGGAGCCTCCATAATCCCTTGATTACCAGGGAGAAAGAGGGTAAGAATCTTCAATGCTTCGGCATTTTCCCACAAAGTTTTGGCTAACTTCTGGCCAATTGATGTGGCTTCCCCGGCACTTCCCCCGATGACAATTGGGGCCACCTTTACGAAGCCTGATTTGGTACTCGCCTGTGCCGATTTGTAAACCTTGTCAGCCTTGGGATGGAGCATACACTCGTCAATAAAAATGTGCATCGCACGATATGCCTCGAATGCTGTAGGTGTATCTACGGTCTCCTTGGTGATGATTTGGGAATCCAAGCCTGTTACCTTACCTGTCTTGTTATCTCTGCGACCCAAGTGTAAGTAACCTTCCTGTCGGGTAGATACAATGCCGGGCTTTGCATACTCATCGAACTCATCGTATACCACACGCAATTTGTCTTTGAATAAAGCCTCAAGACGTTTTTTATCTGCTGATGTAATGAGCGAGGTAGATCCTGGGTTGGTCATTGCAATCCACATAGGAATAATTCCCCCGAAGATAAACGACAGACCGACCTCACGTCTTTTTGTGATAAACAAATCGTGGTTAGTCCTTCTAGCCTCTACATATCCGTTATAGATTAAGTCATCTATATCTCGCCAAATCGGTCTTTTTTTGTAACCTCTGGCGTCTTTTACGAAACTTTGTGTTAGTGCATAGTAGTGAGCCCCAACCAAATCGAAACGACCTTCAACCCAATATTCTTTCTCCTTGCCCCACCAAAGCTCTTTCTCTTTCGGTGTTGCGTTGGGGTTCAGACCATATTTAGGATACCATTTGTCATATTCAAATTTGCTTGCCTTCATCTTCTTTGTGATATACGATCAAGAAAGCCACCTTCTTCTTCGACATTGTTGTCTTCGGGGTAGGCTTCTAGTTTCGCAAGTTTCAAACTCTTGTTGATTTTATCTCCTGCTTGGAGTAGTTGGAACAAACCCTTTTGATAAGGATCGTCCAAGTCGAGCATCTCATCTCTTACCTTTTGCATCAATTGTTTGGATGCAGAAACCAAAGTCGAATAAAAGTCTTTTGCAGGATCAAACGATTGAACCTGTAGTCTTTCTATTGCTTCAGCCTCTGAAATATTATTTTCCCTTAGGTACTCCGAGAGATTCTCTAAGCTCTGCGATTTTACGTTTTTGGTCTTCAATTTCTTTTTGTGCTTTGTTTGCTTCGATTGGGTTTCCTACTGCTGTGTAGTAGTCACACCAAGAAATTAACTTCTGAAGTTCAACGACTTCTTTCTCAATTATTTGTTTATTGCCCTTAGCCATAATTTTAAATCAAAGTTTGAAAAGTCCCCCTCTTCTATTACTTCCCCCAAAGATAGATAAAATCTACATACATTACCTAAAGTCAACAATTGTTGACTCGTGGCTGTATTCATATAGTTATTATCGTTATTCAAACCACCGATTAACGCCAAGTGAATTTCGTTTCCTGGGCAATAGTTCAATGTATAAAGATTGCCTTGTGGACATATGCAATGTGTGAATAAAGGGGTTATTCTGTTGAGCCCACCAACATGATATTTCTCATTGGACAATCTAACCTTTTCCTGCTCGTGCTTGGCTATGTCGCAGGCCCTTAAATCTGTACGGCTATATGTCCAATATATTTTCACAACTTGCTAAATGATGACGATATCTGATCGTCTTTGTATTCTTCAGCGTACACCGCATTAGGATGTACGAATTCTTTTGGTGGCTCTTCAGCGTACTGAGCAATCATTCTGTTCAGATACCACTGGGCTTTCTTCAAATCCTCTACACCACCCTTCTGCTCACATCTCCAGATATACTTAATTACATTGGCGGTACAAACGGCATCTAAGCCTTTTTTGTGGACCGTTGCTGCTTCGATAGCATCGATACATTCAACTCTACCTTGTTTATAGTGCGAGGGGTTTACGTTATCTTTCATCTACAAATTCTTCTGGTGGCACAAATATACATAATTCTTTTGGCACTCGATAAAAATTATCCAAACCTGTACGATCGTTTGTTTTAATATATAATTTTTGTTTATAATTTTCGTTAAATATAATATCCGAGTTGCAGAATATCGCAGCCTTTGTTTCCTTGCAGATGATGACATACCAGAAGTGTTGCTCTTTCCACTTTTCCTTTCGGCTCAGGAATGAAACGGATAGGAAAGGGAAGTCTTCTCTATTGGTCCACGGTCTTTGGGATTTCATTTCGACCTCCCAATAGTAGCTTTTGCCATTCTTATCGGAGACAAGATCTACTGCATATTTGTCACTATTCTCCGAAATATTGTGACCCTTTGAACGCAAAAAAGCCATAAGCAATTCCTTACCTATGGCATCGTTGTCATCGAATGATTTTTGATTGAATCTCAAGATTTAAATCTATACGCAATAACCATTCCAATAAGGAAGGCCACGAATAGATACCACCAATTGATAATTTTTTCGGTGTGAATTCTTCCCGGAACTTTCACCTCGTAGGGTATTGTATCTCTGAAGGTTATGGTGTCGGGTTTGATTGTTACCCCGAAGAAATCACCTCGCCTCTCGATGATTAGTTTTTCGGTCTCAATGATGGTATCATGTGAGATTATGAATGAGTCTTTGTACTCAGGAACCGGCACCTTGGTTTCTTTGATTATGGTATCCTTTACGATTACTGTATCAGTTTCGATTAAATACGGATATTTGCGTATCAGTCGATCGTATCTTTTCTTCGGAGTCCCACAGGAAATTATCGCAATGCACATTACGGTAATTAGGGTTGCGATGAATCTATATTTCATAGTACAAAGGTAAGGTTTATACCTACATCCTTACTATAAACAATAAAAGCCCACCGATTAATTCTTTGTTTATTAGTTTATTACTAATACAAAAATAATAACCATTTCAAGTTTTCTCCTTTACGAGTTCGGAGACCAAGAAACATTTCGCCCATTTTTCAGGGCCGTTAGCCGATTTGAGTTGCCTCCAGCTAACACGAGTCAATTGTTTTCGGTGGGCTTTAAAAAGTAAGAGTTGCACTTTAGTACAACCCTTACTACTAAACTAAACTAACTTCACTAAATCAAAGCATGAAAACCGAAACAAATATAGTAAAAATTTGTTACAATAGTCGGAAATTTTCCGAATTTGTCCTGTTTTTTTAGCAAAAAAGTGGACATTTACTTATGAAATTTCACAAGCACCACCAGCACAAGCGGCCTCTCCTAGTAGGCTTGTATTGTCGCTAATTTCTACAATATTTGCGACATTTATCTTGCTCACAACCTTAGATAATTCAAGGTAGGTGGCCTCATCAATATCCTCAAAAGGAGTCTGCTTATATGAACCCAAATCCTGTGGCATAAACGACAAACCATTGTAGTGATTTTGGTTTTCCCACAGCCATCCTCCAACGATTCCCCATTCATTTGGTTTCATAGTTACGCTCGCTGATACATTGTGCGTATTCTCGCCATAAACGTGGCCAGGTTTGATCCATTTCTCGTGGAGCAACTTCACCCTTTCCAAGAACTGAATTGCACTTTCTGAGTGCCTAGTAATCGCTCCTTTAGGTGCAGCGATTGGAACACACACATAAGCCTCAGTAGCAGTAGACAAACTATCTTCCAATAGTTCCGGGTGATTGATTGCCAAATAGGTGTAGAGTGCTTCGCTCTTGCCCACTTTCATTCTACGAATGTAGTACTCTGAGTGCCAAGCGTGAACACCAGATGAGCATCCCAATACGATTGATGAAGTTCCTGATGGCTTGATTGTAGTAATACGAGCAGAAGGATTGATTCCAATTTCTTTAGCGACAACTTTGTTGGTTCTGTAAGCCATCTCAGCAGCTTCTGGCATATCTAAATCAAGAACTTTGCCCGATGCAATACCAGTCATTCCGATTCCCAATAAGGCTTCTCTTTCGGTTACTTCTTTCCATTGGGGTCTCAGATAATGAAAATCGGTGTAAGATGCCTGCAATGTTCCAATAAAGGCAGCAGCAGCCGTTCTCTCTTCGAAATCGTGCTGATCTTTCAAATCAGATGCATTAATCTCCACTAGATTACAGAATTGGAATGAGTTCAAAGAAATCTCAGCACAAGGATTGGTGCCAAGTTCCAAGTCATTGGTAAAGAAGAAACCAGGCTCACCTGAGTTGCTTATCTCAACCTTCTTCCACAAATCTAAGAATTCATTCTTTGTGATTTTACCACGGAGCAATTTAGCACTATTGTTAGCACGTCCACGTTGTGGGTTGGCTATGTACCACTCACCAAATTTGCAGGTCAACATCTCTTCATCATCGTGATCAAACAAGGCAATCATTGCTGACCTACGGATACCACCAGCCAAAACTGCGTTTGCAATGTGACATAGGATATCGTGGCACTCCAATGATGATAGTTGTTCTCCATCTTGTTTGCGTTCAAAAATGGCTTCAATCTGAGCCAAACAGATACGCAATGGTTCGGGACCAGGAGCAACACCACCTGATGTGATTAGTCTTTCGCCTTTTGCTCGTATCGATCTAAAATCGAAATTAGGCTTCCAGTTGCTGAGTCCAAAATAGGATTTGACCAAAACTTTAACTGCATCAGCCCAGCCTTCAATATTGTCAGGAATGAGATACCTTCTCTTTTTCGTAGCTCTAGAAATGGCAGGCAACTTAGCAATATGGTTATGGCTAACACTATAACCCACTCCAGTACCTGAAAGCAAAAGGAACATAGTCTCACTAAAAGCCCTATAATCGTCAATATGAAGGTAACTACAGTTAAAAAGACGAGCGTTATTAACTTCAATAGGCTTACCAGCAAATTGAAGGGAACGCATCGAGGGGAGGATTTTTTTATCATAAACGAATGTATAGGCTTGTCTAATTTGTTTTTCTAAATGAGGAAATTTACGAATGTGCATCTGCATATTGCGATCTGCAATTTCGTTCCAAATTTCTCTTCTTTGAACAGGCTCATCGTATTTGGCGTACTTAGACCAAACAACGATGTCCGATAGTATTTCGTGATTGATTTCCATATCAAAATGCCTTTCCGTGTTTGTAACCACGCATAGAATTATACTTCATTTTCAATTCGATATGCTTCTCAAGGTCGATGTTCATACCTCCACACAAATCAAACAAACGAATGGCTACGTCTGCGATTTCATCTTCGAAAGTTGACTTGATTTTCTCTTCAAATAAAGACTTCCAAATACCTCTGTTCATTTGGAATTCCTCATCGGTGTATTGCAACTGAATGTCGTGCATCAAACCATCAGCAACTGCTTTTTCAGCATACTGATTTTTACGCAATGCTTCTTGTGCTTCTGCCAATTCAGATACTACAAGCATTAACATTTCGGACACATTTCTCTCTGTGTCCCAAAAGCCTTTTTCTTTGGCTGTTCCGTGTGCTCTTGCTATTAAATTTTTCATAAGGGCTACAAATATAATCTGAGCCCAAACCTAAAGCAAATTATTTTTTGGTTGTTTTTCCGTTCTTACCGTTACGAGCACGGTTGGTAGCACGCTTCTCAAGCACCATACTACCTGACTTTGTGTGACTTAAGTCAACACCACTAGAATGACGCTTGCCATAAATTTTTCTCTTGCGTGCCTCAGCATTAAGTTCAACACGTTTTGCAACCTGATCAGGTCGCTTATTGAATGCCTTTTGGGTAGTGTAATCCCTACCAGTTGCTTTGGTGCTTCCGGGCTTTTTACTTTTTCCTACGATTGTGTTCTTGGCCATCTTGTTTATCAATTATTTCTCCAATGATGTAGGACATTCCTATTGTAAAGGTAACAAATAATAACCCAAATAGGAATCCACCAATCATTTCTTTTTGATGTTAGTAACTCTTTTACCCATACCAACTCTTGATTTCTCTGCTTTCTTTGCAACCAATTTAGATGGACTTAATTCTGATTTGGTTACTGGGGTTTTTGATGATACTCTTTTTGACGGACGGCAATACTCGTTCTTTCCTCCAGCACCGCAAGCTTTGCCGCTCTTGGTGTCTACCCACTTCTCCGCTCCCCATCTTTTTAGATCTGAGCCCGCCTTTGTCTTCTTTACATTACCAGATGCTTTTCTACACTTGGCAATTGCTTGTGATGCCCTTGCAGAAGGGAATACAGCGTACTTAGCTTTGACCTTAGTGTAACAAGCATCTTTCATCCTTGACCTCTGTATTTTTTAACGTAGTTCTTACTAGTCTTTAAAGAAGAACTCTTCTTTTTAGAAACAACACCCGGTCTTTTGATGGATGCCTTTGGCTTCCACTTGGTAGCCTCTTTACTTGATTTTACTTTTGCTGCCATATATACATTCTGAAATAATCAAACTCTTCTTTACCGCCTTCTTCAACGTAGTTCAAGTAAGCCTCGTATATTGGGCCTCCGAAACTAACTTCTTGATAAGAGGTGTCAACACCACTACCAATCATTTTAACTTGGTAGAATTCAACCTTTTGTTCAATCACCTCCATTGCTTTTACTACCTGCTCTGTTTTGGCTTCAGCAACTATAACAGCTTCTTTCAGTTCGGCTTTTTCCTCTTGCTTTTGTGCAACAAGTGCTGCACTTTTGGTTTGAGCAACTTTGGTTACCTCTGAGGCCAAACTCAAATTCCTTTGGATTTTCGCCATCATCATTTCAATCTCATCTACAGGAGGAGTAGTAACTGCTCCTACAGGAAATGAAATTTCAATCAATAATAAAAATACGCAAAATGCAATAATGAGCGTTCTCACAATTTTTTAACTGTGTTGATAATCCGCAGTTCTGTTATGGCCGCAGATAGAGCAGAATCTGATTTCTTTAGAGCCGCTCCCATTTTATCCACCTTGATTTCAAGGGCATCAATCTTCTTGTTAGATTTTTCAATCTGATCAAGATAACTCGTCTTACCGTCATAGTACAGATAGCTAACAGCCAGCAGCATACAAAAAGCCACACCTGCAACTGGATTCTTTTTGAAATCATCGAAGGAGATGGGTAAGGGGTTAGTTTTAACTTTTGGGGTGCTCATTCTTTTATCTTTTTATAGTAGTAGATAATTGCCATAACGCCTGATACACAGCCGATTAGCCCAACGGCTACAGCTACTACAGGTTGCCAAGCAGTTGCTATAGAAATTAAAGCGGAGGCCCCAGTCAAAATCGTAAGCCCATCGGCTGTGGAATCAGTTTGTTGAATCATTACTTTTTTTTGATTTTTGCAGTTACTGTTTTTGTCAAACCCATCCTAGTCTTTATTCCTTTTGGCTTTGGGTATTTCGCATTATCCATATATGCTATAAATGCACTTTTTGGTGCAGCCTTAGAAGTAGATTTTGGTTTTGGTTGTTTCATTTAATAAAGATTTATTGATGAAGGTTTGCCTTTTTTCTTTGGTAAATTTACCGTTTTACCAGTTGGAGTGCCTTTTTTCTTTGGCAATGGTTTTAGTGCACTAGGCTTGCTTGGTGCGGCAGATTTTGGAGGACCAGTGGTTTTTCCCATAGCTTTCGCTTTAGCAAATCTTGCTTTTGCCTTCGCTGCATCTTTTAAAGATACCTTCATTCCTGTAGGCATCTTTGGATTTTTTGGAGTCATCATAGTTGTATTTATTTATTTTGATTTTAGAATCCCCCTTCGCTGCGTAGACCACCAGCATTTACAGGACGTTTTACAATGCCTTTTCCTTTATTAAGGCGATTTGGTCCTTTGGTTAACCCACCTTTACTACCTGGAAGGGCTGGGAGGTTTTTTTTCATACCGCCTTTGGCTTTCGGAGTGTCTTTTTTCATTTTTGGTCCAATGCTGCCTGTTGTTTTTCCAGTAGCTTTCAATTTAGCAAATTTTGCTTTTGCCTTCATTGCATCTTTTGGCTTAACCTTCATTCCTGTAGGCTTAACCGGTTTGTTGGTATACATCATAGTTTTATTTACTTATTGTGTTATTTAGAATCCCCCTTCGTTATTACGTCCTTGTGGAAGGCACAAGTTATTTCCTCTGCCTCCAGGAATACACTTGGATGCTTGTTTGGATTTTTTTCTGTTCTGCTTACGCATTTCCTCCATAGTCTTAGGTTTAGATTTGATTTCTCTCAAATCACTTTTGGCTTTTTGTCTAAGTTCTCTTGGAGTTGATTTTTCAGCACCTTTGTCAGTTCGCATACTAATCAGCTCATTAATTGCTGTTCTTCTATTGCGACTCAATTCATACTGTTGACCATCTTTATATACAGTTGGTCCTGACTTTTTTGATCTTGCACTTTTTATTCGTGCACGACCAACAGAAGCATTAGGTCGGAAAAGTGAGGGAACCTTACCTTTACCTGCTGAAAATGCTTCAGCTACATTGTAAGAAAGAGTGTTATCTTTTTTTCCTGCTTTCTTTGCTGCTACTTTTATTTGGCGAGTATCTCTTATAGCTGCAGCAGCGTTTTTGACACCAGATACTGCTTTCTTTGCTGCTGTAGCAGCACCGGCTGTTGCCGCTTTTACTTCTGCTTTAGTCCGTGTTACACGAGAACGAACTTTCTGCATAATTGGTCCGGGAGTTTTCTTAATAGCCATTATGGTCTTTTTTTGTTTCCTAAGTAAGACTTACCTGTCAAACGTCTTTTAGTGTTAACCATATCGGCAACAGCACCGACAGCAGTAGCAGCCATACCACCAATTTTCATTGCGGTTTGCTTACGTTTTTTAGCAGCACCAGCAGCACTCAAAGGAGGCTTAACCTTGCTGGTCTGTTTCATAACCTGTTTTTTGGTTACGGCTCCGATAGTTGGTTTCTTCGGTTTCATTATTTTTTAGTTTTGATTGTTTTAGTAGGTATGGTTTTTTCAAATGTCTTTGAATAACCAGGACCCTTAGGTTTAAACTGCTGCAAACCAGTCTTATTAAAGATAGCAGCACTATCTTGATAGCCTTGAGATGGAGGTCCCATTCTATAGACATTAGTAGTTGGTTCTGTTTTTGGTTTTGGTGCATTAACACTACCCATAGCCGCTCTCTTCATCATATACTCTTGCATAGATGGTGAGCCTTTCTTTTTATCGTTTTTTGCCATTTTTCTTGGATTTAATTGGTATATTTAATTTAACATTTGCTCCGTAAGATTTTCCTGTTCCGATCTGAGCCCCAAGAGTAAGATTTTTATTTACTCTTCTCTCTACACCGATATCGGCATTTCTATAACCCGGACCAACATTAGCCTTGCCGATTACAGTTGTTTTCTTACGCTGAACAGAAACGGTTCCTCCTCCACCTATATTCTTTCCTTCTCCATACGCATACAGAGATAATTTCGGAGGCCCTTTCTTTACGGTCTTTTTCATTTGTTCTTTTTGACTTTGATTTTCCCACTAGGTTTAGTCGGCTTTGAGTTGTTGTGTTCTAGCTTCTTCGCTACAAAATTACAATTATACATTAGCACTTCCATCTTTTACGAGCCTGTCTCAAACGTGAGTTTGGATCGGCTGCTGCTTTTGGGAAATTTGCCATTTGGCCAGCACTACGAGCACAAAATGATTTGCGTCTCTTAGCATCTGCACTACCTGCCTTTACCTTACCAGTAACGGCTGTCTTTAATTTAGATCCGGGATTTGCTTTGCGATAGGCAGCAACACCTTTAGCCGTCATACCTGCCCCTGATTTTGTAGGGAGGTAGTTGGCGTTTTTACCTCTAGTTGTTTTCGCTATGGGTTTATCCTTCGGCATCTTCTTTTTTCTTGAAGATTTTATTAGCGGCTCCGAGACCCAATGCACCGAATGCAAGGGCAGTCACGCACTCTACCAAAATAGCGGAAGGAGCAACGTGTTCTTCTGAAAAAGAATTGTGATACATAGTAGCACACAAAGCGATGGCACACAAAATGCCCACGAAACGATTTGAAGAAAACTTGTCGTGCTCGTCTTTGAATATTTGAAAGAATTTCATCCTATATCAAAGATAACAAATAAAAATAAAAAAGGCAACCTTTTGGGCTGCCTCTTTCTTTTGATGATTTTTTTTGTTATGCTTGAGCTTCAGTCCAAGATAAGCGTCCGAATACGTTAGATGTACCTGTGGTCAAAGCCTGTACCATAATGGTAAGTACGTCTGGCCCATCAGGATAGAACTGTGTGTTAACCGTAGTTGTACCGCCACCTAAGATTGAGTTTGACAGATCTCGAATTTTGGTCAAGTTATAAGTAGACGTACCAAAAGTAGCACCTCCTGAGTTTACATAGAATCCACCCACAATTTCACCACCTGTTATAGTACGAGCCGCTCCGTGGAAACAAATCTGACTCAAAGATGAACCCCCTACGTTAGTCCAAGCATCAGCAGCACTCAAAGTTCCGTTAAGAACCAAAGTTACAAGGTAGTTACCCTGTGCGTACACACCCAACTCATTTAAAGACAACTGCATACGATTAATAATCTCACGAACTCCAAAAGCACCTACAAGACCAGAACTTACAGAAGGAGCCAAACGCAATGATAAAAGAGCGTAACGCAAACCTGCTGTCGGTACAGACAAAGCCGTAGTTGTACCCCCGGTAAACAAGAACTGCTTATCTTCATCAAAACGACCATCCATAATTACTGAAGATCCCCAGTGTGAAATGATTGGAGCAGCAGTTGGGCCTCCGAACTCAACACCGATTGGGGCGTTTGCGTTGAAGGTATATGCTTGACCTGTAGTTGCACCCATTGGCGAGAAGATAACTCCTGTTGGGTTCAAGGTAACAGCAGCGTTGCTGAAAGTAATTGTGGTTCCAGAAATGTTTGCCACATATGTTCCATCGGGGAAAGCGGCAGAAATTACACGCTGACCAATTTGCATATTTGCACTAGATGCCACGGTTCCTGTAACAGAACCGATTGCAATAGTCACAGTTACACCCGATGGTTCACCTGCTCTTGCACGAGTCAAACCAGTAAAGGTAGTAGCAGTTTTACCTGTATAGTTAACATACTCAATAGTTCCACTTGCTCCTCCTGTATTAAGTACTAGAATACCACTAGATGGGAAGAAAGTAGTATCCAACACGTTAATAGTAGTATCTCCTGTTCCAATGCTTGAAGTAATACGAGTTGTGGCAGGCATTGTGCTTGTCTCGTAACGAGCAGGCAAGTTACCTGAACGCATATATGCCTCAAGATTGACGTTGTTGTTGGCTAACTTGTGAACATAAGTAACCGTACCATTTGCACCACGGAATCCCCAACGAATCGGTCCTGCACCATACCAAGAATAGTCGATGTAGAACATCTGCATCTTAGACAAATCCAAGTTAAATCCTGATGGGTTGGCGGTTCCACCTGCTCCGTTCATACGATCAATGTTCCAAAGAGACTGAGGAATCTTAGTATCTATGGTCTTGGTTACAAAAGCGTAAGAAGGAGCAGCAATAGAAGGACCTCTATAAGAAGGATTGATTGTGAATTGTGTATCACTAATAACACGAGCTACTTTGTATGATTGACCTTTGATTACAATCATATCATTTGGAATCAATTGGGTTGAAAATTCAGAACCAACACCAGTTACTACGTTTGCTCCGTTGGTTACCGTAACTGAACCTGAAATTTGATAGGTAGATGCCCTACGAACAGCATAGATAGTTGTGCCGTCAAATTCAAAGAACATACCATTCTGATCATCATACATACCCAAACGACAAGTAGAACCTACCCAAGAATTTACATATACTTGATATTGACCTGAGGCCGAAGCAGCAGATGGAGTAGAACCAGCAACATATTGGAATTGAGTAGGATTAATAACAGCACTTACGTTGAAGGTACCATTGTAAGCTACTTCATTACATCCTTGTACTACAATCTGAGCACCAAACTGAAGGTTGTGAGCCTCTTTACAGTTAACAGTAACCAAAGTACCACTAGAAGTAATCAAGTCAGGGTTGAAAGATGGCTTCAAGATAGAACCTGTTGACATCATAATACCTTTACCTGATTGGTAGCGGAAGTATTTACGAGTTTGACGAATCAATTGCTCGTTGTTTGCCTGAGCGTTAGATGAGAATTTAACACCACCATCAAATGCTCTGTGCAATGCAGCACCTTGAGGACGGCTAAATACTAGACCACCTGTAGGGTTAGCAGCAACTGCTGTAGTACTATAAAATGCAAACTGAACGTCTGAGATGATACGAGCAACTGTCCAAGCACCGTTTGCGTTTGCTTGAGAAGAACCAGTGACTACGATTTCGTTACCCAAAGCCAATCCGTGAGGCACGGTAGTAGTAACAGGAATCAACAAACCTGCTGTCCAACCATAAGTAGGAGCAGTTCCAATTGAAGCACCTGTAAAGATTTGACCTTGATAAACAGTTGTTACGTTTGCGTTCAAGATAGAACCTGTGGTTGGTGCTACATACTGAGCAGTATAAGTAAAGGTTGTACCTGTGCTATTCGCAGTAAACAAACCATTGGCCCCTTCCCAAGTAGCATCCTGAATAAACACAGGAGAACCAGCAGTAACAGAAGTACCTGTGGTTACACTTACTATACGAGAACCAGCGGTACTAGAAATAGCAGTTACTATCAAAGGAGTCTGTACGTTATAGGTAGCGTAAGGTCTACGGTTAGTCAAGTTGATCGTCTCCCACTTGGTAGGCTGAGTACCATATTCAAAGTCAGTATCAAACATTGACTGAGGCTGAGAAACACGGAAACGATCAACAGGATCGGTAAGGTTTTCTGAGGCCCGAATAGGAAGACCAAATTGTAAATCACCACCTATAGTGGGTCGCATAGTTGATGTGGACAATGTCGAAGTAACACTTTGTCCTTCTATCCCAACTTTTAAACGCTTACCACCTGAGGGGCTGCTTTCAATGAGGGGTTTGTTTTCCTGAGAATCTAAGTTCATATATCAAATTTAACGATTAAAATTTATTTTTCAAAGCACCCAAGTGCTTGTGCCTTAACCAAGATACTCATAGTCTCATTGTCCTTGATAAAATTCGTCAGAATCATAGTATCTGTGGGATCTAAGTCCAAAGGTTCGCCTTGGTACATCTTGGTTGCCCAATACCAAAATTTAAGAGCATCACCCTTAGGCGTTGAAATTAATGCTTGAGCTACGATTTTTCCAATGTACGCTCCCTCGATTTCTTTTCCATCGAGTCCTACTGCAAGTTTATTTAAGTTTATCATAAATTTTCAGATACGAAGTTACAAAACATTTACAATTATCCCATTTTGTATATCCAAAGTTTGTTGACCAGGAGGGTTTGTAGGAACTGTAAACATCCCTGTAAAACCACTAGGTAATGCAGGACCATCAGCAGCAGCGGTAATTCTACCCTTTGCGTCTACTGTTATGTTTGCACTTGTGTACGAACCTGCGGTCACGCCTGTATTACTAAGAGTTGTAGTAATTGAAGTTGCACCAGATCCTGTTACATCACCAGTTAAATTAATTGTTTGGTTGCCACTAACCGGAGTGAAACCGAGAGCAGTAGTGACATCACTACCACTCAAGGTTACGGCTCCTGTTCTAGTGTTGAAACTAGTTACCAAATTAGTTGTACTGAGACCCAAAGTAACATCTCCGGTTCCTGAATCTACCCCTGTGCTACTAATAGTCAATGGGGAGTTTACAAGTAGTTTTGTAATTACTGCTTGTGTTGTAGTTGTAGTGTCCATATCGACCCTACGAACCGCACCATCAGCAATTAAAAATGTTCCAATTTGAGTTCTAGGCATAATTATGGTTTCAAATAATTGATTCTAATTTTATCAGTTGGGAATGGTACAAACAAGAATGTAACGGTCAAAGGAGTATTGGTCACGGTGTAGTCATTACCTGCACCTGGCTCCATCAAAACACCATTCAAGTACACTCGCTCTGAACCAGGAACTGCGTTACCTGTAGTAGTAAATACCGTAACTACCCCGTTAGGGGCAGGGGAAGGAGTTTCTCTTACTACGAAGTTAGCACTATTCATTGTTCCCGATGGCAAATCACCTGTACCCAAAGTAGTACCAGAAGTTACCCGGCCTTTTGCATCGGTAGTAACCTTGGTGTAAGTACCGGCAGTTCCCACAGAAGCAAGGGTTACAGTAATTGCGGTTGTTCCACTTCCACTTGCGTCACCACTCAAAGTAATTGATTGGTTACCTGTGATGTAAGTATTGGTATCCAAAGACCAAGTGTTAGCGGCAGTCTTCTTCAAGAAACCAGAGGTACCAGCCAAAGCAGCGATTGCATCTAAGTCAGCATCCCAAGCCTGTACGTTTGTACCAATAGCAAGTCCCAAAGTAGTACGAGCAGTAGCAGCATCGGCATCGTCAATCAAAGAACGACCAAAGGTAGTCAATGAAGCCATTGCAAAAGTATCTACACCTGTAGCGTAAATCAATTGATCGGCAGCAGTTGTCAAACCTGCCAAAGCAGTTAAGGTAGCATCTAAATTTTGCTTATTGCCCAACTGAGTTTGGATAGCACTAGTTACACCAGACAAATATCCTAGTTCAGTAGAAGTTACTGCTGATACTGCTACTTTACCTGAACCATCTGCGACCAAAGCTCTTGACGCAGTCAAGTTAGAAGTAACAATGGTAGACGCACCACCTGTAATAGCCGCTTGTGCACGAGCATTGGTAAAGAATAAGTTAGTACTACCTTCTGTTAAGTTATCAGTTGTACCTGCAACGGCACTAGTAATACGACCATATACATCAACCGTGAAGCGGTTGTAAGTACCAGCAGTAACACCTGTAGTTGCTAAGTCAATGTTGTCAGCATTAACAACAATACGAGCAGAAGAGGCAGTTCCTACATCAAAGGTAAGACCAGTCTTTGTTAGACCTGCACCTGCTTGGTAATCAGCGGCTCCAGAGAATTGGTTAAAGACAATGGCGGTTGAGCCGATTGTAATAGGACCAGGTGTACTTTGAGTCCAACCTGTTGCCTGTAAGGTACTTCCTAAAGTTACAAAGTAGAAGGCGTTTACCAATTCTGCACCTGTGTCAGAATCTGTTGAACGAGTCCACGCACCTGATGCTGCATCGTATACACCATTCTGTGTGTTAGTACTTTGGTTCTTTACAAGAACACGGTCTCCTGCCACAAGGGTAACACCATCAATGGTCTGTATACCACTCAGAGTAATGTTTGCAGTTGTTGCTACACGGACGGCAGTCTTAACAGACAAACCTTGAGCAACTGAGTCTACATATGCCTTGGTTGCAGCATCTGTAGTTGATGTTGGAGTACCTACGTTGGTTATTTTAAAACCACCGTGGGATTGATCAGCCGTAAACGCAACCGATCCATCCTTTTTTATAAAATTCGCACCATCAGCCAATTTGGAACTGGCAATAGCCGCAGCGGCATCGATGTCAGCGTTCACAATCGTGAGGGCATCGAGTTGGGATTTTTTGATTTTGGTTATTGGCATGATCGTTAAATTTGATATTCAATTATAAGTAAATCAGTTGCCACAGGGGCAACCGCTAATGTTATTTGGTTGGCACCAGATTCGGTGTAGTCATAAGTTGCACCTCTTGTTAATCTGAGACCGTTCCAAAAAACTCTTGTTGTTGTAGACACGAAGTTTGAACTTGTAGTAAAAATTGTATTAGTACCATTTTTAGTCCCTGTGATATTTGGATCGTAATCAATTTCAAACTGAGCCCCACCCAAAGAATTCTCATCTAGTATGCTAACACGAATAGCAAGTACGCCATTTGAAGCAGAGTGCACCACAAACGCAATAGGTAAAGCTAAGTTAGGAGACGATGGTTTGGTTGATGTGAGATTTCCTGGAGTGCTTGCATCACAATATAAAACAGAACCAGCAGTAAATGCCGAAGTGTTTACTTGACGCAACTTACCAATATTAATAACAAAGCCATCTGCTCCGTCAGCGATATCTTCTGCTGTAATACCAAGTAAAAATTTGCTTGAGACTGAACCATCAGCAACCATCTCATCAATTAAAATACGACCTGATGCCCCCAAAGTTCCAACGGCCATCACAGCCTTTCCTTTAGGAATGCTTGCACCACTTTGGTTTTTGACGTACCAAAAGTTGTCTTGTCCTATTTTAGCCGATACATCAGAGTCTAATTGAACATCGACCGTACTTCTGTCTGAGTCCCAAAACATCATCCCCTGCACAGGGGTTGGGGTGGCAGCGGTATCTAATCTATAGTAGTCGCTTATTGCTCCACCAATATCGATTGTATTGGTAGTTGTGTTACCTGCTGTGGTAACTTGTGCTAAAGTTGGTGTACCTCCACCACCTGTAAATGTTGCTAACTCAGCAGCAATTCTGCGTAACCTTAATTCTTCGTCTTTATACTTCTGAATACGAGTAGAGTCGTAGAGTTTTTTTAACTCTATCGCCTGCTTTAATATCTCCTGCCTCGTAGTTTCAAAAGCCATTAAATAATGTCTTTGCTTTCGATGACGGTGTAGGTAAATGAATTTCCTTGCAACTTGGCGGCCTTCTTACAATGCTGCATAAATAC
>Ga0315904_10004405_pt1 | contig 20128 bp, 14 predicted proteins | sample LakEriMetagenome_6_FD_203529 | JGI IMG/M metagenome (GOLD analysis project Ga0315904, IMG submission 203529) | Freshwater fungal communities from buoy surface, Lake Erie, Ohio, United States - Buoy 12 MA120 | ecosystem: Environmental > Aquatic > Freshwater > Lake | place: USA: Lake Erie, Ohio...
TCAGGCATTGCTCCAACGCCAAACAAAGGCTGCATCACTTCAGAGTGAACGGATGTCCACAAAAGGACTTGTACGTCGTGATATTTTGCGGAGCGGGGCCGCTTTCGCCGCAACCCTCGCGTGGCATACTGGGAGCTCCCTTAAGATGGCAACCAAGCTTCAGCCCGGCGATCCCGGGCACGTCCGCTTCAAGACGTTGCGTTTGCAGGCCACCCGCCTGGAGGAAATGCGGAAATTTTATTCCCGCACACTCGGCTTTCCCCTGCTGGACGAACAGAACAATTCGCTCACTGTCAAGTTCGGCGGGACGGCAATCGAATTTGCCGAACAGCGCGGCACTGCGGAGCCTTTCTATCACTTCGCCTTTAACATCTCCGAAAACAAATTTCCGCAGGCCAAGGCCTGGCTCGCCGCACGTTGCCCCCTGCTGAAGTCACCGCAAGGGGCCGATGAGTTTTTTTTCGAGTTTTGGAATGCTCACGCCGTCTACTTTCAGGACCCGGCAGGCAACATTGTCGAGCTGATTGCACGCCATACCCTGGATAACAGCCGACGAGGCGATTTTGAATTGGAGGATGTGCTTTACGCCAGCGAGATCGGCCTGGCCTCCGAGGATCCGGCGAGCCTGGGCCGGGAGTTGGGCGAGCGATTCGGGCTGGCCGGAGGAGGCTCTCTGTTCGTCGGCGATGCCTCCGGGTTTTTCGTCCTGCCCGAGGTCGGTCGGCTGTGGATTCCGGAAGAGCGTCAGCGGGCGACGAAGCATCCGGTGGACGTGACCCTCGTCGCCGGCCCCAATGCCGTAGAGTTCCTGCCGCCTGATTTGCCGTACCGCATCCGACCGGCCAACTAGCCCCGGGCAGCGCCGCGACCGGCAAGCGGGCAACCGCTCGGTTACCCACCGTTTTCACTGAGAATCGCTACTCGCGCCGCCGCTGGGCGTTTGAAGGATGCGCCGAAATCAAGGCGTCTTCCTCTCCGCACATCCTGCCCGTGCCGATGTCGGATGCCAGCGCCGTGGACCTCGAGGAAGCTTTTGTGGCGTCGCTCTCCAACTGCCATCCAGCTGCCAAGTGCCGCGCCGCCGCGGAAGCCGGCCGAGCGAGGAACTTGCTCGCCTGTCCACAGTGCGGTGTCCACAGTGTGGACAGTTTATTTGAACGACCTCCGCTTGGCCGGCGAAGTTGGCCTTGCCCTCTTTTTGACAGTGTGGGCAGCGAACATTGAATGCGGGCATAAGCGATCCTGCCGCTTTCACATGCCTGGAGACAACCGGAATTCGTCCGGTAACGCCCCGGTGACTTGACACCTCGATCTATTTGGGTTGCACCACCAGCGTCAAGTTTTTTGATCGCTCCGGGGGAGCCACTTGGAAAAAGTACAACTGAGACAGGGAGTCACCTCAAGGCACTAATCAAAGAGAAAAATAAAAGTGGTTCTTGGATGAAGTGCTGCCAAAGAAACTTTACCCGGATACTGGGTGCAGTTTGCGGCCGTGGCACCCCTCCACGCTTGAACATGCTTTCCCGCCCCCTCGCCGCTCCTACCTCCCCTAACTCACCTCCCCTGCTCTCATTTTTCCTCACTTAACTCCCATCCGTGGTTCCCGATTCATTCCACTCCCCATGAGCACCCAAGAGTGCTTCCCCTGCGGAATCTGCCCCGGTTATGCGGGTTATCCCGGGTGTCGATCCTCATTTGAGTTGGTCACAGGGCGGTTTTGATTGACCCTCGAAAACCGGCTTTTAGAATGGGCCGGTGGCTCTGATTGACCCTCAAAAAGCCACTTGCCCTGCAGCCCGGGCGGTTGTCCTCCCTGCCGGCTTCGCGGTTTCTCTCCTTCGGGCGAACCGTTCACGCGTCCAGCCCGTAGTTCCTTTTTCGTTGACTCACCGCGCCCTCCACTGACTGGTGCCCCGCCTATGACTCGCTTTTTGACCGCGCTTCCGGTTTACAACGAACTGAAAAACGTCAATCGCGTCCTCGACGAGGTCGTCCGACATGCCGACGATGTGCTCGTTGTCGATGACGGCTCCACGGATGGCACCTCGGAGTTGCTGGAGCACCGCCGCGACATTCAACTGGTCACCCACGACCCCAACCGTGGCTACGGCGCAGCTCTGATCACGGCATTCGATTACGCCGTCACGCACGGTTATGAACTGCTCATCACGATCGACTGCGACGGCCAACATGAGCCCCAGCGGATTCGCGAGTTCGTCGCCGAGTACGATCGGACCGGAGCCGACCTGATTTCGGGCAGTCGCTACCTCGAGCAGTTCGGCAGCAACACGCCGGTCCCGGTTGAGCGGCGCCGAATCAACCACCACATCACTCAGGTTCTCAATGCTCGACTGGGGCTGAACCTGAGCGACTCCTTCTGCGGCTTCAAAGCCTACAAGGTCGACTCGCTGCCGCAGCTGCGGCTGACCGAGACCGGCTATGCCATGCCGCTGGAGTTCTGGGTTCAGGCCGCCTGCCACTCGTTTGAGATCGTCGAGTTCCCCGTGCCGCTGATTTACCTCGACGAGTCCCGCTCGTTCGGCGGCCAACTGGACAACGGCGATACCCGGCTGAAATACTACCTTGATGTCCTGGAACGCAGCCTCGCCGCGCTCCCCAAGAACTGTGCCAAACTCCGCTAACGCCACTTCGGAATTGCTCGTGCGTCGACTCGAACGCCACACCGTCAGGGCTCCGGCCGAACATGGTCACAGCCTGCAGGTGCCCGCGCTGGCCAACGCGCGGCCTTTGGTCGGGACGAATCGCAGCCTGCTGAAAAGCTGGAATATCGAACTGGCAGGTCGCCCACTCGCAATGCTGCGGGAGCAACTGCGCGGGGAACTACCGCGGCTGGCCCTCCAGCACACGCGGCGGTACCGCGACGTCAGCCCCGCCGGCTGGGACGATCAGAGCCTCCTGCTCTCGGGGCACCAGCCGCGGCTGTTCCATCCCGGCGTCTGGTTCAAGAACTACGCGCTCTCGTCGCTCGGCCAGTATGGAATCGGCACTCCGATCAACTTGGTTGTCGATAATGACCTCTGCGGCCTCCCGGCGATCGCAGTCCCCGTGGTTCATCAGGGACGAACCGCTTTCGCAAACTGCCACTACGACCAGTCCAGCGACAACGTGCCGTTCGAACTCAGCCGCCTCGTCGATGAGTCGACCTTTCGTTCGTTTCCAGAGCGACTTGGTCAGCTGCTCGAGCCGCTCGTCGCGGTGCCGCTGGTCCATCAGCTGTGGGAACATTGGTCGGCGCTCCCCAGCGACCTCCGCGGCAACCTCGGACTGGGACTCGCCGCCGCGCGGCACAAACTCGAAGCGGATTTCGGCTGGCAAACGCTCGAGCTTCCCTTGAGCCAGCTCTGCCGCACCGAAGCGTTCGCCTGTTTTCTTGCCGAACTGCTGCTGCGGGCGAAAGAGCTTCGGACGATTCACAATTCGGCGCTGGATGAGTATCGCCGGCTCAACCGGATTCGCAGCAAGTCGCACCCGGTCCCCGCCCTGGCGCTCGAAGGCAATTGGTGCGAAGTTCCCTTCTGGGTTTACTCTGCGGCGAAACCGCGGCGGCAACGGCTCTTCGTACAGGCCACCGGCGCGGGACTTGAGTTGAGCGACCGCGATGGCTGGAGCCTGACGCTCGACAAGCTGCGGCTGACCGAGCAACTGCAGCAGCTTCTGCAGGGGCCGGTTTGCATTCGCACTCGAGCCCTGACGACGACGCTCTTCTCCCGCGTGCTCGCCTGCGATCTGTTCCTGCATGGAATCGGCGGCGCCAAATACGACGAGTTGACGAACGAGATTGGCCAGCAATTCTTCGGGATGCCGCTGCCGGCCTTCATGACACTGACCGCGACGGTACGTTTGCCAGGTCACGAGCGGCCGACGACGGCTGCGGATGTGGTGCGGCATGAAGTGCTCCAGCGCGAGCTGAAATACCATCCTGAACAGCACCTCAACCCGGCCGACACTGCGGCCGCCGCAAAGTGGGTCGCAGCCAAAAGGCATTTGCTCGCGACACGCGGCTCCAGCTCGAATCTGAAGTCTTGGCAGCGTGAACTGGAGCAAGTCGATGCCGCGCTTGAGCCTTATGTCGCGCGAACCGCCAAGCAACTCGCGGCGGAAATCGAGCGGCTCAGCGAGGTCCAGCAGTGTGACGCCGTGCTCGGGTCGCGTGAGATCTCGCTCTGCTGCTTTGATGCGGGATTGCCCGCTCAGATCGCCGCCGCCGCTCGTAACCACTCCAGCGCCTCGAGATAGGCCGGCAGCTGGTCGTCCGGCAGCGACTCATGGTGGTCGGCGCCGCTGATGACAAACACTCGCTTGGGCCCGGCATAGGCCTCGATGATCTCTTGTTGGTAGCTGACAGGAACCAGCCGATCGCGTTCCGACTGAACGAACAGCGCGGGGGCCCGGCAGCGGGCTGCGTTTGCCACGGCGTCGAAGCTCGCGGGAAACTCGGCAGCGACCCAGCGAGCGGCCCCCAAACTCCACCAGTTGTAGCGGGGTCGCCGCCGAATCAGCTGGTGAATCGGCGGCGGATTGCGGAGAAACAGGGCGGAGACTTCGTGCCGCGCGGCGAGGTGCAGGGCGCTCGTTCCCCCGAGACTGTTGCCGACCAGCAGCGTGGGGAGCTGCGGATGCCGCCGGCGCACAAACTCCCAACTCGCCGCCGCGACCTGGGGCATGAACCGAACTGCCGCCGTCCCGCCACTGGTTCCGTAACCCGGCGGATTGACCGCCCAGACTTCGCCCGAAGCATTCGGCCAAAGCTCCAGCGGATGCGGACCGGCTCTTTCGGCGCGGCCCCCGGTTCCCGGAAACTTCAGCACCGCCCATTCCTGCGGCGATGTTCGCGCCAGCCGCTCGGCCAATCGCAGTCGCGCTTGATCCACTGCGGTCGCCAAGACGTCTGCTTGCGGATCCGCTGCTCCCCTTCGCTGCTCCAGCCCCTGCCAATTGGGCTCCCAGCGTTTCCCCCAAAGCTCACATTGCCAATCCTCGCCGTGCAACAGCTCACGCACGCGGTCTTCGGGGTCGATCGCCTCCGTCGTCGGGCAAAGAATCAGGCGATCGGCAAGTCGGGAAAAAAGCGACATCACCGCGAACTCGTGGCTAGGTGTCGGGAAAGTGATGCCTCGGGGTAGAGCTTAAAGCCCTGCGGGTCATCCGGATTCCAGTCTCCGCCCAGGGTGGTGCCACCTGCAGCGCACTTGATGATGGCGATCGATGCACCTGTCACTTGAGAAACTCGACGGGCAAAACTCAACTCGGGACCGACGACCTCGCCCACGGGTTGCATAGGCACCCATCCTCTGGAAGCCAGTTTGTCCTTTCGGCCGATGGGGTAAGAAAACAAGATCTGGTCTTGTGGTTGGTCGAGACCAGTGAATGGCGGAAATCGATTGATGTCCTTCACGTTGGAATCGGAGCCCACCATGTTGGACTGCCCGGCAAAAATAAAGACCCGCACGACTTCCAAGTCGTCAGCCTGAAACCCAGCAGCCACCTGTTTCGCAGCAGCCAGAGCGACAATCGAAAAAATCAGGCAGATCGCCAAACCATTCCGTTTCGGTTTCATGCTAGTTCAGCTGTTGGGTTGCGATTGGGACAAGTTTCGGGGCCTCGGTCGCGGCTTCGATTTCACGAATCGTCTCGCGAACCGACTGTGCCTTTCTCCGTCCCAACTCGCGAGGGAAGTCGGGCTCTTCATTTTCGAAGTAATCGGCGATCTGGTTCAGCTCAGGAATGACCGACTTGGCATGGGCTCCGTAGCTCAGCAGGATCTTCATCAATTCGGGCGTTCGATTTTCGCTCGACCAGGGATTCTGCTCGCGGGTGTACCTGACACAGGCGAGCATCCCTTCAGCGATTCGATGTTTGGCCAACAGCCGCAGCCCTTCCACGCGAATCGTGTCCGCGAACATCTCGCCGCTGGGGGCAGGTTCCACAATCGCCTGATAGATAGCCGGCAGGAGCGGCTGGATTTCTTCGGCTGTCAGATTTCGGTAGACCGAACTGATACTGCCGCGAGCGCGACCGTCCTGGTTTTTCAGTCCAGCCCGGACCGCCTTGTACAGCGCCTCCTGGTCGACGCCCTCCAGCGAGCGGCTGAGCATTCCGCTCCCATTGTCAAAAAGCGCAAACGTGAGGTAACGCTGCTGCATGCCGCGGGGGTCGGTTTGGGGATCGACAGTCGCCAAAAGTTCCAGCAGTTGGGGGACTGTCTGGACTGCTGGTTCGCCAATACTGGCCAACGCCTCGGCCGCCTTTATCCGCAGCCAGAGGTCTTTCTCGTCCAACAGTTTCTGGAGCGACTCAACGGCCGGAGCTCCGCGTTTTTTCAGCTCGATCAAGGCTTGGCAGGCACCATACTTCGCCTCCAGCGACGGAGCGGCGAGCAATTCGAGCAGCATTGAAATCGGGGGCTCCCCTTGGCGGGCCAGAGCCATCGCAGCGCGCTCGCGAACAATCGGCGACCAGTTCCCCAGCCGCTCCACGAGTTCGGCGGTCGTGTAAGCATCGTAGACGCTTGTTCGGTCTTTATTGTCCCAACCTCGGCCATCGGCAATCAGCGAACGAGCAGTGGCTGTGTCGAGTTGCGGCGCGACACTGGGCCGCTTTCCCGTGAGCGTGATCTTCTTCAGCGGCATCGCGTAGGCCAGCAAGTAAGCTCCCGTGCCATCCCAACCTGCGTAACTGTCGCGATCCGGTTCCGGCGGGCCTTGGTGGAGGTAAGTTCCATCCCAGCGCCGGGCAAGGTCGAAGTACCAGCCACCAAACTCCTGCATCCAAGCGCCAGTGGCGTTGGGACCGGACTGGGCAACTCCCGGCATCGCCCAAGTGAGATTGAAAAAATTGCCCGTGTGACCGCAGTCCCGCTCGGCGCCATGCGAAGCCACGCTCATGCGGGAAAAAAACTCGGCGCCTGGCTTTTCACCCAGCAGATTGAACAGCACAGCCGCCATCCCGCACTTGCCATTATCTTCATGCGTTTCGATCCAGGGATGGTGGTCACCGTAAGGAACCGCACCCTTGCCGATATAGAACCTTAACAGGCGTGCACTGAGCTCAATCGCACGAGCCACTTCGGGATCATCAACCCCCGCTTCACGGGCCAGCACCAGGGAAATGGTGAGCGGCAGTCCCGGGGCGTTCATCATCCCATACCCGCCGAGTCGCCCGTCGGGCTTGGCGAACCCATGGCCCCAAGAGCCGACCGCGCTTTGCCCCTTGGCCGCTTCCAAAGCCAGGCGACGCAAACCCGGCATCACCGACTGGTCGCCGGTGGCCATGATGTATTCCGACAGCAGCATGATGCAGTAGCCATAGTGCCACGTCTGCATCCCAGAAGAGGTGAATTGAGCGGCCCACTCCGCTTCTCGCTTAACCAGCGGCAGGTATTCGTCGTTCCCACTGGCAAGCAGAGCGAGCGCGTTGAGCGAACGCGGAATCGGATCGAGATTTCTGCCCTCGCGGTAAGCGGGCTTGGCCATCCGCGCGGCGAGTGCTTCGCAGCCGCGCTCGAAAATGAGCCGAGACTTGGAACAGTGAAAGGGCGCTGTCTCGCTGTAACTTCCCAGCACTGGCAGTTCGATCACCACCTCCTTGGTCTCGCCTTGCCGCCAGCGCGTCAGCGTGAGTCTCCCCCCGCCGACCTCCGATTCGGCCTCGGTGATCGCTTTGCCCAGCTCCGTCCGCGGGTCGAACGAGAAGGGCCGGCCGCCGACTCCCAGAATGACATCGCCAACTTGAAAGGTGCCATCAGCCGGAGAACCCTGGTCGAGCTTGGTCACGAGAACCTGTCGCGCATCCTTCGTGACCAGTTGGTCGCAAAACATCCAGCCGCGAAGGCCCGTCGGGCCGAGATTCCAATCGTGTCGCGCGTTGTCAGGGACTTTTTCGCCTTGGGTGAAATCGGGGATCCTCGGCGTCTGGCGCTTGCCCTGGCCAAGGGCTGTTCCCTGGGCAGTGAAGAGGATGGTGCAAGCCAACAAAACGGGTAGTCTTCTCACGGAGAGCTGCTTTCGAGGAGGCAGGGTGCTTCAGCGGCATTGCTTGCTGCTGAGAGAGGGCAAAGTCAACGCCCCCGCATTCTAGCACCCTTTCACCCAGCTCATGCCGCCTTTCACCCAGCTCATGCCGCCTTTCACCCAGCTCATGCCGCTTAGTGCACGCGCTGTCCGGGGACGGCACCACTGTCGGGGCTGAGCAGGTAGACTTCCGTACCGCCGCCACCCGAGGCGCAGACCATCCCCTCGCTCAAGCCGAACTTCATCTGCCGCGGCTTGAGATTGGCCACAACGATCACCAACCGTCCAACCAGCTTTTCCGGATCGTAAGCGGCCTTGATGCCGGCAAAGACGTTGCGTGTGTTCTCGCCGCCGAGGCTGACGGTCAGGCGCAGCAGCTTGTTGGCTCCTTCGACGTGTTCGGCCTTGAGAATCCGGGCGACACGCAAATCGACCTTCTGAAAATCCTCAATCGTGCATTCGCCGGCGAGTGGCTCGGCCAGCAAGGCGGCATCGCTGTCGACAGGCGTCGAGGCAGCCGTTGCGGCGGGAACAGTTTCGGGGGCAACAGCACTTTCTTCTACCATGGCTTGCACGTCCTTCAAATCGATGCGTTTGAGCAAATGTTCGAACTTGTTGACTTGGGTACCGACCAGCGGACTTTGGGATTGCCTCCAGTTGCGGATCGGGTCGTTGAGCAACTGGCCGGTTTGTTCAGCCAGTCGCGGCAAAATCGGGGAAAGGTAGACCACCAATTGGCGGAACAGGTTGAGTGCTACGGAGCAGGCTTCCTGAACTTCGATTGTTTTCGTCGGATCCTTGCGGAGTTCCCACGGCTTGCGGCTGTCGATGTAGAAATTAGCCCGGTCGGCGAGTTCATTGATCAACCGCACGGCCCGGCTGTAATCACAACTTTCATACGCGGCGGCGATCTCTTCGCCCGCCGCAGCGGCAGCGGTAAACAACCCACCATCCTCCGGATAGGCAGTCGCCAGCCCGGACGCTTCGACAAACTTGGCCGAGCGGGAGGCGAGATTGACAATCTTGCCCACCAGGTCCGCATTCGCCTTGTTGACAAACTCCTCGAAATTCAAGTCGAGGTCATCGACACGCGAGGTCAGCTTCGAGGCGTAGAAATAGCGCAGCGCCTGCGGGTCGAGATGCTTGAGGTAGGTCTCGGCCTTGATAAAGGTCCCGAGGCTTTTGGACATTTTTTCGCCATTGACCGTCAGGAAGCCATGGATTTGGATGCGCTTGGGGAGCGAAAAGCCCGCCGTGTGCAGCATTCCCGGCCAGAACAGGGTGTGGAAATAGGTGATGTCCTTGCCGATGAAGTGGTGAATCTCGGTTTCGGATGATTTCCACCAGTCTTCCAATCGCTCACCGTGGCGTTGGCACCACTGCTGAGTGGAGGCGATGTAGCCGATCGGAGCGTCAAACCAGACGTACCAGTAATTTCCGGGCGAGTCGGGAATCTCGAAGCCAAAGTAGGGGGCCGGTCGGGAAACGTCCCAGTCGCGCAAAGCCTTTCTTCCCTCGGCCGCCTGACTGTCGCCAAGAAAATGGCCTTTAAGATAGTTGGCGATCTCGCGCTGCAGGTGCTCACCGGACTGAGTCCACTCTTCGAGAAAATCGTGGAGTTGCTCGAGTTCGATGAACAGGTGCGCCGCCGAGCGGATTTCCGGCTTGGTCCCGGAGAGGCTGCTGACGGGGTCAATCAAATCGGAAGGCGAGTAGGTGCTGCCGCAACCGGAGCAGTTGTCGCCGGGTTGATTGGGGGCGCGGCATTGCGGGCAGGTCCCGCGAACGAAACGGTCCGCCAGAAAAGTCCCGGCCTGGGTATCGTACAGTTGCTCGACATCTTTCGACTTGACCAGACCGGCCGCGCGGATCGCCGCCCAGATCTGGTGGCAAAGCTGGCGGTTCTCTGGGCTGTGGGTGCTGCCGTAATTGTCAAAGGAAATGCCAAAGCCGGCGAAATCCCGCTCGTGCTGCTGTTGCATCTCGGCGATCAACTGTTCCTCGGTCCGGCCTTCCTGGCGGGCCCGAATCATGATCGCGGTGCCGTGCGTATCATCCGCACATATATAGATACAACGCTCGCCGCGGAGTCGCTGGAATCGAGCCCAGATGTCGGTCTGGATATACTCCACCAGATGGCCCAAATGGATCGGGCCGTTGGCATAAGGGAGTGCGGCGGTGACCAGAATGCGTCGCTGGGGCATAATTGAAAGGAAGTGAAATCGTGTTCGCGTAAAGACCCGGGTTCGCGTAAAGACTAATGTGTCTTACGGCACATGTGTCTCACGGCACAACTGACTGCTCACGAGCCAAACTGTCCGCGGATCAGACGGCGGACAGCGGCTTTCAAGTCGCAAATTGTAAAGGTTAGGCGGATGAAGACACAGGCCACCCCAAGCCCCCAAAACGCTGCGAATTCATGGAGAATCAACCGGCCGGAGCAACTGGAAAGTCCAGGGCTGGTGATCTTCCGCGAACATCTGGAGCACAATCTGGACGAAATGGTTCGGATCGCAGGGAGCCCTGACGCCCTTTGCCCCCATGCCAAGACCCACAAGCTGAGGGAAATTGTTCGGCTCTGGCTGGAGCGGGGCGTAACCCGACACAAGTGTGCAACGATCGCGGAAGCAGAAATGCTGGCCCGCGAGCAAGTCCCCCAAATTTTGCTCGCCTACCAATTGGTGGGACCAAACATCGGCCGCTGGCTGAAGCTGGTTGGCTCGTTTCCGGCCAGCCGGTTTGCCTCGCTGGTCGACCATCCTCAGGCAGCGTTGGAATTGGGAGCAGCGGCCGCGGCGAAAGGCCAGGAGGTCGACGTGCTCCTGGACCTCAACAGCGGTATGGAACGGACTGGTGTCGCTTTGAACCGGGCAGCAATCGAGTTGTATGAACTGCTCGCCAGCACCTCGGGCCTGCGTCCAGCCGGCTTGCACTGGTACGACGGTCACCATCGCCAGCCCGACTTGGCCGAGCGACGGGCTCGGGTGCTGCTCGGTTGGGAACAATGCCTGCGGTTTCGGGACAAGTTACTGCTCTCGGGCCTCCCCGTACCGCGGTTGGTCGCAGCCGGAACCGGTTCGTTTCCGATACTTGCTGAAACTGGCGAGCCCCAACTCGAACTGAGCCCCGGGACGACGGTTTATTTTGACGCCGACTTGGCCGAACGCTTTCCGGAGATGCCGTTTCGTTGCGCACTGGGAATTTTCACCCGGGTGATCAGCGCCCCGGGCGGCAATCGCTTGACACTGGATGTAGGCCACAAGGCGTGCGCCGCAGACCAACCCGCGGGGGCCCGACTTTGGTTCCCCGAGTTGCCCGATGCCCGGGAGCTGCAGCACTCTGAGGAGCATTTGGTGATTGAGACCGAGGCGGCGGGTCGCTTTCCGCTGGGCACCGGTTTGATTGCGATTCCGCGACACGCCTGCCCCTGCTCGGCGGTCCATCAGGCGGCGACCGTGATCGTCGCTGGCGAGCCGGCCGAGCGCTGGGAAATTGCCGCCCGCGATCGGCACCTAAACTTTTAAGCAACTTGAGACGGCAGACCGGCTTACCTTGGCTGCCGCGGCCGATCGCGGAGTTGACGCACCTTGGGCGGTGCCGGCTTTCCTTCGGCGAGTCCGGGCAGCGACGATCACGCGGGCTGAGTTCCCGGGCGCCGACAGCTCAGGCCCGGTGGCGAATTTGCCGATTATCACGGGCTCGGCGGCGGTTCATTTTGTGGCAGGCTAGACTAAAATGAGCAAGGGCGACCGTGCTTGCCTCGCCCTCGTCATTCGTTTTCGCTTTTCGGATTTGAACCATGCCGTTTGCAGCCAGCTGCCCCCATTGCCGGAAACAGTACCAACTCCCTGAACAACTGGCCGGCAAGACCGTCAAGTGCAAGGAATGCCGGCAGGATTTCGTAGCGGGTTCAGCGGCGACCGCCAGCGGGACACCCGCGGCAGCAAGCAGTCCTGCCGGTCGCCCGGGCAGCCTGGTTTCCGCGGGCTCCGCTGCGGGAACGAGCGAGCTGTCTCGGTTCGGCTTGGACGGTCCAATCGTCCGACCCTCGACAGACATTTTCGCGGACGCTCCCCAACCGCCGCGCTCAGGTGATCCGCTCGGAAATTTCGCGAACGAGGATCCGGGGTTTGCTGGCTCGGCGATTCACGGCAAGCCCTCTAAGAAGTCATCCCAGCCGATCGCGCCGCCGCCCAAAGCGGCGTCAGTCGATTCCGCTGCGAAGATCCCCTTTGACAATCCCTACGCTTCGGCCGCAGCTAACTTGCGAAAGGCAGCCAAGCCAAAGACTGCCGATATTCAACTCGAGTTCGATCGATTGGACCGCGTCGCCAAGGCCCATAACACAATGATGCTGGCTTTTCTCGGCGGGGTTGGAACTCGCGTGCTCTTTGGCTTGATTCTCGTAGGCATCCAGTTCTTTACCGGATTTTATATTCAGCGGGACAAGCCGAACTTTGGCCTGCCTGATCATTTGCTGTACACCATGGCGGGAATTGAGATCATCGCCACTATCATCAGCATCGTGACCGCCATTATGCTGCTGGTGGCGATCTTCAAGCTTGCCGCCAACCTCTATCCCGGGACCAAATCGAAATTCCTGCACTTGGTTCTGTTCTTCATTCCACTGGGCGTGCTCTTTTCACTGCTCAGCCTCGACCGGGCTGCGCGAACTCAACTGCGGGCGGCCGGATACACAGTCGGTTTGATGGGTGTCAAAAGTTCACCCTGAGCGGGCGGCTCACCCCACTTGCCTTGCGAACTCCCGGTTGTCTTCGGAGGCTCCCGGTTACCTTCCGAGTCTGAAGCGTGGGAATTCTCAAATCCCGGAGTTTTGGCAGGCAATCGCAGATCGGTCCAGACTACCGACGACTTGGGGACCGTCAAATCAAGAGCGGAGCCGAACGTGAGTATCTCAGCCCAAATGGGACTGGGCGAAGCCGAAAGGACTGGGCGACTCGGAAAGGACTGGGGGACTCGGAAAGGACTGGGGGACGCGGGGGCTGAGGCGATCGCGACCGGCAGGTTCTCCTTGAACGCTTCGCGGTCTATTTAAACTCTGCAGCGATCAGCGTGATATTCTGTCCGCCAAAGCCAAAGCTGTTGTTGAGCGCGTAGCGAACGTTGGCTTCGCGCGCGACGTTCGGCACGTAATCCAGGTCGCAGTCAGGGTCAGGATTTTCGTAATTGATCGTCGGCGGCAGCAGTTTGTCGCGGATGGCGAGGAGACAGACGATCAATTCAGTCGCCCCCGCGGCGGCAATCAAGTGCCCCATCATGCTCTTGGTGCTGGAGACAGGAACCTGCATCGCGTGGCTCCCGAAGACTTCTTTGCAGGCTCGGGTTTCCACGCGGTCGTTGACCGAAGTGCTGGTTCCGTGGGCGTTGACGTAGTTGATTTGTTCCGGGTTGAGCCCGGCATCCGCCAATGCTGCTCGCATGCAGCCGATGGCGCCGCGCCCCTCAGGGTGGATGTCGGTGATCCGGTAGGCGTCGGCGGTTGAGCCGTAGCCGACGATTTCGCCCCAGATGTGGGCTCCGCGGCGTTTGGCGTGTTCGAGGTCCTCGAGCACGACCATGGCGGCCCCTTCGCCCAGCACGAATCCGTCGCGAAGTCGGTCAAACGGTCGCGAGGCCCGCGTCGGATTCTCATTGTTTTCGGAAAGGGCCGTGAGCAGGTTGAACCCGGTCACTCCAAACGGATGAATCATGCTGTGGGTTCCTCCGGAAAGCATGACATCCGCTTCGCCGCGACGAATGATTTCAGTCGCTTCGCCGACCGCCTGGCTGCTGGCTGCGCAAGCCGTGAGGCAGTTGGCATTTGGTCCTTGGGCGTCAAACATGGCTGCCAGGTGCCCGGGGGGCATGTTCGGTTCCTGTTCCAACTCAGCCAGCGGGTTGAGGGTTTCCAAACCGCGGCGAGTGAACTTCACCAGATCGAGCTGGCCCTGCTCATCGAGCGAGTCGGCCATCATCATGGCAAAGGTCTGGAAGTCCTGATTCCCTTCACCGCTGCCAAGGTAGACGCCGAACCGGCGCCGGTCCTGAATGCTGTCCAGTACCCCGGAACTGCGGATCGCCTGAATCGCTGCTCCGGCTGCGAAGCGGGTATGTCGGCCGCGATGCTTCCAAACGGCGGCGCTCTCGCCCTGTTGGGTGATATCCCAGTTTTTGATTTCAGCAGAGATCCTGGTGCGGAAATTGGTCGCGTCAAAAATCGTGGTGTAGCCAACTCCGGACTTGCTCTGCTTCAAGCCGGCCCACATTGTTTCGACGTCATTGCCCATCGGGTTAATCACCCCGACGCCTGTGACCACTACGCGACGTCTCATGAATTTCCGACCTTTCTCACTGATTCACTTTTACACAGGCTGCGCTGCAGCACGCGAACTCGTTTGACTGGAGTATCAGAGTCACACCCTATCCGAGTTACACCGCATCAAGGTTATCAGCAGCCGGGCGGATTGACTCCGCGGCCGCAGCAGTTGGCTCGGCGTTTCCATCGTGGCGAGGGATTCACCAAGCTCAGGGAATTGGCGATGCGAGCAGGATTTGCTCCGCCTCAAGCATGTGCTCGGGAATTCGAACTCGCTCACCAGTTTCCGTCACGGCCACATCGAACAGCTTGAGCAGTCGCAGCATCCGCAAAAAAGCAGCCGGCTCAAACTGCTCGACTTTGGCAAACTTGTCATCGTCCAGGAACGCAAACATCAATTCCATATCGCAAAACAGTTTGCCGTCCCGCTCAATTCGACCATTGACGAACGCCCCGTTGGGCTGAAGGTTCGTGATTTCCGCAAGGAAGTCGAGCCGTTGCCCCGGACGCGGAACGTCCGCGAACTTGCAATGACTGATTTTGGCCAAGACCACCCGTTCCCGAAAATCGCTGAGTTGCCCGATCAGCAGTCCGCCTGTTTGAGCCATGCCTTCGATCACGACGGACGATGGCAGGCAGGGGTAGCCGGGACAGTACTCGTCGACTGCTTCCTCCGAGAGGCTGACGCATTTCACAGCCCGGGCATATTTGCCGCTGACAAACTCGGTAAATCGGTCGATCCAAAACCAACGCATAACTTGCCCCGACGCGACTCGGTTTTTCCGGGCCGACAGTCTCTCCTCAACTTCGATTGCGTGTCGGTCCCGCCTTGGAGAGGAGTTTGGTCCTCGCAAAGTCCGGCACGCGGGTCTTCCCTCAACGGGACTTGAACGCGCTGCCTGCGGCCTGGAGTTCCCCCGAGGCCGGCAAGCTTGCAATCCCTAGCCACCCACCTTCATGGAGACGTAGTTACACAAGTCCTGAACGGTCAGCAGGTTGTTGAATTCCTGAACAACCGGGTTCTTTTCAAACTTGGTCAAGTCGGCAAACGGCATTCGCTGCTTGAGCGCCGCCAGGCCATCGGTCGTCATTCGGCCGCCCTGGACGTATTGGGAATTCGTCAGAATGTCTTCAGGGTAAAGGTCTTCCCGCTTGAACTGGAAACCGAAGGCCTTCTCCAGTTTGAAAATGATGTCCAAAAAATCGATCGACTCGGCGCCCAGATCGCCAACCATAGTCGCGCCGGGTTGTACTTCGTCATCGTCCACCCCCAGAGCGTCTACCAGCGCCTCCCGCACTTTGGCGAAAACTTCGTCTTGATTGGGCATTCCCTTCTTACTCCTTTTTCAATGGTCAGTTTTTATCAATCGTATGGTCAGTTTTTAACAATCACACGGTCAGTTTTTAACAATCAGATAGTGTGCAAAAATCCGGTTTGCTGCGGGTCAGTTCGCCGGGGCGGTCGCGGGATTCGCCGAAGGCAGCGCGGTCGACACCAATGGGTTGAATAGTAAACGGTATTTTCTCTTAAACTCGCGAACCAAATACTGGTCGGTCGCCGTGCTGGCCGCACCTCGATCAGCCAAGTTGTACTTTTCGACCAGAATCCAACCGGAAACGGCGGTTCGGTCATCGATGGTCCCTTCGACCTTGAGCTTCACCTGACTGCCCTGCTCAGAGTGCCACTTGGCAGTCACGACCAGCTGGTCACCAGGCTGCACGAAGCCCTGGAATTTGAGGTTCCGAGCCTCGACCAAACTGACCATGGAGTGCTTGAATTCGTCTGTCGTCCGCACAAGGCAGGCTGCCGCCTGAAAAATGGCCTCCAACATCAAAACCCCAGGCATCACGGGGAAGCGGGGGAAATGGTCCTGCAGGTATTCCTCGGACAGGGCGAGACCCTTGACTGCCCGGACTGAGTCACCAGGGGTCAACGACAAAATCCGGTCAATCTGGGCAAATCGCATGTTCAGTCGCGCAGGCAAACAACATCACCGCGTGCTGCGGGCATTCAGTCCACAGACTCGGCGCTCATTCAGGTTTCTAGGAGTGCTAACTATAACATTTGCCCCATTTTGCCTCAACAACAGCTTTCCCCGCTTGCGCCCCGTTTTTCCCAGCCGTTGGGAGGCACCGGGAGGGTGAATTCGCTTCCGGGCACCATTTGCAGGGAGTGGCTCAAGGTCTATTTCAGCCCCCGGCTCCATGGTAAAGTTGTGGCCATGCGCAAAGGAATCGCCGTATCCCCCGGAGTCGCCATCGGCACCGCTTACGTGATTCGCGAGATTTTCGTGAATCCCAACACCAAGCGGCTGGAAGGCTCCGAAATCACCGCCGAACTGGCCAGCTACGAGACGGCCCGCGACAAGACAGCGGCCGATCTCCGCAGCCTGGAGAAGAAGGTTGCTGCCCAAGTCGGTCGCGAACAGGCGAACATTTTCGCGATTCACCAGCAGATCCTGCGGGATGGAGCGTTCACCAACAAGATCCGCAACTGGATTGTTCAGGAACAACTGACGGCCGACGCCGCTCTGCACCGCCTTCTCGGCGAATACACCGCCCTGTTTGCCAAAACCCGCGACGAATACATCCGCCAACGTCTGGATGACATCCGCGATGTGATTGTGAGAATCTGCAGCCACCTGCTCGACGTGGCCAAGCTCGACCAGAACTCGCTCAAAGGTCCCCTGATTGTCGTGGCCGATGAACTTCTGCCGTCCCAAGCCGTGGCCCTGGGCGAAATCGAGGTACGTGGCATCGTGACTCAGGCCGGCAGTCAGACCAGTCACGCGGCCATCATCGCCCGCAGCCGGGGCATCCCGGCAGTCTCGGGGGTGAAAGGAATCATCCGAGCGGTCAAAACGGGAGACACGATCGTCGTCGATGGTCGCGATGGCCATGTCGAGGTCAACCCGAACCCCGAAACCCTGGCGGCCTTCCGCAAGCTGGAACGGGAATTTTTTCACCTCAAAGATCAACTCGCTGAAAATCGCGACCTCCCCGCCCTCACTGCCGATGGCACGGAACTGCGCCTGCAGGCCAACATTAACGGTGTCAACGATGCTGCCGCGGCGCACGCCATGGGCGCCTCGGGAGTCGGGCTGTACCGGACCGAGTATCTGTACCTGACCCACTCCGATGTGCCGGACGAAGACGAGCAGTACCGGACCTATCGCGAGATTATCAACTCCAGCCCCAACCACAACGTCACCGTCAGAACACTCGATATCGGCGGCGACAAGACGGTCTCTTATCTCGGTCACGACCACCAGGAAGCAAACCCTTTCATGGGTTGGCGAAGCATTCGAATTTCGTTTGAGCATCCCGAGTTCTTCAACACTCAAATCCGGGCGATCCTCCGCGCCGCAGCCGACTTTCCCAACGGCAATGTCCGAATCATGTTCCCGATGGTGACCACCGTGGAAGAGATTCGGAAGCTGCGAGCCTTTGTCCGCAAAGCCTACAAGGCCCTTTTGGCCCAAAAGCTGAAAGTGCGAGAGATTCCCCTGGGGATGATGCTCGAAGTCCCCGCTGCGGCAATCTCCATCGACAACATGCTGGAACTGGTCGACTTCGTTTCCATCGGCTCGAATGACCTGGTCCAATACCTGATGGCGGCCGATCGCGACAATCCCAAGGTCAGCCACCTTTGCGAACCGCTCGCCCCACCAGTCCTGACCCTGCTGCATAACGTGATTGGCGCCTGCAATCGGGCCAACGTTCCGGTCACGCTCTGCGGTGAAATGGCTGGACATCCCAAGGCGTTTCTCCTGCTTCTGGGGATGGGCCTGCGGCGGTTCAGCATGAGCCCCGCCTTCATTCCCTCGATTAAGCAACTGGCCAGCCAGGTCACCATCGCCGAATCAGAGCAGATCCTGCAGTCCGCCCTGAAGCTCAAAGAAACAGCCCAAGTCAAGAAGTACATGGCCCGGCAAGTGGAACAGCTCGCTCCCAATCTGGCACTGCTGGATATCTGAACCGCTGGCCATCTGAACCGCTGAGGCTACTGAAATTTCGCGGCCGGGGCTGCGGCCAGTTTTGAGCCTAATCGCCCGCAGTAGCCCAGCCCTCACCACCCAACCTGGCTCATCCGCGCCTTCCGGTATCGGGCTTTTTTTGATGCCCCGCCGAAGCCGCAAAGTCTTTCGGCGGACTTCCACTTCAAATTGTTGATTTCTGTCAACTCCAACCGTATTCTACCCAATTGGAAGTACCCTCTTACCTTTTGCCTGTTCGTCACGCGAGCGAGCCATGCCCTCTGTTCCCCCCTATCGCAATCCAGCCCAATTCAAAAAGCAAAAACAGAACAGCTCTTTACCAACCGGCGCGATTATCGGCGGTTTGCTCGGCATTTTGCTGCTGGGTGGTGGAGGCGCAGCCGCCTGGTTCCTCTTCCGCTCAGCACCTGAGAAGCAACGCGCGGAAGTCGCCAACGAGGTCGCCTCCACAGCGGAATCAACTACTCCATTCAAAGACGAGCCCGCTGCAGCCGCCAATGCCAGCGCCGCTCCACCGAAGAACCTTGGTTCGGATCACGCGGCAAGCTCAAGCGGCAAACCGAGCCCCTTTGAAAAACCGGGGACCGCGGAGCAGCTTCGCGCCCAGGTTAACGCGGCCTCAAAAGGTGGTCTCGGGCCACTGCCAGCTCAACTCAAATCAGCGGGAATGCAACGCCTCTCGGATTCGGCTTCGGCAAGTCTTCAGTACCGGCTCCAGCCCAACGTTGATTATGGCGTCAGCTTTTCTGTTGAGTTGATTACACCGACGGGAACCCAGGTAACAAAGGGGCGCACCGTTTATCGGCTGGTCGATGAAAACCCGCAGACGCTTCTGAACAGCAACGCCGGTGCGCTGGAGGAGGATTACGAGGCGGGGAACTCGACTGGAACCGGGTTTGCCATTCATCCCGATGGGCTGTTGGTGACCTGTGCTCATGTCGTCGAGGACGCTCATCAGCTGAGTGTGGTGATCAATGGCCGAGATATTCCCGGTCAGGTTGTGGCAATCGATTCGCAAAACGACTTGGCTCTGGTCCGAATTGAATATGAATTCAAGCAGATCATCGGCCTGAATGATGAATTGCCTGAATTGGGAGTGACTTGCCGGGCGATTGGCTTTCCGCTGGCCGGCGACATGCTGGGGGAGAAAGTCAAGATGTCAACCGGCACGATTGTCGGCGACGACATTCGAATGAATGAACGCCGTTTGCAAATCGACGCAACCGTCAATCCCGGGAACAGCGGTGGACCGGTGGTCGGTGACCATGGCGAACTTTTCGGCGTGGCCGACTCGATCATGGTCATGGAGCAGACGCAGGATGTTTCATTTGCAGTTCCGGTGGATGTCGTCGCCCGGATGCTGCAGCGGGCTCGAGCGCCGTATGCAACCAGTCATTTCGGGAAAGACGTCAACGACCCTCGGGTGGTCAAGACTTACAAGGATGCCACCAACTGCGCTTTTCTGATCAGGGTCAACAACAAGGCCAAAGGCCCCGAGCCCAAAGACTTGATGGTACTCTCATTCGACTGCGCAATGGACGGCAATGGTTCGAAGCAATCACTGCAGCAGGGCCGTGTCGTCATCGACCGCTCGGGAAGGGTGTACTTCAGTTCGAATTCCCCCTCATTGCCGATGTTTCTCAACCGGGCCGGAACAATCGGTTTTGACCGTTATCCGGATGGACCCCAGACAAGTTGGAAATCGATCGATGCCTCCATGGTATCGGTCAACATTCCGAATCGGGGCAATCAAGCCGATGACAACCCCTTTGGAATGCTCGGCA
>Ga0315904_10004406_pt1 | contig 20127 bp, 17 predicted proteins | sample LakEriMetagenome_6_FD_203529 | JGI IMG/M metagenome (GOLD analysis project Ga0315904, IMG submission 203529) | Freshwater fungal communities from buoy surface, Lake Erie, Ohio, United States - Buoy 12 MA120 | ecosystem: Environmental > Aquatic > Freshwater > Lake | place: USA: Lake Erie, Ohio...
GACCACGGATGAAGGCGGCCGGCGGGCAGCGTGTCGGTCATGGCTCGACGCGCAGGCGTTGCGCGCGGATCTCAGCGAGCAGCGTATCGCGCAGTGTGAGCGCGTGTTCCGGATCCATCCCCTCGAGCTTGACGCGATACTGATGGTAGCCTGCGGTGAACAGCGCCAGTGTCGCGAGTCCATACGCCCGCTCGATCGGGCCACGCACCACGTCGAGGTGCTGCAGCCGTGACACGGGCAGCCAGATCTCTTTGTGCCACCAGGCGCCCTGATGCACCACCACGCCTTCCTCGGGCAAGTGGGTCCACGAGAACCGGGCGAACGCAGCCCGTGCATGCCATTCGATCGCGGCACCGGCGATGACCGCGCCGGCGAGCGCGACGAGCGCCGTGCGCCCGGCCGCCGCGCCCCATCGCAGGTCGAGCAACTCGTGTCCCAGGATCATCGATACCGGGAACATAAGCGCTATCCCGCCCGCGACCCGGGCGAGATGCCGGATCCGCCAGACCGTCTGCAGCGCGGGCAGCGGCCGCTCGACCGTCACTTCATGCCCATGCGCTTGCGCACGAGTTCGCCGGCCTCCTTGTAGGTCGCGGGCAGCGCACCGGCGAAGGCGTTCGGCTGGAACACCGGATCATAGGCCTGCAGGACCGGCAGCAGCAGCGCCTTCGGCAGTTCCTGGACGCGGCGTGTCTTGCGGAAGTCCGCGATCGGGATGCGCGCCGTGATGATGTCTTCGTGGTGGTTGTCGGTCTTGGCGAGCGTCGTGCCGCGCGGGTCGACGATCACGGTGCCGCCGTCCTCGGTGCCCGAGGCTTCCGGGAAGCCGATGTTGTCGGGCGAGACGGAGTTGCCGACGCCGACCGTGTAGAGACGGTTGGCGCGCGCGGTGGTGATCGCCGACTCGGCGTTGCTGCCGCCGGTGACCGACAGCACGAGGATCTCGGCGCCCTTGAGGCCGAGGCAGGTGTAGAGCGTCGGCTCGGCGCCGACGGCGGTCATGCAGATGTTGCCGATGTCGGTGCGCGCCACCGGCAGCGTACGGTCCCAACCGTACATCTCGACGTAGCGGTCGAGCACGTCGTAGACCGTGGTCCCGATCAGCGCCTGGTCGCCGAACAGGCCGAGGATGTTGCGGGCCTTCCACTGCATGTCGACGATGTCGCCGTCCGGGCCGACGAGCACGGACATGTTGATCACGTGGTCGGGCCAATCCTTGAGCTTGGCGTAGCAGCCGAAGGCGATGTAGCAGCCGTAGCGCTTGGCGCGCTCGCCGATGGTCGCGGCCTCGGGCCCCGGCAGTTCGAAGGCGATCTGGGTGAGCTCCTTGCGGGTCCAGGGCTGGAAGCCCTGCACCGGGAACTCGTGCATGCAGATGAGGTCGACCTTTGAACCCCAGCGGCGCTCGCCGCCCCATTCCGCGGGCGAGTTCTGCGCGAGGTCGATGAGGTGCAGCACACGGTCCATGTTGCGCTTGAGGGTGCGCGCCTTGTCGCGGGTGTCGATGGAGAGCAGCCGCGACTGGATCGCGGCGATGTTGACGAAGTCCTGCTTGAGCGGCACCGATTCGTACTTGCCGCCGCGTGCGGCCTTGATCTCGCCGTCGCGGGGCGCGCGGACACCGATCGCGGCCGCAGCGGGCGACTGCGCCCCGGCTTGACCGGCGAGGGCGGCGACGCTGGCGGCGGCGGCACCGGTGAGCAGGGAGCGGCGATCGATCCGGGTGTCTTTTTTGGGCATGGCGCTTGGCCTCGGGTGTTGGGAGGTCCCCAAAGGATACGGCCCGGGACGGCACGAAAACCCCCGCAGGGCGGTCGCACCATGAAGTCCCCTGCGGCGACGACCATGGAGGCGGCACCTCCGATGATGTTCCGCTGCCGATGCGTTATCTTTGGCGGATGTCGCAGGGCGTGGACGGTCAGGTTTGCGGGCGGGTCGCGGGTTGGTTCGCGGTCCTCGCCGCGATCGTGGCGGCCACGCCCGTCCCGTCCGGGACGCCCGCTCCGCCGGCGCCGGTCGCTGCCCCCCGCATCACCCTCGAAGACCTGCATTCGGACATCCGCCGGCCTGATGTCGCGATCTCGCCGTCCGGGCGCTACCTGGCGGGCGTGGTCGTCGGCAAGGACTCCTCCGCGGTCACGGTCACCGACCTTGCGACCGGCGAGACGCGGAACATCGTCGGCGTCGGCAAGGACGCGATGGCCAAGCAGACCGAGGCCGTCATCTCCGAGGTGTTCTGGAAGTCCGATGGACGATTGCTGTTCCGCATGGGCATCTACCCGCGCGACGGCGCGCGTTTCAGGCTGCGCCTCGACAACATCGGCCGTGTCGGCAGCCGGCTGCTGGCGGTGGACCGGGACGGGCGGAACATGGTCTCGCTGCTCGCCGATACCACCCACCGCGCGATGTCCGGCGCGCTCGACCTTGGTTCGATCGCGAGTTTCCTGCCTCACCAGCCGGATCACGTCATGATGACGGTCGACGGGCTCCGGGGCCGCAGCCTGTTCCGCGTCGATGTACGCACGGGACAGGGCGAACTGGTCGATCCGCCGTCGCCTGCGGTCATCGGTTGGTGGCTGGATGTCGAGGGCGCCCCGATCGTGCGCATCGAGGCGTCCTCCGGCACCATACGCCTGCGCCGCAAGGACGCCGAGGGTCGCTGGAAGGTCTTCTACAAGGTCCGGTGGAGGGAACTGGAGGATCGGCCGGATTACGTGCCGGTCGGGCCGTCGGACGTTGCGGGCGAGTACTACGTGCTGGCGCGTCCCGAGGGGCGCGAGCGTACCGGGCTCTATCGCTACGACCTCACCCGCGAGTCCTTCGGCGAGCCGGTCGTGGAGCATCCGCGTTACGACCTCGTCTCGGCGGTCATCTCCCGCGACGGCAAGCGCGTGCTGCGCTATTGCTACATCGAACATGTACGCATCTGCCGGTTCGCCGATCCGCGCATCGAGGAGCACATGACCAGCGTGCGTCGCTACTTCGACGATTCCGCCAACGTCAGCATCTACGACGCCGCGGAGGACGAGTCGGTGCTGCTCCTGCGCGTCGATGGCCCCCACCATCCGCCGTCCTTCCACAGCTACCGCGTCGACCGGCGGCGCCTCGACAGCATCGGTCCGATGCGCGAGCCCCTGCAGGGCAAGGCGATGCCGCGCGCGAGCGTCGTGGAATGGAAGGCGCGCGACGGTCTCGCCTTGACCGGCTACCTGACCCGGCCGCCCGGTGCGCCAGCGTCGGAGCCGTTACCCCTCATCCTGCATCCGCACGGTGGTCCCGAGGCCCGTGACTGGCTGAGCTTCGATCCCTGGGTGCAGTACTTCACGGCCCGCGGTTATGCCGTGTTCCAGCCGGATTTCCGGGGCTCGGACGGCTATGGCCGCAGTTTCGTCGCGCTCGGCCACGGACAATGGGGCCGGGCGATGCAGGACGACCTGACCGATGGCGTCCGCCACCTGATCGACCGCGGCATCGCAGATCCGCGCCGCGTCTGCATCGTGGGGGCGTCCTACGGCGGCTATGCCGCGTTGGCCGGGGCCGCCTTGACGCCGGACCTGTACCGCTGCGCGGTCTCGGTGGCCGGAGTCTCAGACCTCGCTGAGTTCATCGCGTGGCGCAAGTGGAAGTGGGGCGCCGATTCGGAGGGCTACACGTATTGGCTGACCTCGATCGGCGATCCGAAGCGGGACGCGGAGAAGCTCGCGGCAGTATCGCCGGCGCGCTTGGCCGCCGCCATCAAGGCCCCCGTGCTGCTGATCCATGGCGACCAGGACGGCATCGTGCCGATCGCGCAGTCCTTGGCGATGCAGAAGGCCCTGGGCAAGGTCGGCCGCAAGACCGAGTTGATGACGCTTGTCGACGAGGGCCACTGGGGCTGGTCGATCGACAACGAGCGGCGCGTCCTGATCGGCATCGACCGGTTCCTCTGGGAGCACCTCGGCCCGGGTGTAGGCGTGACCGAAGCGCCTCCGACGCTGCCGCCCGCGGCGGAGTGATCGAGGCCCGAGAACATCAGGCGCCGCCGTCCTTGGCGGCGCCCGGTGCCCTGGGGTCAGGTCAAGGTCACGGACGGGTGATGTCGACCCGACGAGCCTCGCGGTCGTTGAGCGCGCCCGTCACGAACATCGGCGGCTGCATCACGATGCTGCTCTCGGCGACGCCCTGCGCCATGAGCGCATCACGCACTGCGAGCGCGCGCTGCTTGGCGAGCTCTTCGTTGGCTGCCGGATCGCCGGTCTTGTCGGTGTGGCCGGTGATCACGACGTTGCCGCCTTCGGCAGCGACGATGGCTGCGGCACCGTTGATGGTGGCCTTGCCCTCGTCACCGATCGCAGCCGCGCCCGTCTCGAAGTAGACCGAGGCCGGCAGCGTCACGGCCGCAGGGGGCGTGACCGGAGCGGCGACCGGCGCTTCGACAGCCGGCGCAGGCACCGGGACCGCTTCAGGCTTGCTGCGGTTCGAGAACCAGTTCCAGAGCAGGAACAGGAGGAGCGCGCCGAGGATCCAGGGGAGCAGACGGCGCAGGCCCGACGTGCCCGCCGCGGCGGCCGCGCCGGTGGCGGCGGCGGCGGTGCGCGCCGCATCGCCTGCGGCGTTCGGCAGGCCACCGAGCATGCTCGACATGCTGTTGAAGCCGAGGGCGCCGGTGATGCGCGGATCGAGGTTGATGCCCTGCAGGTTCGACTTCTGGCCGAGCAACGCGTTCGCGAGACCCGACGCGTCGAGGCCACCGTCACCGACCATCTTCTTGACGACGCCCATCATGAGCGGCGCGCCGAGGCTCAGCAACGAAGAGGCCGAGGAGGGCTTGATGCCCGCGACCGAAGAAAGCGCGCTTGCGAGGCCGTTGGCCTTGTCGCCGCCCAGCAGGCCGGATAGCAGCGTGGTGCCGACCGACTGCAGCGCGCTCGCGCCGCCCGCGCCGCCGATGAGGCCGGCGATGTTGCCGAGCGAGCCGGTGTCGATGTTCAGGCCTTGCACCATCTTGAACAGGTCGCCCGCGCCCTGCGGGGTCGCGGCCTTGCTCATCATGCCGCCGAGCAGCGCCGGCACCATCGAGCCGACCGCCGACTGGATGCCGGAGTCGCTTTCGCCGAGCATCTTGCCGGCTTCGCCGATCAGTTGCTTGCCGATGCCGCTGTTGAGCAGCTCCAGGATATTGATGGACATTGTCGTGCTCTCCTCACCCGGAAATCGGGCGGGGGGACGCTATCGCCTGCATCGTCCCGGCGCTATCCGATTGGCGCATTTTTGGGCGCACCGGGGCTCCCGGAGGGCGCCAGACCCAAGATTTCGCGGTAGCGGAGGTCACAGCCGGCGCAACGGCCTTCGGGGCGGCACCAGCGCAGGCTGTGGCCGTTGAGGCGGCCCCAAAAATACCCGGCGGGATCGGCATCGAACTCGCGCAACAGCTCGAGGATGCTGCGACTGCGATCGAGCGGCGGATAGCGGCGCATCTGGCCGGCGGTGTCGGCGTAGTCGAGCGTCCAGTCGGATTCGGCGTCGTGCCAACGCAGGCGCGCGACCGGCACCGCCCGGCGGGTGCCCGGGATGCCGAGGATGGGCCGCCATTCCTCGATCACCACATCGTCCGTCCCCATGCGATACGCGAGCTGCACCGCATGGCGCGCGGTGGGCGGGCAGATGCGCGCGCAGTACGCGTCGAGCAGGCGCGTCACGAGCCACCGGGTGTGCTGCGGGATCTCGCTCACGTCGCTAGCCTAGCGCCGCTCGTGGCGCAGCCGCTATCCTGCGACGCATGTCGCCCGCTGTCCCGGCCTCGCCCGTCGCCGCCGCCATCGCCACCTCGCCGGTCGCCCACGAGGATGTCCGGGCTGCGGTCGCAGCGGCGATCCCGCCGCGTCGCGTTCCGTGGCGCAAGCGCCTGTTCTGGGCCGCCGTGCTGCGCCTGCTGGCCAGCCCTCGCGGTCGGGCGTGGCTCGCTACGCGCTATCGCCCCTGAGAAGCGCGGCCCTCGCGCCCATCGTCCGCCTCACGTACCTCGACCAGGAGTCCCACCATGCGCCTCTTTCCCATGCTGCTCGCGTTCGCCGTCGGCGCCGGCCTCGTCATCCAGGTCGGCATGAACATGGCCTTGAGCCGGGCGTTCGGCAGCCCGGTCGCCGCCTCGCTCGTGAACTTCATGGTGGGTACGATGGCCCTGGGCGCGTTCTTCCTGATGCGCCACGACCTGCCGGGGCGCGAGCAGGTGGCGGGTGTGCCGACTTGGGCCTGGTTCGGCGGGTTGCTCGGCGCCGCCTACGTGACGGTCGCGACGCTCGCAGGGCCGCGGCTCGGCGCGATGCTGCTCCTCGCGCTGACGGTGGCCGGGCAGATGGTCGCCTCGCTGGTGGTCGACCACAACGGTTGGCTCGGTTTCGCGCAACAGCCGGTGACGGCGCTGCGCCTGCTCGGCGTGGCGTTCCTCGTACTCGGGATCGTGCTGATCGCGCGCTGAGGCCGCGTGCGGTGTTCAGCCGCCGCTGGCCGCGCAGTCGCTGCAGAGACCCTTGATCTCGAGCGAGGTGGGCTCGATGCGGAAGCCCATGGCGCGCGACTTCTCGGCGAGTGCGCGATGCAAGGCCGGGTCGTCGATCTCGGCGACGCGGTGGCAGCTGCGGCACACCAGGAACTGCGCGACGTGGGCGTGTCCCGGTTCATCGCAGCCCATGAACGCGTTGAGCGAGTCGATGCGGTGCACGAGGCCCGCGCTGACGAGGAACTCGAGCGCGCGGTACACGGTGGGTGGCGCGGCCTTGTCGCGTTCCTTGGAGAGCTCGGCGAGGATCTGGTAGGCCCCGATCGGCCCGTGCGACCGCCACACGATCTCGAGGACGCGGCGGCGCACCGGGGTCAGGTTGAGCCCTTGCCGCTCGCAGAGCGCGACGGCCGATCCGACCGCGTGTTCGACGCAGGCGGCATGGTCGTGCGGAGCGGGCGTTTCGGCGCTGGGGTGGGCCATGGCTTACGGTATCATGCACCCATCATGCCTGCCACGGACCGCATACCTGTCACGGTGCTGACGGGATTCCTCGGGTCGGGAAAGACGACCCTCCTCAACCGTATCCTCACGGAGCAGCACGGCAAGCGCATCGCCGTCATCGAGAACGAGTTCGGCGAGGTCGGCGTCGACCACCAGCTCGTGATCGGAGCCGAAGAGGAGATCTTCGAGACCAACAACGGCTGCATCTGCTGCACGGTGCGCGGCGACCTGCTGCGCATCCTCGGCCAGCTGCTCAAGCGCCGCGACCGCTTCGACCACATCATCGTCGAGACCACCGGCATGGCCGACCCTGGCCCGGTGGCGCAGACCTTCTTCCTCGACGACGATTTCAAGCACCAGTTCACGCTCGATGCCATCGTCACGCTGGTCGATGCGCGCCACATGGAGCGCCACCTCGACGAGATGAAGGAGCCGGGCGAGCAGGTCGCCTTCGCCGACGTCATCCTGCTCAACAAGACCGACCTCGTGGACGAGGCGACGCTGGAGCGCGTCGAACGCCGGGTGCGCGCCATCAACGCCACCGCGCGCGTGTTCCGTACGCGCAACGCCGATGTCCCCATCGACGCCGTGCTCGGCGTGGGCGCCTTCGACCTGCAGCGCGCGCTGGCGGTCGATGCCGCGTTCCTCGAGCCCCAGTACCCCTTCGAGTGGGCCGGTGTCTATGAATTGCCGGCGGGCCGCCATGCGCTGCGCACCGGCGATGACGGCCACCACGGGCACGATCACCACCATCACGGTCATGACCACGGTCACGGTGACCATCATCATCACGATCACGACGGTCATGGCCACCACGATCATCATGGCCACGACCATGGCGATGGCTTGGGCGTCGCGGTGTTGCCCTGCAGTGGCCGCGACGAGGCGGCGCTCGCCGCCTGCATCGAACCCGCGGTGCGCGCCTTCGCCGAGGAGCCGGTCAAGGTCGATTGCGGCGGCCTGCTGCAGGCCGGTCGCGCGCTCCATCGCATCGACATCTCGCATGAGGGCGGTGGCGCCGTGCTCGACATGCCGGCGGCCGGCACGGTCGCCGTGTTCTGCGAGCATGCGCCCGTCGAGTCGGGTCTGCGCCTCGCGGGGCACGCCCCGGTCGCGCAGCGCGCCTTCGCCTCGCACCATCACGACGAGAAGATCGCCTCCATCGGCCTCACCGACCCGCGGCCGCTCGACTTCCGCAAGTTCGAGGAGTGGATCTCGTACCTCCTGAAGAGCCGTGGCGAGGACATCTTCCGCATGAAGGGTGTGGTCTCGCTCGCGGGCGAGGACCGGCGCTATGTGTTCCACGGCGTCCACATGATGTACGACGGCCAGATCGAGCGGCCGTGGCCGGCGGGCACGGCCCGCCTCAGCACCCTCGTGTTCATCGGTCGCGACCTCGACCGGCACGAGCTCGAGGCCGGCCTCGAGTCCTGCATCGCGTGACCCGCGCATGAAGCGTCCCGCAGCGATGCTCGAGGCGCGCGGCGCCGTGGTGCTCGACGATTTCGTCGCCGACATCGCCTGGTCGACCGACGGCGCACGCCTGGCGGTCGCGGGCGGTGAGGGCAAGGTGTTCCTGGTCGACCGGGTCGCGGGCGCGGGCCCCAAGGCGCTCGCGGCGCGCGAGGTCGGTGAGCATCCGCTCGGCACCTTGTCCGTCGCTTGGCAGCCGCGCGGCGCCGCTTTCGTCTCTTGCGGCCAGGACGGCGCATTGGTGCTGCACGACGGGGAGGACGGCAGGCCGACGGCCCGGCAGCGGCCGCCGGCCCGCGGGCTGTCCTCGGTCGCGTGGTCGCCCGATGGCCGCTGGTTCGCCTCCGCGGCCGGCAAGCAGATCTTTCTTTGGACGCCCGCGCTCGAGCCTGCGCATGTGCTGCCCCCGCTCGATACCGTCATCGCGTCGCTCGGCTGGGACCGCGCGGGACGCGACCTCGCCGCTGCCGTCAACGGTGGCGTGGTCGCGCACCGCATCGAGCCGCCGCAGTTCGAGATGCGGCGCTATCCCTGGAACGCGCCGTGCCTGACGGCGGCCTACAGCCCCAACGGCAAGGCGCTCGTCACCGGCACGCAGGACGGCTCGGTGCACTTCTGGTACCTCGCCACCGGACGCGATTCACAGATGCGCGGTTATCCGGGCAAGGTCGATGTCACCGTCTGGAGCGGCGATTCGCGCTGGCTCGCCACCATCGCCGATTCGCAGGTGGTGGTATGGGATTTCGGCGGCCGCGGTCCCGAAGGGTCCCGGCCGCTGCAGCTCTCCGGCCACACCGACCGCATCGACTGTCTCGCCTTCCAGCCGAACGGCAACTTCCTCGTCTCCGCGGGGCGCGATTGGCGCCTGTCGCTGTGGCTGCCGGGCAAGACCCCGGGCGCGCTCGACGCGCACCTCGCCGACGCCGAGCCTTCGGCCTTGCGGTGGTCGCCGGATGGCCGTTTCGTCGCGCTCGGCGAGCGCCGTGGGCGGCTCTCGATCTACGAGCTCGTGCGGCTCGGCTGACACCGGCCGCGGCCGGGCGTATCGTGGCGCTGACACCGTCCACCTGAGCCCGAGGTCCCCATGTCCGCACGCCGCCCGCGCCGCACCGCCTGCGCCGCCGTCCTCGCCGCCGCCGCCGTCACGCTCTCCGCGCCATCGCCGGCCGTGGCTGATGAGGCGCTCAACGCCAAGGTCGATGCGGCCCTCGCCGCCGGCCAGACACGGATGATCGGCTGGCGCCGCGACTTCCATCAGAACCCCGAGCTCTCCAACCGCGAGTTCCGCACCTCCAAGATCGTCGCCGAGCACCTGAAGAAACTCGGCCTCGAGGTGCAGACCGGCATCGCCAAGACCGGGGTCGTGGGCGTGCTCAAGGGCGGCAGGCCGGGTCCCACGATCGCGCTGCGCGCCGACATGGACGCGTTGCCGGTCACCGAGCAGGTCGACCTGCCGTTCCGTTCGCGCGCGACGGCCACCTATCGCAACGAGACGGTGGGCGTGATGCATGCCTGCGGCCACGACACCCATACCGCGATGCTGATGGGCATCGCCGAGGCGTTCGCCGCGACGCGTGCGGACCTGCCGGGCACGGTGGTGTTCCTGTTCCAGCCGGCCGAGGAGGGTGCACCCGCGGGAGAAGAGGGCGGCGCTTCGTTGATGATCAAGGAAGGCGTGCTCGAGCGGCACAAGCCCGAGGCGGTGTTCGGCCTGCACGTGTTCGCCAACATGCCGACCGGCATGATCGGCTACCGCGGCGGCCCGCTGATGGCGGGGTCCGATTCCTACCGCATCGTCGTCAAGGGCCGGCAGACCCACGGCGCGCGGCCGTGGGGCGGCATCGACCCGATCGTCGTCTCCTCGCAGATCGTGAACACGCTGCAGACGGTGGTGAGCCGCCAGACCGACATCACCGCCAACCCGGCCGTGGTGACCGTCGGCGCCATCAAGGGCGGCATCCGCCACAACATCGTGCCCGACGAGGTCGAGATGGTCGGCACGATCCGCACCTTCGATCCGCAGCAGCGGGAGACGATCCTCAAGAACATCGAGCGCCTGGTCACCAACACCGCCGAGGCGAGCGGCGCGACCGCGACCTTCGAACTCGACCCGGGCAGCAATCCGGTGGTGCGCAATGATCCCGCCCTGACCGAGCGCGTGTTGCCCTCGCTGCGCAGCGTCGCCGGCGCGGCGAACGTGCGGCCGGTGCCGCTCGTGACCGGTGCGGAGGATTTCGCGTTCTTCGCCGAGAAGGTGCCGAGCTTCTTCTTCTTCGTGGGCGTCACGCCGCGTGACCAGAACCTGCTGACGGCGGCGTCGAACCACTCGCCGTTCTTCTTCGTCGACGAGTCGGCGCTGCCGATGGGCCAGCGCGCCTTTGCGCGGGTCGCGCTCGATTATCTGGCGGGCGGGACGGCTGCTGCGCCCTGACGCTTGAGCTCCGCGGCGCGCTTCACGGCGGCGCGGATGCGCGGGTAGGTGCCACAGCGGCAGAGGTTGCCGTCCATCGCAGCGTCGATGTCGGCGTCGGTGGGGGACGCGTTGCGGTCGATCAGCGCCGCCGCGCTCATGATCTGCCCGGATTGGCAGTAGCCGCACTGCGCGACGTCGAGCTCGATCCAGGCTTGCTGCACGGCGTGCAGTCCGGCTGCGCCCAGCCCTTCGATGGTGGTGATCGGCAGGCCTTGTGCCGCCGCGACCGGCGTCACGCAGGAGCGCACCGGCTGTCCGTCGACATGGACGGTGCAGGCGCCGCATTGGGCGATGCCGCAGCCGTATTTGGTGCCGGTCATGCCGAGCAGGTCGCGGAGCGCCCAGAGCAGCGGCATCTCAGGCTCGGCGTCGACCTCGCGGCGCTGGCCGTTCACGTCGAGGGTGGTCAATGTCCTTACTCCTGTCGCGGATTGGGGGAGAATATACCCGACCCGGCCGGGACCGTCCCTGCCGACGGAGGCATCGATGGAGCTCGAGTTCTACGGCGCTGCAGGCGAGGTCACCGGCTCCTGCCATCTGCTGCGGGTGGCAGGGCGGCGGGTGTTGCTCGATTGCGGCCTCGTGCAGGGCGGCCGCGATGCGTCGCAGCGCAACCGCCTGCCGTTCCCGTTCGAGGCCGGCGCCATCGACGCCGTGATCCTCAGCCACGCGCACATCGACCACTGCGGCCGCTTGCCCCTGCTCGTGAAACGCGGCTTCCGCGGCCCGATCTACACCAACCCGGCCTGCCGCGACCTGTTGCCCATCATGCTGCGCGACACGGCCGACCTCTCCGCCCGCGAGGCCGAACGCGCCAACAAACGTCGCGAGCGCGATGGCCGCGACCGCGGTGGCCGTGACCGCGACGCCCCGATCGCCGAGCCGCTCTACGACCTCGAGGACGTCGAGCAGACGCTGCGCCTCGTGCAGGCGGTGCATTACGACCTCTGGCACGAGCCGTTTCCAGGGCTCGGGCTGCGACAGCACGAAGCCGGCCATATCCTCGGTTCCGCGAGCATCGAGCTGCGGCTGCGCGAGGGCGAGGTCGAGCGCAGGCTGGTGTTCAGCGGCGACCTCGGGCAATACGGCTCGCCCATCCTGCTCGATCCTTACCGCTTCGAGTCCGCCGATGCGGTGGTCATGGAGAGCACCTATGGCGGCCGCGCACACCGCGACCGCGAGGCGACCGTCGATGAGCTCGGCAGCATCATCGCCGCCGCGGCGCGCGACCAAGGGAACATCATCGTGCCGGCGTTCGCCGTCGGACGCAGCCAGGAGCTCCTCTACTTGCTCGCCACGCACTTCGAGGCCTGGCACCTGCGGCAGTGGCAGGTGTTCCTCGACAGCCCGATGGCGATCGAGGCGAGCGAGGTGTACTGGCGCCACGCCGACCGCCACGACGAGGAGGCGCTGCGCCTGCGCCGCAGCTTCGGCAAGATGCCGCCGCTCGACAACCTGCACCTGTGCCGCACCGCGGACGAATCGCGGGCCATCAACGCCCTGCGTGCGCATGCCTTCGTGATCGCGGGCAGCGGCATGTGCAACGGTGGCCGGGTGCTGCACCACCTGCGGAACAACCTCGGCCGCCGGGAGTGCCATGTGGTGATCACCGGCTTCCAGGCGCCGGGCACGCTGGGGCGCGCGCTCGTCGACCGCGAACCGTTCGTGCGTATCCACGGTCTGCAGGTGCGGGTCGAGGCACAGGTGCACACCTTGGGCGGTCTCTCGGCGCATGGCGACCGCGAGGACCTGCTGCGCTGGTACGGCAGCTTCGCGCAGCGACCGCCGGTGTGGTTGGTGCACGGCGAGCCGGACGCCGCCCATGCCCTGCGCGAGGCGCTCGTCGACCAGGGTGCGCAGGCCACGGTCGCCACGCCCGGGCGGCGCATCGACCTCGCTGCGCTGCCGCGACGGGGGCTTGCGGCGTGAGTGCGGACCGCACCGGGGCGGCACGCCTGCCACAAAGCCTGCCGCAACGCCTGCTGGCGCGGGTGGCGCGTATCGAGCCGGGCGAGGGCGCCGCGGTCGCCGCGGCCTTCCTGCTCTTTTTCTTCGTGCTTGGCAGCTATTTCGCGGTGCGTCCGGTGCGCGAGACGGTCGCCACGGTGCTCGGTACGGAGCGTGTCGCCGACATCTGGCTGTACACCGCCACGTTCGCCATCCTCATCGTTCCGGCTTACGGTTGGCTGGTGGCGCGCATCCGGCGCAGCGTGCTGCTGCCGTCGATCTACGCGGCGGTCGCGCTCACCTTGCTGGTCATCGGTGCGCTGCTCGGCGCCGACGAGGACGACCTCGCGGTCGGGACCTTCTTCTATGTCTGGATCAGCGTCATCAACCTGATGCTGGTGTCTATCTTCTGGAGCTTCATGCTCGAGATGTTCGATGACGGGCAGTCGAAGCGCCTGTTCGGCTTCATCGCGGCAGGCGGCACGCTCGGCGCGCTGGTCGGCCCGGCGGTCGCCGGGCTCACCGTCACGAAGATCGGCAATTCCGGTGTCCTCTACCTCGCGACGGGCGGTTTCGTCGCGGCGATCCTTTGCCAGCGGCTGCTGATGCGCCTGTGGGCGGCACGGCGCGCGAGGATCGCCCCGGCCGGGGAGCGTGGCGTCGCCCAGACCGGCGCCGCCGCGTCTGCGGCGACGGGCGATGCAGGCCTCGGTGGCAACCCCTTCGCCGGCGTCTTCATCGTGCTTCGTTCGCCGTATCTCATCGGCATCGCGGTCTTCGTGACGCTGCTGTCGCTCGTCAACACGATCCTCTATTTCGAGCAGTTGCGCATCGTCAACGATGCCTTCCCGGACCGCGAGCAGCGCACGCAGGTGTTCGCCACCATCGATGTCGTGGTGCAGTCGCTCACCATCTTCTCGCAGCTGTTCCTCACCGGCCTTATCGCCTCGCGTCTCGGTGTCCGCACGCTGCTCACCGCGGTCCCGGTGCTGCTCTCAGTCGGTTTTCTGGTGCTGATGGTCTTCGGCGCGTTCGGCACGGTCGCCATGCTGGCGTTGATGGTCTTGCGGCGCTGGGGCGAGTACGCGTTCATCCGTCCCGGCCGGGAGATGCTCTGGAGCCGCCTCGACACCGAATCCAAATACAAGGCGAAGAACTTCATCGATGTGCCGGTCTATCGCGCAGCCGATTATGTCGGCGCGCAGGCGAACACGGCGCTCACCGCCGTCGCGGCCTCACCGGCCTTCGCGGCGCTGGTGGGCGCCGGTGCCGCGGCGGCGTGGGCCGTGAACGGCTGGTGGCTCGGTCGCCGTCACGACCGCGAGGGTGCCGCGAAGTGAACGCGCCCAGCCGCGCGTGGCGGACCCTCGTGCTCGGATGCCTCGGCATCGCATCGGCGCTGGCGCCTGTCGCGTACGCCGATGAGTTGTCGGCCGCACAACGCCGAGCGGCGGGGGAGTATCTCGCCGCGGTGGCGAGCGGCGACGCGCAGGCGGTCGCCTATGCCGTGCATCCCGCCGAGCTCGACCGGCTGCGCCTCACCATCCAGCAAAGATTGCGGACCGAGGCGGCAGGCGGCGGTGACACGCTGCGCAGCCGCCTGTTCGGTGCAGCGATGCCGCTCACCGACATCGAGCGCCTGACCAGCGTGGATTTCTTCCGTACGCTGGGATCGCGCCTCGCGCTGCGCGGCCGCGTCTATGAGGACGTGCGCGGCGTGGGCGCCTTGCGCGATGGCGAGCGCGTGTTGGCCGTGGTGCGGGGGCGTCCGCCCAAGGACCGCGGCTCGGTGGAAGTGGTGGAGGTCGTGCCGCTGTTGCCCTATGGCCGTGAATGGAAGGCCGCGATCCCCACCGAGATCGAGGCGCGCCTCGAGGACCTCGCGGCCGGCCGGACGCGCCGTGCCGGACCTGCCGAAGGGGGCGCCGCCGCCGCGACCGCCGCGGCCGTCGGGACCGCGACGACCCCGGTTGAACCCGCAGGCAGCGCCCCGGCCGCGCGCAATACGCCCGGGATCCTCGCGCTGCTCGATGCTGCGGAGCGCACGCTCGTCGAGGGCCGTTGCGACCGGTACTACGGCGAATACTTGAGCCCCGGCCTGCGTCAGAGCCTCGGCAAGCGGGCGCTCGACACCCTCGTGACGTCCTGCTCGCGCAGCGTCGCCAACCGCGAAGTGCTGGTGGCGGCGCTGCGGCTGGTTCGGCGCACGCCCCCCGTCTTCGAGGCGGGTGGGGACCGTGCGGTATACGACCTTTCGGGGCAGGGTCTGCCGTATGATCGGTATGTCCTCGAGCAAGTGTCGGGACGCTGGTACATCGCCGAATGATCGCTGGGCACTGACAAGGAGTCGACCATGTCCATCAAGAGCCGTTTCAAAGGATCTCTCGCCATCGGTTGGGCAGCGCTCGTCGCCACCACGCTGTCGGGCTGCGGTGTCTCGCCGGAGAAAGTCACCGTACCCGTGGTCGAGAAAGTCGACCTGCAACGCTTCATGGGACCGTGGTACGTCATCGGCGTCATCCCGACCTTCATCGAAAAAGACATCTACAACGCGGTCGAGACCTACGCGCTCAACCCGGACGGCACCATCAAGACCACCTTCACCTTCAACAAGGGCGGCTTCGACGGTGAGGCCAAGGTGATGAACCCGAAAGGCTTCGTGATCCCCGGCACCAACAACGCCATCTGGGGCATGCAGTTCATCTGGCCCATCAAGGCCGAATACGTGATCTCGCATGTCGATGCGGACTACACCGAGACCATCATCGCGCGCAGCCAGCGCGACTACGTGTGGATCATGGCGCGCACGCCCACCATCGACGATGCACGCTATGCCGCGCTCGTGAAGCGCGTCGGCGACATGGGCTATGACATCGCCAAGATCGTGAAGGTGCCGCAGACACCGGCCACCGGCAGCGGTGCTGCGCCCGCTGCGGCCCCGGCGCCTGCGCCGGCAGCGGCCGTGCCGCAGTTGACCGCCGACGCGCTGCTCGCGCGGTTCGCCCCGGGCGCTGCGGCTCGCGCGCCGCTGCTGCTCGACGTGCGCCGCGCCGAAGAATTCGCGGCCGGTCACGTGCCTGGCGCGCGCAACCTGCCGCATGAGCAGCTCGTCGCCGACCCGGCGCTGATCGGCGCGCCGAAGGACGCCGAGATCGTCGTCTATTGCCAGAGCGGCCGCCGCGCGGACCTCGCGCTCGAGGCCCTCCGGAAGGCCGGCTATACCCGCCTCGCCCATCTCGACGGTGACTACGCCGGCTGGCAGGCGCAGGGCAGGGCGGTGGAGGTCCCGCCGAAGTGAGGCGTGCGGGTGCGGTCGCGGGTCATGCCTCGGCCGGCGGGCGCTTCGGCGCGTCGCTCGTCGCAGCGTTCCTGGCCCCGCTCCTCGTCGCCTTGTCCGTGTCGCCCGCCCTCGCGCAGGCGCAGGATCTTTGGCTCAGCCACGCGCGGCTCTACGACGGCCTTCCCGGCTCGACGGTCCGTACCGCCAATGTGCGCATCCGCGACGGCCGGATCGCCGAGATCACCGCGGCGGGTGACCGGGCCGGTGCCCGCGACCTGCGCGGCGCGTTCCTGATCCCGGGGTTCATCGACCTGCACACGCACATCGAGGATCCGGCCTCGGCGCAGCGTGCGCTGCTGTCGGGCGTCACGACGACGCGCGTGCTCGGCGACAACTATCTGAAGGGCATGGCGACCCGCGACCTCGTGCGTGCGGGCCATGTGCCGGGTCCGCAGATGCTGGTGTCGGGCGGCCATGTGCGGCCGCGCCTCGGCGACTCCTTCATCCTGAGCTACCCGCAGTTCGGACGATACTTGGACGCGCCGCTGCAGGGTCCCGACAAGGTCGCTGAGGTGGTCCGTGCCGTGATCGCGCGCGGCGCCGATGTCATCAAGGTCGGCGCGAGCGAACGCGCGGGCCTCGCGCGTACCGATCCGCGGCGTCCGGAGCTCTCCTACGAGGAACTGCGTGCGGCGGTGGCGGTCGCCGCCGAGGCCGGACGGTGGGTCGCGGCGCATGCGCACGACCGTCAGGGCGCGAACGCCGCGGTCCGCGCCGGCGTGCGCAGCATCGAGCACGGCACCTATCTCGATGACGAGACCTTGGCGTTGATGCGCCAGCAGGGCACGTTTTTCGTACCGACGCTCGCGATCATGAGCCCGCTCGGCGACCCGCGCGGTGACGGCGCCGACGACATCGCGCTGCAGCTGCGCACGCTGCACATGATGCGGCCGCTGCGCGACGCGGTGCGCAAGGCCCGCGCGCTCGGCGTCACGGTCGCGGTGGGCACGGACAGTTCCTACGGTGAACGCGACGATTACGGCCGCGTCCGGGTCGGCCACGAGATCCTGGAGCTCATCGGTTGCGGCTACACGCCGCTCGAGGCGATCACCGCCGCCACTCATAGCGCGGCGCGGGTGCTCGGCATCGAGGGCCGCACCGGGTCGGTGGCCGTGGGCCTGGAGGCCGACCTGTTGGTCGTCGACCGCGACCCTCGCAGCGACCCCACGACCCTGTTCGAGCCCTTGCTGATTGTCAGCGACGGCAAGGTCGCGCTCGACCGTCTCGCGCTGCGTTAGGCGCTCCGGGATCGGCGCTCGTCGCGAGCGCTGCCCCGATCCTCAGGCCGGGACCGTGATCTGCTTCGCCTCGAAGACCGACTGCCAGTTCTCGATCTCATCCACGACGATCTCGTCGGCCGCATGCGCGAGCGCGGCGACCGTGTCGTAGTCGAGCGCCGCCTCGGGCGCCCTCAGCACGAGGGCGATACGCTGGTCGACGGAGTCGAGCTTTGCTGCGGTCACCCGCGAGATCGCCGCGAAGCGCTCGAAGTCGCCGAAGAAGCGGATCCCCGCCAAGCAACCGCCGAAGGTGGGAAGCGCCACGCCCAGGAAGGTGAACACTTTGGTCAGTGCGCCGAACGGCCTGTCTGCGACCCAGCCGGCTGCATGGGTCGCGACCAGGAGCAGGTAGGCCGCAGCGGCCGCCACCGCCAGCTGGAAGGCGCGTTCGGACAAGCGGTCGAGGTTGCGGTGCACCGCAGCGAGCCGTTGCGCCTTGCCGGCGTGGTAGGCGCGCTGCGCCGCGACATGCGGCGCGATGAGACCCACCAGCACCGTGCGCAGGTAATCGGTGGAGACGGTCAGGCGCGGCAGGCCCGTCTCGCGGAGCGCATGACGCACATAGTGCTCGGGCCACGAGGTCTCGGAACCGCGCAACCAGCGGCCCGGCGCGCGCGCGGCGCCGAGCGCCAGCAGCAGCGGTGCATGGCGAAGGTATTCGGCGACACGACGCGTCTCGAACCATCGACCATGCCAGCGGCGGCGCTGGCCGATCCAGGTGATGGCGAGGATCGCGCCGAGGAGCAGGAGTTCGAACGCCGCGAACGGCCATTTCCATTCACTGCCTACCAGCGGCAGATAGGCGACGCCGCTGATGACCGCCGCTGCGGAGAGCGCGAAATTCATGACCATGCTGCCGCGATAGGTATCCGACAGATGGGCCGAGATGCCGTCGGCCCAAGCGAAACGCCCCAAGATGCCTGTCAGGACCCGCTCGGAGAATCCAGGGTCGGCACCGGGCAGCGCGCGGAGCGCCTGCGCGCCGCTCGCGCCCGAGCCGACGACGAGCTGCGCCGGCGTCTCGAAGGTCTGCATCAACGGGCCGCTGCCTTTGTGCTCGCTATCGCTGAAGCGACGCTCGATCCAGCGGTAGGCGTGCCACATGGGATCGCTCCTGTCGCGCCATTGTGCCGACGAGAGCGCCTCGACCCCGGCCGCCTGTCCGGCCGACTCCGCTGGGCCGCCCGGCAGCAGGGCGGCGCAGACGATACCGCGGAGCACCGCCTCGCGATCGTCGTCGGCGTCTTCGTGGCGCAGCGACACGAGGGACTCCGGTGCGACCAGGATCTTCCATGCTTGGGGGTCGGCAGGATCGATCCAGAGCACGGGCGTCCCGGCATCGAGCGCGGTCGCCACGGTGTGTCCGGTGCCGCCGACGAGGTTGGTGCGGACGCCGTCCCAGACGGCGATCAACAGGTCGGACTGCTCGATGACCAGGCGTCCTGCGAGGGCCACGCGCGCCGAAGTGTCGGCACGGAAGGCCTCGGCTTCGGGCACACCGGTCGGTTTTCCGAAGAGCCCGAAGAACTGCGCAGCGATACGGCTGTCCATTTCCGCCAGCGCGAAAAGGTGGCTACGGTCGACCAATGAACGGAAGGCATCGGCATTCGCTTGGACGGTGGGGTCTGTGGCAGCGCCGCCGTCGACCAAGGCGCGGGCGTCCGAGCCGGTCTCAGGATGGGCATTGATGGCACAGGTGAGGTCAGGGCCGAAGGGCAGCAGCGCCACCGACTCCCAACCGCGCGCAAGGGCTTCGCGCGTTGCCAGTTGGTCGGTGCCATCCGCCATCACCGAGTGCATGCGGGTCGGACCGAAAGGCTGGCCGAACGGCGGCGTCACGGTGCCCACGATCCGAGCGATGAGATCGAAGACGCTGCGCAGCGCCGGTTCGATCCGCGATGCGTGCGGTGCGTAGGAGGCGTGGGCGGCGCGGTGGCCGGTGACACCGATGCTGAGTCGCACCTCGGGCAGCGGTGGAGCCATCGCCGAAGTGGGGTTTGAAGACCCGGAATGCGCCTCGCCTGCGGCCAATCTCGATCCTCTCGGGCTGCGCCCGCCGTCGGTCGCCAGTGTAGCCGAGAAGCACGGCGATGGGCTTGCCGCCCTGCGACCGGAGGCCTTAGGCTTGCGTGTCAAAAGCAACGGTCAGACGCCCGCGTGGCCGATTCTCCCGATATCTTCCTGTCGTACTCGCGCGAGGATGCGCGTGACGTGGAGCGCCTCGCCGCCGCGTTGCAGACCGCAGGCTATCAGTGCTGGTGGGACCGTGATCTCGCCTCCGGTGTCCACTATCTCTCCGAGACGGAGACCAAACTCAAAGCCGCCAAGGCCGTGGTGGTCCTCTGGTCGAAGACCAGCATCACGAGCCACTGGGTCGCGGACGAGGCGGCAGCCGGACGTGACGATGGCCGGCTCGCGGCGCTGTCCTTCGATGGCTCGATGCCGCCGCTCGGTTTCCGCCAGTTCCAGGTGACGGATTTCTCAGGCTGGAAGGGCGGCCTGGACGAAGCGCCCTTCCGCAGCCTGCTCAAGGGGCTGGAGCGGATCGTGCCGGCCGGGCCCCAAGCGCCCGGCGCGGACCCGGCACCGCCGCGCGCCGCGGTCTCTTCGCCGACCCCGCCGCGGATCGATC
>Ga0315904_10004407_pt1 | contig 20124 bp, 15 predicted proteins | sample LakEriMetagenome_6_FD_203529 | JGI IMG/M metagenome (GOLD analysis project Ga0315904, IMG submission 203529) | Freshwater fungal communities from buoy surface, Lake Erie, Ohio, United States - Buoy 12 MA120 | ecosystem: Environmental > Aquatic > Freshwater > Lake | place: USA: Lake Erie, Ohio...
GAGGGGCTCGATTTTCACGCGCTGCTGGCTGATGGCGGCACCTCGGCGCTGACGGCCCTGAATCGGGGACAACTTCAGCGATACAGCACTCGCGGGAACGCCGTCTGGCAGCCCGGAGCGATTTCCGAACAGGCTTGGCAAGTTACGCGCGACGCGCAACCCGAGTTTGCCGATGTCGGCGATTACGATTTGGCTCAGCCTTTCACCGCCGCGGCTTGGGTCAAGTTGCCGCATGAAAACCTGGTAGGCGCGATCGCGGCGCGAATGGACGAAGCGGCTCAGTTTCGCGGCTGGGATTTCTGGCTGCAAAACGGACGGGTCGGGACGCACCTTATTCACCAGTGGCCGCAGAATGCCTTGAAAGTTGTCAGCCGGCAGCGGCTGACGCCCGGCCGCTGGCATCATGTGGCCTTCTCACACGATGGCAGCGGAAAACCGGCAGGTATCCAGATCTGGATTGACGGCGAGTCGGTGCCGTTTGATGTCGAGCAGAATTCGCTCAGCGAAACGACGCGCACTGCGACTCCGTTTCGGATTGGAAACCGAAGTGGGAATGCATTGAGCGAGAACCTGCTCGTTCAGGGTCTGCGACTTTATCAGCGCGTCCTGCCGACTGAGGAACTGGCCGGAATTCAACAGTGGGAACGCAATCGTTATCTGTTCGGACGTCAAGCGCCGCTGAGCGATGAGGAGCGAGCCGAGTTGCTCGACTGGTATCTGCGGACCCAGCACGCCGGTTATCGCGAGCTGACTGCGACGATTGCAGCCCGCCGCCAGGAGTACCAGCAGATTGAGCGGAGAGGAACGCGAGCGCATGTGATGGCCGAGCGAGGCAACCAGCAGCCCCACGCCTACGTCCTGTTCCGGGGCGATTACGACAAGCGTCGGGATCAGGTTTTTCCGGATACTCCCGACGTGCTCCCGCCTCTGCCGTCGGACTTGCCGCGCAATCGCCTTGGGCTGGCCCAGTGGTTGGTCCGCCCCGAAAATCCGCTGACTTCACGGGTGACCGTCAATCGTTTCTGGCAGGAGGTTTTTGGGCAAGGACTGGTTTCGACTTCGGGCGACTTCGGGGTGACCGGCCAGTTGCCTTCCCATCCAGAGCTCCTCGATTATCTCGCCGTCTCGTTTCGCGAGGAGGGATGGGATGTCAAACGCTTTTTCAAGCAGCTGTTGACGAGTGCGACCTATCGACAAAGCGCTGTGGCCAGTGCCGAGAAGCTCGCGGCTGATCCGGGCAATGTGTGGCTATCACGCGGCCCGCGGTTCCGGATGGATGCCGAGATGATTCGGGACTATGCGCTGGCGGCCAGCGGACTGCTTTATCCGGAGATTGGAGGACCAAGCGTGCGGCCTTACCAGCCCCCCGGAGTCTGGGAGGCGGTGGCGATGCCGGAGAGCAACACAAAGAGCTATCGTGAAGACGATGGAGCCAATCTCTATCGCCGGAGCATGTATACGTTCTGGAAGCGGGCGGCTCCGCCAGCTTCGATGGATATTCTGAATGCCCCCAACCGGGAAACGTGCACCGTCCGGCGCGATCGGACCAACACCCCGCTGCAGGCTCTGGTCACCTTGAACGACCCCCAGTTTGTCGAGGCGGCCAGATCGCTCGCCCAACGCCTGCTCGCCGCTGAAAAAGGCGTGTCGGCGGAGCGGCAGAATGAGCTGCTCCAGGACGCGGGCCGAACCCTGCTGGCCCGAACCTTCACAGCCGAGGAACTGGCGATTGTGAACGACTCGCTCACAGCCATTCGAAAGCAATACGAAGCTGACCCCGCTGCCGCCGACCAGTTGCTCCGCATTGGCCGCACGCCAGTCGCTGCCGAGTTGCCGCCCACCGAACTTGCCAGCTGGACCATGCTCCTGAACCAGCTGATGAATCTCGATGAGCTGCTGAACAAGTAGCGGGTTTGCAGGCGGCCCGTTGGCAGTTTGGTTGATTGATGAGTGATGACTGGAAAAAGGTAGAGAGAACAAATGGCTTTCAATCAGGTTCACCCGCTGTTTGCAGATTACGTTCGCTACGAGACGCGGCGGCAGTTTTTTCGCCGCGGGGGAAATGCCGTTGGGGCCGCGGCGCTGGCAGCTTTGGCCGGGTCGGAGTTGATTGCCGGGCAGTCCCCTGATGAGACCAAGCCGGCGCTCGGGGGCGTCCCCGGGCTTCCGCATTTCCCGCCCAAAGCCAAGAACGTGATCTACCTGCACATGGTCGGCGGACCTTCGCAGATGGATTTGTTTGACTACAAGCCGCAGATGAAAGAATGGTATGACAAGGATCTGCCCGAGTCGATTCGCAACGGTCAGCGGCTGACGACGATGACCAGCGGTCAGTCGCGGTTTCCGATTGCTCCCTCGAAGTACCAGTTCGCCCAGCATGGCCAGAGCGGGATGTGGTTGAGCGAGCTGCTCCCCTGGACCTCCAAGGTGGTCGATGAGATGTGCTTCATTCGGAGCATGTACACCGAAGCGATTAACCATGAGCCGGCGATCACCCACATGCAAACGGGCAATATGGTGACGGGACGCCCCTGTATCGGCTCCTGGATCTCTTACGGCCTCGGTTCGCTGAATAATAACCTGCCCACTTTTGTGGTCTTGGTAGCCCAGCCTACCAACAAGGAACAAATTCAGGCGATTTCGGCCCGGCTCTGGTCCAGCGGTTACCTCTCCGGCGTGCATGCCGGAGTGAGCTTCCGGTCTGCCGGCGATCCGATCCTCTACATTAACAACCCCCAAGGCGTCTCCTCCGAACTTCGCCGCACGACGCTGGATGGGCTCAAGGCCTTAAACGAGCTGAATTTCCAGCGAGTCGGCGATCCGGAAATTCACACCCGGATTGCCCAGTATGAGTTGGCGTTCCGGATGCAGCACAGCGTTCCGGGCTTGGTGGACCTCAGCCAGGAATCAGCCGCCACGATGGAACTCTATGGTGAAGAGGCCAGAAAGCCGGGAACCTACGCCAATACGGTGCTTTTGGCGCGGCGGATGGTTGAGCAAGGGGTCCGCTTTGTACAGGTCTATCTGAACAATTGGGATCACCACGGCAACGTCGCCGGTCGCTTGCCGATGCAGTGCAAGGACGTCGATCAGGCGAACTATGCGTTGATCACCGACCTCAAACAACGCGGGTTGCTGGATGACACCTTAATCATCTGGGGCGGCGAGTTCGGCCGGACGATTTATTCCCAAGGCGGACTCTCACCCGATAACTACGGCCGCGATCACCATCCTCGTTGCTTTACGATGTGGATGGCGGGCGGCGGAGCCAAGGGCGGGACGATCTACGGTGAAACCGACGACTTTTCCTATAACATCGTCCGCGATCCAGTGCATGTCCGGGATTTCCACGCCACGATTCTCCACCTCTTGGGAATCGATCACGAGCGCTTTACGTTCAAGCACCAGGGACTCGACCAGCGATTGACGGGTGTGGAACCAGCCAAAGTCATTCGCGAACTGATTGTCTGAGCCGAGCCGACTTGCGACCGATTCCTGACTTCTCCGAACTTGAGGTTTGCGGCCGGTTCTGCAACTCACCGCACGAGAGCAACTGCTGCCTCAGTCACGGGGTATGTCGAGCTGACAAAGTCGCGAGAGGGCCGTGGCCAGGTTCGGTCTGGACGGATTCGTGGATCGCCGCGGGCTGAATCCGGTCCAGAATTTAGAAGAAAATCCCGCTCCGCAAGAGGTCCAAGGTGGCCCCTCTGACGGCCTGCTGAAATGGCGAGCCTCGGTCCTTGAGCTTGGAGAGCCTTCGTTCATACTCGGCGCGCTCTGTGGCAGTCATGTTTTTTAGTCGCTCACGCATCGCATTCAGTTCCAGCCGCTGAGGGCGGGATTCAAATGCCAGTTGCAGCAGCGCCAACTCCCTTGGGTCGAACCAGGTCAACTGGCAGGGGTCGCACTCGTCAAGCTGGAAGCCAAAATCCTTGACTTCTATTTTGGTCATTCTGGCTTGGCACTGCGGACATCGGAGTACCGCAAGGGTATCGTGGTTGGGAGTGCCCCGGATCTCTTCTCTCAATTGTTCGAGTTCTTTGTCGACGCGTCGTTCGATCGTCTTGACGCGATGGTTCGGAAGCAGCAGGCCCAGACAATCGGTACACTGCTGCACATTGGTTCGGGCGTAGGTAACGCGACTCAGTCGCAAATCGCAAACTGGACATTTCATGATTTGATTCCAGCTTCTGCACCCGATGCGTGAAGAACGCTAACCGAGATGATGCTGAGCAACCGAGACTGGACTGTTTTCCCGCACCGGGCATCCGCGATTAGCCCAGAGGGCCGAGGCGGATGTCGGGCGGAATCCGGCCAGCCCAATCTCAGGCCCGCCGGTTGCGATCGAGGGAGAGTTTTACTTCAGATGCTCAAGCAGATATTCCCAGCGAAGCATCCCGTAAGTGCTGCCGATTCCGTGATCGAACTCCGGATAAATCATCTGGTCAAACCGCTTGTTGGCAGCGTGCAGGGCTTTGCCCAACTGCCAGGTGTTGGCTGGATGCACGTTGTCATCGACCAGACCGTGCACCAAAAACAGTTTTCCCTTCAGCTGCGAGGCAAACTGCATACAGGCTCCAGCAGTGTAGCCCTCCGGATTTTCCTGAGGCGTCCGCATGTAACGCTCTGTGTAAATGGAGTCGTAATTCCGCCAGTCGGTCACTGGCGCACCAGAAACCGACACCTGGAAGACATCGGGATACTTCAGCACGGCCAAGGCTGACATGTAGCCACCGTAGGAGTGCCCGAAGATCCCGACACGGCTCGAGTCGATATAAGCCCGTTGGCAGAGAAAGCGAACCCCTTCGGCCTGGTCGGCAATATCGGGCCCGCCCAGCTTAAGGTAGGTTGCGGACTCAAAGGCCTTGCCCCGGCCAACTGTGCCCCGATTGCCAATCTTGGCGATCACGAAACCCAACTCACAGGCCGGATTCATCGGCGTGTAGCGATTGTTGAAAGCCTGAGATTCAGGGCCGCCGTAGACATCGATCACCAGCGGATACTTCCGCGCCGGATCGAATTGAGATGGCTTGTTCAGCACGCCGTAGATCATCGTTTTCCCGTCGTCAGTGGTGAACGAGAACATCTCCGGTGGAGCAAAACCTGCGGCCGCCGCAGCCTCCACGCTGCCTTTTGCCAATTCGGCAACTTCCTTCCCGTCTTCGTCGTACACCACAGTGCAGGGAGGAATATCGTATTGTTCACGCACGGCCAGAACGAAGCGGTTCGAGGGTGAAATGTCGAACGAAGTGTGATTCAGCGGGCTGCTGGTCAGCCTGCGATGGTCGGAACCATCCAGCCGCACGCGGTGCAGTTGGGTGCTGTAGGGGTTCGCATCGCTGAAGGCGCTGTAATAGAAATAGCCAGCCGCCTCGTCGACCAGTTCGATTCGATTGCAGGGGTAGTTTGCGACTTGGGAAAGTGGATTGAGCAACCGGCCATCGAGATGCCGCAACTGAAAATGCCGGTAGCCATTGGCCTCGGTCTCCCAGATGAACCGCTCGCCATCGGACAGAAACTGCATCCCGGGGGAGTTTTCCTGCCAAGTCTCCTGCGTTTCGGTGAGCACCGTCCGCACAGCCAACGTCTCGATGTCGATCGCCAGCACATCAAGCACGTTTTGTCGGCGGCCGGTGCGATTGACCAGTAACTCCTTGCCACTCGGTGTGTAGCGCACGTTATAGAGGTACTGCATCGGCTCTCCCGGAATCGAAACTTTTTTCGCTTCCTGCTTGGCGAGGTCGTAGATCCAGAGGCTGACCTCAGGGTTTTTCTCGCCCGGCTTTGGATAGCGGACGGTCTTCAGTGCCGTGTAGAGGTCCTCATTGGCGACAGTCAGGTAATAATCCTTCATCCCCGCCTCATCGACTTCGTACCAGGCGAGCTTGCGGCTGTCGGGTGACCACCACATTGCATCCTTCTGGTTCAATTCCTCGCCGTAGACCCAGCAGCAGGTGCCGAAGCGATGAAACTCGCTGCCGGTGGTCGTCAGCTGACGTTTCTCGATCGGTTCGGCCGTGGACTCCAGCCAGACATTGGCGTCGCGGTAAACAGCTTTCCATTTTCCATCGGGCGAGGGTTCCACCGTTCGCTGCTCAGCCCGACGGACGGGAGTTCCGGCTGGTCTGGAGGGCAATCCCTTGGGTCGCTCCGCCGCGGCAGGTTCAGCTGCCGACTCAGCCACTTGACCGCTGCCCAAATCGAGGGCCCAACGTTTATCGTTGAGGCCAAAGCTCAGCGACTTGCCATCGGCCGCCCAGACTGGCTTGTCGACTCGGCCTCCGCCCGCCAGGCCATTCCGCTTTTGCATGAATTCCTGCATCCGCGCGATTCCATAGTCGGGAACTGGCCCCGACTTCTGTTCGCTGAGCTGCGGCTGCGCATTTGCCTGCGCGAGCAAGCCGTTTGAGTCGCAAACACAGAGGCCGGTCCAGAGAAGGCAAACGAGCAGCAATCGGGTCGGAGCGAGTGATTTCATGTCAACAAAGGCTTTCCGGGGGACTGGGCTGATTTCACAGACGACAATCCCCGGATTCTAATCGGCTGGTTTCAGGCTGGCGACCGTGCCGCCGAGCCGCTGCTGCCGAGCCGGCCAAAGAGACATCGTCAGGGGTGGCTGCCGTTTGTTACAATCGGCCGCATTTGCCCGGCGCTGCGGGCTGCAATCCCCGGGTCCGGCGAGCGCAGCTCGCGCACTGAGCCTGTTTCGCGCGAAAGTGTTTTCGGTAAGCGGTAAGTTTCCGCGGGGGCCTGAAATCGAAGTTCTGCAGCGCAAAACTCGTCCAAGCGTTTTCTCGACAGGCAGTCATGACCAAAAAAAAGAGTGTTTTAAATCAGGCCCGCGAAGGCAAATTGCCTGACCGGTCCGGACCGGGGACGGGGAAAGCGGTTCGACCCGCCGCCAGAAGGCCGATGCGCTGGGACCTCGTCTTCATCTTTCTTGTCATTTCAATTGGCGGAAGTTGGGCCGTGCTCGCGTTCCGCCCAGGAATCACCGTGCCCGTCTATACCTACCGGGTCGTCAAGACCTACCCCCATGACCCCAATGCGTTTACCCAAGGACTGCTGATCGATCCCGACGGCACGGTTTTTGAAAGCACAGGCCAGTATGGCGAGTCGACGCTCCGCAAGTATCGCCTCGAGACGGGCGAACTTGTCAAGCAGATTGACTTGGCTCCAAAGTACTTTGGCGAAGGGCTTGCCCGCTGGGGGGATCGCTTCTACCAGCTGACCTGGAAAGAGGAGACTTGTTTTGTTTACGACTCGGAGTTCAATCGGGTCGAGGAATTCACCTATGACACCGATGGCTGGGGCCTGACCAGTACGGAAACCGAATTGGTGATGAGCAATGGAACGCATCGCCTCTCGTTTCGCGACCCCCAGACTTTCGAAGAACGCAGGTATGCCTGGGTGCGGATGGGTGGCCGGTTGGTGCCTCGGCTCAATGAGCTGGAATATTACGCAGGAAAAATCTATGCCAACCAGTTGGACAGCGATCTGGTTTTTGTGATTGAGCCCCAAACGGGAAGCGTGTTGTCGGTGATCGATTTGGCTGGACTTTGGCCCTACAAGGAACGGCAGAAAGAGGGGAGCGTGCTCAACGGGATCGCTGTGATGCCCGGGACCAAGCGGATGTTTGTGACCGGCAAGTATTGCCCGAAGATTTATGAGCTGGAGTTGATTCCGAAGTAGGGCGAAGCAGTCCTGCACCCGCCCCTTTCTTTCGGTATCTTTTTCACAAATGCACCCCAAGTCCCTCCGCCAATGAATGTCGCCCAGCTGATTGCTGCCAAACGCGATGGTCGCGAACTGACCGGCGGGGAAATCCGCTGGCTGGTGGAAGAGTATGCGGCAGAGCGGCTTCCCGACTACCAAATGGCTGCCTGGGCGATGGCGGTTTACTTTCGCGGGATGACCGAGGCGGAGATCGTTGTCCTGACTCAGGCCATGCTGGAATCTGGCCAGCCGCTCGTTTGGCCGCCCGGGCGGCCAAAGGTCGACAAACATTCAACGGGTGGAATCGGAGACAAGACCTCCATTCCGCTGGCACCGATTCTCGCCGTTTGCGGGCTGGATGTGCCCATGATTTCAGGCCGCGGGCTCGGAGCAACGGGAGGAACGCTCGACAAGCTGGAGGCGATTCCCGGCTTTCGAACCAATCTCAGCGTGACCGAAATTCGTCGGGTGATCGCCCAAGTCGGGTGCGTCATTACCGGTGCTTCCGGCGAGATCGCCCCAGCGGACAAACGTCTCTACAGCCTTCGGGATGTCACCGCCACGGTGCCTTCGATTCCCCTGATCACGGCCAGTATTCTCAGCAAGAAGCTGTCCGAGGGGTTGGATGCGCTGGTGCTGGACGTGAAGTGGGGCAGCGGGGCTTTCATGAAGACCCTTCCCGAGGCGCGTCGACTGGCCGAGTCCCTGGTGCGGGTGGCCAACTTGCTGGGCGTGCGGACGCGAGCCCTGATTACGAACATGAACCGTCCGCTGGGAAGGATGATCGGCAACGGGTTGGAGGTGGACGAGTCGCTGGAGATTCTCGCAGGTTTAGGGCCCGAGGACTCGCGCGAACTGACCATTCGACTCGCTGCGGAACTGCTTGTGCTGGCTGGAGTGGATCCGCATCACGCCGCAGCTCGCAAGCGGATTATCGAGGTGCTGGAGTCGGGCGCAGCTCGCGCGCGATTCGTGCAAATGGTCGAGGCGCAGGGTGGGTCTCTCAGCCGCGATTATTCCCGGGCAACACCTCGTGAACTCCACGCCCTGCAATCAGGCTATCTGACGGCGATCGACGGAGAAGAGTTGGGGTTTGTCGTGATCGAACTGGGCGGCGGCCGCAAAGCACTGGGAGATAAAATCGATCCCGGCGTCGGGGTCGAGATGCTGTGCGAATTAGGTCAGAAAGTCCGCGCGGGTGAACCGGTAGCCCGCATTTACGCTCGAACAACGGATTCTGCAATCGACCGGCGAGTGCTGGCGGCACTCAGTTGGGGCGAAGAACCGCCGGTCATTGAGCCGTTGGTGGCTGAAGTCGTCGAGAGTTCCACTGGAGGTCACAACCGATGAGCCCGTCGATCGATTGGGAGTTATTGAAAGCCACTGCATTGGCCGCGCGCGGTCGCGCCTATGCACCCTACTCCCGCTTTCAGGTAGGTGCGGCCGTGCTGACGGAATCGGGTGAGATCTTTTCCGGCTGCAATGTGGAAAATGCTTCCTTCGGGATCACGATTTGTGCCGAGCGAGTAACGCTCTCCAGCGCCGTGGCGGCTGGTCATCTCCGCTTTCGAGCGCTTGCCGTCTGCGCCCATCCGCTCGCTTCGCCCTGCGGTTCCTGTCGGCAGTTCATCGTCGAGTTTGGCGAGGCCATTCAAGTTCTCTCGTTCGATGCCGAGGCAACTCATTTGGAGAAACGCTGGACCAGCGCAGAACTCCTCCCTGATCTTTTTCGTTTGCGTGAGAGCCGCTGACCGGCAGGGCAGGCGCGTCTCTTGTGCGACTCGCGAACGCGCTTGCAACTCCGCCCCTCGGGCAGCAACCCTTCTCCAAACTGGCTGGCTCCGCTTTTTCCACCAATGACGCGGTGCTGAAACCCGGAGGATTCGCGGGAACGGCTCGCTTCAGCCCCGGCGAAACGGGTGGTTTCGAGTTGGATGCGTTCGCTTTATACCGGCTGTGCCGTTTGTTCAGTTCCCGCAAAGAAGGGGGGGGCGGACAGGGGCGATTGGTTTTTAACGGGATTGTGGGTCGAAGTAATTGATGCGAAGGCATCATGCTCCACGCGTTGGATCAAGGTGATTTTTCCGTCTGTACCCTAGTCCCCAGTCCGAAGGAACGGCAACCCGATGACTGCCCGCTGGTTTACGCTCGCTTTTATTGCTGTTCTGGTCGGTTCACCCGTCGCGCTTCTGGCTCAGCAAGGCGACTCGAAGGCCGAAGAGTCGCGGGGCCCCGGGCGTTTTTTCCGCAAGTTGCGGGAAGACTTTGCGCCCAAAAAAGAGGAGGAGGCGAAAGCCAAGGAAACGCCCCGGACCGCTGACCGCAGCGCGGCAGCCGGCCGCGAAGAGGGTGGCTTCCAACCGATCTTCTCACCCCCAGCCTTTTTGGGAGGCTCTGCCGGAAAACGGAATGAACAGGAGCAGGATGGAAATCCGCCGCCGAGCCGGACTCCGTTTAAGTTGAGCCAACCGTCTCTCCCTCCCCCGGTCGCCAACACCTTGCCCCGGAACTTGAGCGGCCAAGCCCAACCGCAGCGTCTGCCGGCACCTGCTGCCAACTCGCAGCGCCTGCCGGCCAATCCACGTCCTGGCACGACGCGACCTGCCACCGCTCCCAATCCGGGCGCCAGAGAGACGCCAGTCCCCAATCCGAGCATTCCGAATTTCGAGGTTCCCACCAGCCCCGTAAAGAAACTGCCCAAGCCACCCCTGTATCAGGGATTCGGCTTTGAACTGTCTGACACAGATGACGGCCTGGAGATTAAATCAGTCAAGCCCGACGGTAACGCTGATCAAGCCAAGTTGAAAAAAGGTGATCGGATCACGCAGATCGGTGGCGTCGAGGTCGAACTCAAACAACAGTTCGAAGAAATCGCCGAGATGCTGGAAAATGGTGACCAGATCGAAATTGTCATTGCCCGCCGCGGCAAGGAAGAAGACATCACCCTGCAATTTGGCCAGCCCCCGGTTGTCGAAGAGCCGGCAGGTTCAAAAAGACCGGGCCGCGAGTTGGCTTTGGAGGCGGAGACTGAACCAGCCGATGTCGCGCTGAACGATTCCAGGGAAATTCGGGACTTTGCTCCACCCCCCAGCGGTTCCAGCCGATATGAACCAGGGGTGAGTGAGCTACCTGAGGCAATCACTGGGGAAAGTCGCCAGACGCCAAACGGTTTCCGGCCGCCGGCACTGCCGAACCAGGACGAGTTGCCGCGTAAGGACGAACTGCCGCGTAAGGACGAACTGCCGCGTAAGGACGAGATCAACAGCAGTTTGCCGAGCCAGATTGAGTTGCTCAAGGTCATACGCGAGCAACAGGAAACCATCCGACAACTGCAGACACAGGTTCAGCAACTCCGGGTGGACCAACAACGTCAACCACAATCGCCCCAACAGGCAACACAGGGTAAGTCGCGAAGTAAACGCTAGACAGGACCTTCCCACCGCATAGCTTCGTGCGACTGTTCCGCGAGGAACAGGATTGCACTAACAACACGGCCGCCTCCGGGCGGCCGTGTTTTTTTATTATGACCGCGAGAATCGGTACAATCTGCGGGAGCAGTTGCCCCGTCTTTGGAAAACCGGCACAGCGCTGGCGCTATCCCGGGGCACACTATCTTGATGCCTTCTGCGCATTACCCAAACCACGTGCCTCATCAACGTGACTGAACCACGTGCCTGAACCACGTGCCTCATCAACGTGCCTGACTAACGTTTTGTCGCGAATGCCCGCTTCGCTCTGCGGCAAGGTAAGTGATTCGCGCCGACAGCCCATTGGAACATGCCAAACCACGGCAGCTTTGTGTCTCACGGCGACTCGACTAACTCTGAACTACTTCCGGCTCCGGAATTGATCCGGCTGGCGAGGGACGTGCTGCGCTGGGAGGCAAACTGCCTGACCGACCTGGCGGAACAATTGGGCGAACCCTTTGTTGAGGTGGTGCGCGCGATACTCGCCTGTCGCGGGAAGCTGGTGCTGACCGGAATGGGGAAGATGGGGTCGATTGCGCACAAGGCAACTGCGACTTTTTGCAGTTTGGGCACTCCGGCAGTATATCTGCATCCGGCGGATGGCTTGCACGGCGACTTGGGCGTGGCCGCACCGGGCGACCTGCTGCTCGCCTTATCCAATAGTGGTCAGACTGAAGAGGTTGCAGCCCTGCTGCCCTACCTGCACCGTCGGGGAATCCCGGTGGTGGCGATTACCAGCCGTCCGGGCAGCGGGCTGGGTGGGCAAGCTGATTTCATCTTGAACTTGGGAATCGAGCGCGAGGCCGATCCAATCACGGCGGCGCCCACCGCCAGTACCACGGCGGCTCTGGCTCTCTGTGATGCGCTGGCCGTGGCTGTGGCGCGATGTCGGGGGCTGACTGCGGACCAGTTTGCCCTGTTTCATCCGGGAGGATTTCTCGGTCGTCGGCTGCTGTTGACTGTCGGCGAACTGATGCACTCCGGTCAACAGCTTCCGCTGATTGGACCGGACGAGACACTTCGTCGGGCGATTGTCGAGATCACCAGCAAGGCGCTGGGAGCGGTTTTCGTGGTGGCGAAGGAAGGAAAACTGGTCGGGATTCTCACTGATGGCGACCTGCGGCGAAGTTTGACCCGGACTGCCAATCCTCTCGATGAGCCGGTAGCACGGCACATGACAATCGATCCGCGAACGATCACTGGCGAGGTCAAGGCTGTGGCTGCCCTGCAACTGATGGAGCAGCATGCAATTACGGTTCTGCCAGTCATCAATCGGGCAAATGAGCCGGTCGGTGCCGTTCATCTTCACGATTTGGTCCAAGCAGGATTGGGCCCCGGTTTCGGAACGGCCTAAAATTGGCTGCAGCGACTTTACCCAACCCAACAAGCGTCCATGAGTAACCCTCGAACTGAGTCCTCTGTCACCGCCGAGTTGCCTGCGGGCTGGCCAGCTCTTGGCCTGCCGGAGACGGTCTATGATGCGGAGCCCGAGATAGCCCACCCCTTGCGGTTGCTGGGGAACGTGTTTCGCTCGGCTTGGGAAGGCCGCGAGTTGGCTTGGCGGTTGTTCGTGCGGAACGTTCGGGGGATGTACCGGCAAACGGCCTTGGGCCTGCTGTGGATATTCCTGCCACCCCTGGCCAATACGGCGATTTGGGTTTTTTTGCGGGCCCAGCGGGTACTCGACTTCGACTTTCCCTCAGGTGTCCACCCCACGGTCTACATTTTGACCGGAATGATTCTCTGGCAGGCGTTCATCGATGCCTTGCAAATGCCGCTCAATACGCTGAACCAAAACCGCTCGATGATCAGCAAGTTGAACTTCCCCCGTGAGGCCCTGTTGGCGGAGGGATTGGGCGACGTGCTGTTTAATACGCTGGTGCGGCTGTTGCTGCTGCTGCCGGCGCTATTTATCTACGGGGCCAATTGGAGTTGGGCTGCCCTGTTGGCCCCGCTGGTAGCGTTGCTAATGGTGCTCTTTGCTACGGGCCTGGGGCTGCTGCTCATGCCGATCGGTTCCCTCTATCAGGATGTTTCGCGGTTTCTCAGTGTCGGCCTCCCGTTCTGGATGATCCTGACTCCGATAATCTACGCTCCACCAACCGGGTTTCCGGGCAACCTGCTGAACTGGCTCAATCCTGCCAGCCCGTTGTTGATGTGCGCTCGCGACCTGCTGTTGCTGGGAAATTGTGGCAACCCGGCCGCGCTTTGGTACGGTCTGGTGGCGATCCCCCTGTTTTTATTCGGCTTGGTGGTCTACCGGCTCGCGCTCCCGGCGCTGATCGAGCGGATGACCAGTTAATAGGCCGGGGTGAAAAGGCATCCTGGACCGCTTCCTGTCTATTTTTCCCAGTGGTTTCATGTCGCACGACAACGTCCTCGAAGTACGCAGCGTCTGGAAAAAATACTGCCGCCAGCTCAAGCGGGCGATGTGGTATGGCGTTTGCGATGTAGGACGGCAACTGACGGGCAAACGAAACAACGCAATACCTGCCGAGGCACTTCGCCCGGGCGAGTTTTATGCCGTGCGGAATGCCAGCTTCGACCTGCCGCGCGGACAATGCGTTGGCCTGATTGGGCCTAACGGTGCCGGCAAAAGCACGATGCTCAAGGTCATCAATGGCTTGATTCGTCCCGACTTCGGCGAGGTCCGGATTCGGGGCCGGGTGGGAGCCCTGATTGAACTGGGGACCGGCTTCAATCCGATTCTTTCCGGCCGCGAGAATGTGTACATCAACGCGGCGGTCCTCGGCTTGAAAAAGCGGGAAATCGATCGGGTCTACGACCAGATTGTCGACTTCGCTGAGCTGGGTGATGTGATCAATGACCCGATTCGTACCTACAGCTCGGGCATGCGGGTCCGGTTGGGATTTTCGGTGGCCGCACATCTCCAACCCGACCTGCTGATCATGGATGAGGTCCTCGCCGTGGGTGACATCGGTTTCCGGATGAAATGCTTTCAGCATCTCAATCAGCTGACCGAAAAGGGAGTCTCGATCATTCTCGTGACCCATGCGGTCGGAATGCTTCCCCGGGTGGCCTCGCGGGTAGTGGTTTTTGATCGCGGCAACATCGTGTTTGATGGCGATCTCGAACAAGGGATCTCCCTCTACGAGCAAAAACTTTCGGCCAAGATTGAGCAACGGGCGGAAAAGGTAAGCGTCAATTCTCAGACTGAAGGCGCTATCGAGACGGTTGAGACCTGTGATGAACATGGTCAGCCCAAATCGGATTTCCGCACGGGCGAGAAGCTCTGCCTGCGAATCGGGATTCGCTGCCGGGAAGCGATCCCCAAGGCGCGAATCAACGTCAGCCTTTCCTCGCCGACGACTGAGGTGATCACCACCACTGCTACCGTTCAGCAGGGGCTGCGGTTTGACCTGAATCCGGGGTTGCACCAGTTTCTGCTTGAATTTGAGAACTTGCCGTTGCTCGTAGGAGCCTACTTTTTCAATCTTTCCTTGTTCGGGGAAGAGATGGACGACTTTCATCACCGCAGGATGGCGGTCGGGACCTTCCGGGTCGTCGGTGTCGATGCCGACAGCGGAAAATTGGGGAACACCGTCTCGGGGATAGTCCGGATTCCCAACCGATGGAAGAAACTGGAGGGATGAGGCGGCGCTCTGCTCGGCCCCCGTTTGGAATCGGATCGGATGGGCCTCATCCGGACGGAGCCAGACCCTGACCAGCCCGGATTTAGCTAGCATTCTGCGGGCGTTTTCCGGAAAATGACCGAGAGTCGTCTACTCCCGACAGGCGGGATTTGCTACTGAACGTCGTGTCCGTCGGCGATTTTCCGCGCGGACAAGAGTTTCCCCAGCGAGTTGCCCAGTCCCGGTAGCTTGGGACAGCCCCAACCTGAGGAGAGTGTTCCGCTGGCAGTTCCAGCCACGCTCGCCTTGAGAATCGCGATGCCCATTCATCGAGCTTATATCCTTTGCAATTTTGCCCGCTTCAGTCGGCTCTATACGAGCTGGCTGGATCGTTTGCCCGTGCCTTGGGAAATTGTGGAAGGAGTGGCGGCGGATTGGGAACCTCCGGCAGATGCGGGGATCGTGATCACGCACATGCATTACCGCTGGGAGGAGGTCCGAGCGATTCGGCGGGTGACCGAGCAAAACCGGATTCCCGTTTTGATTCTGGCCGACGGCATCTTGGAGTATCGCAATCTGTATGAGCATCCGGACCTGGCGGATGGTTGCATCTTTCAGCCGGTGATGGGGCACAAGCTTGCTTGTATTGGGCGGGCTCAGGCTCGGGTCGTCGAGTCCTGGGGAAATGTCGGCAAGTGCGAGGTGGTTGGCTTGCCGCGGCTGGATTCACTGTTGACGGATCCTGCGCCGCCGATTCGGACAGAGGGCCCATTCCGGCTGTTGATTGCCACCGCCACGACACCTTTTTTTAATGCGCAGCAGCGCGAGGCGGTGGTGGAGTCGCTGCTGCATTTCAAACAGCGGCTCGAGGCGAATGGCCGGGTGAACGGCAGGCGGATGGAAGTGACCTGGCGTTTGACCGGTGGGTTGGAGCGCGACTTGGGCCTCGAAAAGGATTCCGAGTCGGTCGTCAGGCCGCCGCTCTCCGAGGCGATTGACCGGGCAGATGCGGTGATCACCACGCCTTCGACTCTGTATTTGGAGAGCGTATTGAAGCAGCGGCCGACGGCCATTCTCGACTTCTACAATTCACCAAATTTTGTCTCGGCCGCGTGGACCATCAATGCCCCGCGGCATTTCAATGCGATCTTGAGCGAGTTGGCGAATCCTCCCGCAGCCAAGATGCTGTTTCAAGAAACCGAATTACACGACCAGTTGGCCTGTCAGTCGCCCGCCACTCCACGAATGATCGAATTAACACTCGCCTTGATGCGGGCTCGCGAGGACTCACTGCGGTCAGGAGAGTTACTGCAGTTGCCAAGGCGAATGCTGGCAGATCCGCTCCAGGGATTTGCGCCAGTAGAGCCGCGATTTGACTTGGCTCAACTGTTTCCCGGCAACGAGGTCTTTGGCGAGTCGGAACTGGAGCGGGTTCAGGTGGAACTCAATCTGGCCCGCGAGCGGTTGGGGAGTCTGCCTGGGGAGATGGAGGAACTCCGTCAGCGGACGCTGGAATTGAATGAGCAGAATCAGAAGCTGAATGGACGGGCGCGGGAGCAGCGGCAACGGTTTGAGAAATTGCGGGCCACCTACCTGCAACTCAAGGAGCGTTGGCAGCAGCGACGAAAGCCCTCCGGACCCGGTTCCGTTTCGCCCCGCTCCGGCTTGGGGATGAAGTCGAAAGAGGGGATGAACCTGCGGATCGAGCCTGACGAAGCGGCGGGTGCTCACGCCGGGCAACTGCCCGAGTCGGGGCCACGCGAAGCAGTCGTCGAGGCGTCCCGGCCAATTGCGGAACTCGACTCCCCCCTGCCCGAGTCTGCGGTACCAGCTTCCGGTTCGACCTGACGCCAGTTTGCGTGCGAAAAGTCTTGCGATTTTGAAATCTCAGTTCTGTCGATATTTGAATCATGAAAACCTACGAACCTGACAAGCCGGTGATTTACACCCACATTCCCAAGTGTGCGGGGACGAGCATTGTGACGATGCTTCGCTCCTGGTTTGGAAATGCTTATCACAAACTGAATCAGGACGAGACCAAGGATATCCTCCTGCCCAAGATTGAGACGCAGGGGTCCGATGGGAAGTGGCTCCCGAGTGTGAAGTGCCTTCATGGCCATTTCAACCATGGTCGGGGTTACGGGTTGCCGTATTACTACCCGGAGATTGACCAGTACTTCACCATTCTGCGGGACCCATTTGAACTCGTGGTTTCGATGTACTTTTTTGCCAAAGGCCGCAGCGCTCAGGGGAAATTCTGGTACCGGGGCGAGCAGGTCGACTTCCGCAACCAGTTCCCCTCTGTGGAGTATTACGTCCGTTCCTACCCCTATTGGCTGTTTAATCATCTTCCTCAGGACCTGACCCTCGACAATTATGAGGAATACTTGGAGCAGCGGTTCGTCTATATTGGAATAATTGAGGATCTGCAGACGTCCGTGGCAAATTTGGGAACGATCCTGGGGAAGCCCTATTTCGAATTGCCGCAATTGAATGTCTCGACTTACGACGAGAAAATTCCAACCTACCTGCGGGAGCAGTTTTACGATGATTATCCCCTGCTCAAGCGGGTTTACGACTTTGCTCTGCAGAATTATCGTCGAGGATTTGGAGAGCGCGATTCGGCGGGCTCCCGACAGGCAGGTGAGGTTGCCGTCAAGGCGGGTTGAGGCCTCGGTAAATGGCCGAGGGGTAGTCTCCGGCTCCTTGCGAACTTGAAAGCAGTTTCTGTGAAGTTTGGCTTCTATTCATGCATGTCAGGCGTCCCTTGGGGTGGCAGTGAAGAGCTGTGGTGGCGGACCGCGCGCCGCATGCAGTCGTCGGGACATGAAATCTGCGTGAACTACAAGTGGTGGCCTGAGCCGGCGCGGCAACTGCAGGAGTTGGTGGCTACCGGCGGACAGGTCTGGTATCGGGAGGCTCCCCGGTCTTTTTGGGAGCGTCAGCGGGAGAGCGTCAAACGCTTTCTCCGTCCCAGCGAACGCAAGCGTGGAGGCTGGATCGACCAAGCTCGTCCCGAGGCGGTCTTGATTACGCTCGGCTACCATCCTGACCGGATCCCGATCGCCGATGAATTGCATGAGCGGCGAATTCCCTACGCGATCAATGTGCAGGCCGCGAGTCATTTCTTTTTCATCCACAGCGACTGCGTGCCGGCCTACCGCCGCTGGTACCAAAACGCTGCGCGGGTGTTTTTCGTTTCCGCGGAGAACCAACACAAGCTCGAAACCAATCTCGCATTCAAGTTGGAAAATGCCGAGATCGTCGACAATCCGTTTAATGTCGATCCGAAACGGGTTGTTGGTTGGCCTGACTCGGATGATGTGTTCCGCCTCGCCTGCGTGGGACGAATTCATTTCCAGTCCAAAGGCCAGGATTTGATTCTCGACGCGCTGCGCCGCAACTTCTGGCGGGACAAACCGATTGAGATTACTTTTTTTGGCAAAGACCAGGGTAACCAGCGGCAATTGGAAGACTTGATTCGCCTGTATGGGCTGGAGTCCCAAGTCCGAATCGCCGGTTTTGAAGCCGATGTCTCCGGGATTTGGGAAAGTCACCACGCCTTGCTCCTCCCCTCGCGCTACGAAGGCGCAGCATTGGTCGTCGTCGAGGCGATGCTCTCTAACCGAATTGTGATTGCAACTGACACGGGACGAAATTCAGAGCTGATCGATCACGGCCGGACCGGCTTCATTGCAGCCGGCGCGACGACCGATTTGGTCGACCAGGCGCTCCGCGAAGCTTGGCAAGCGCGCCAACAGTGGCGGGAAATGGGCCTGGAAGCCGGGCGTTCCATTCGTCAGCGGTATTCCGTCGATCCAATCGCCGATTACGCCCACAAGTTGCTGCAACTCGGGCAGCAACCGGCGCGGCAGCCCACTTCGGCTCAAATTTAGTTCAACGTATCCTCGCCCTGCCTTGGGCCCTACGCCCATGATTCAAACCGTCGAGATTGCGATTTGTACCTGGAATCGCTCGGCCTCGCTGGCCCGGACCCTCGACTCGCTGCTGCACCTGAGAATTCCCCCGGGTCTCAACTGGCGGATTCTCGTCGTCGATAACGGCTCGACCGACGACACCGCGGACGTCCTCGATGCTTATGCCGAGCCCTTGCCACTGGTGCCGCTGACAGAGCCTCGTCAGGGACACACTCTCGCCCGCAACCGGGCCATAGCCGAGTCGCGAGCGGAGTTAATCCTCTGGACTGACGACGATGTGCTGGTTGATAGCAACTGGTTGGAAGCTTACCTGGCGGCAGCCAATCAATGCCCTCAGATGGGGTTTTTCGGTGGCCGAATCGAACCCCATTTTCCGGCCGGCAGGCCGCGCTGGATAGCGGAGAATTGGAGCCAGGTGGCCGGTTGTTTCGCAACTCGCGATCTCGGCAGCACCGCACTTGAGTTGACCACCGAACGCTTGCCATACGGAGCCAATTTCGCGGTGCGGGGGGACGTCCAGCGGGCCTTTCCTTTCAACCCGAATCTGGGAAGACGGGGACAGGCCGTCGTCGGCGAGGACGAACTCGATTTGCTCCGTCGGCTGCTGACCGCCGGCCAGCGAGGGCTCTGGGTCCCCGCCAGTTCGGTGCAACACGTGATTCCACCGGAGCGAGCCAGCACGCGGTATGTATTTGATTACTTTGTTGGCCAGGGAGCCATGCTGGTGAACAAGGGTCAGCCTTGGTCCCACTCGCGCTGGGCCTTGCGCCGGCAGTATCTCTGGCATCAGTTTGCTTCCGAAGTGGGGCAGTGGGTTCTCCCCTCGCCTGCCTGGTTTGCGCACCTGGCGCGGGCCGGGCTGGCCTTGGGCCAGTGGCAGGAACTTGTCGAACAGCAACGCCAATCGTCGACGGCTGGATCGGACCGAGTTTGACTACTCGCCAAGTCTGCCCAAGTCAGCAAGCAGCTCGCTCATCTCGCCCGCCGCGTGAGCATCCCCTTGGGCTCGCGCTTGTTCGATTCCCTCTCGCAGGATGCCCCGGGCAGTTTCCGTTTCTCCCTGTTCGGCCAGCATCTGCCCATACATGAAAAAGGATGGAACATGAGGCGGCCGGACGGCGATCAGCTGCGCGAAATGCTCCGCTGCCCGATTGGTGTCGCCGAGGCTGCGATACTCCATCGCCAGGGCATAACGCAGGAACGTATCCTCGGGTGCGGCCTGGAGCATGTGCAGAATTTGGTCGAGTCGTGGCATGGGAATACTCCAGCAAAAAAGTGTCTTCAAGGTTAAGCGAAATTCAGTCCGGCGGCGAGCGGAACCGATCGAGGATTGGCCTGTCGAGGATTGGCCTGTCGAGGATTGGCCTGTCGAGGATTGGCCTGTCGAGGATTGGCCTGTCGAGGATTGGC
>Ga0315904_10004409_pt1 | contig 20115 bp, 31 predicted proteins | sample LakEriMetagenome_6_FD_203529 | JGI IMG/M metagenome (GOLD analysis project Ga0315904, IMG submission 203529) | Freshwater fungal communities from buoy surface, Lake Erie, Ohio, United States - Buoy 12 MA120 | ecosystem: Environmental > Aquatic > Freshwater > Lake | place: USA: Lake Erie, Ohio...
GGCGACGTCGGTCGCCACGCGCAGACCCTCGATCTCGTCGGGGTCGGGGGAGGGCCGAAGCCCTCCCTTGGTCTTGGTCTTTCCTCGCTGCATGGCGGTCAGCCCCAGGCCGGCGCGGAGCCGTTGGGGGCGGACTTGGGCGCCGGCGCTTCACCGCCGCCGAAGGCCGCAGGGCGGTCGGCCTTGAAGGTCGACCCCTTGAAGCCCTGGGGCTGGGTGGCCGGCTTGCCGGCGAACTGCTGCCCGTTACGGATGTAGCGGCTGTCCTCCGGCGTGATCGCCATGCTGAGGATGTTCTTGTCGTCGTAGATGTCGCCGCTGCCGTCGGCCATGGGCTTGCCCTTCTCGACCCCGATCAGGGCCGTGAAGATCATGCCGTCCAGTTCGGCGAAGCCGGCGATCTGGCGGCCCGCCCGCGCCTCGGGGGAGGTGTCGAGGGGGTTGATGCCCCGCGCGCTCTCCACGATGGCCCGAAGCTGGCCGCGCGAGATGCCAGCAGCCTGGGCGTGGCCCTCGGTGTCGCCATCGACCACAAACAGGCTCCAGAACTTGCGGGTGTCGTGCGGCCCACCCATCACGGTGAACTCGCAGTCGAGCATCAGGGCTCCGCTGCGGGAGGAGGCCTTGAGGACCCGGTCGGGGCCGTGGCCACCGAAGCGGAGCGCCAGGACGACCTGCGCGACGGTGTTGTTGGGGATGACCCCGCCACGGGGACGGGGGCTCTCAGCCGTGTTAAAGTCAAAAAAGCTCATGTCTGTTTCTCTCTTTCTCAGGGGGTTAGGCGGACTGAGCGGCGTCAGTGGGCGGGGTGATCGTGGTGGTGATCCCCGCCCGCTGGCGCTTCTGGTCGGCGGCTTTGGCGATCAGATCGCCGAGGTGCGGCGGCTCGAGGGGTTCGAGGCGTCCGCTACGGTCCTTCGCGGGGAAGCCCCACTCATTTCCGTACTGGCAAACGAAAGCCCTCTGGGGCTTGCCGTCGCCAAAGTCGATTTCAGTGAGGGTCAACACCTCATCGATGATGCCCGGCAACTGCCGACCGATAGCGGAGCCGGCAGTCTGGGCGACCCAGGTCATCCGCTTGTAGTCGTCTTCCATCTGGTCGAGGATCGACAGGAGGACGACGTTCTTGTCGCGGATGTGCTGAAGCTGGGTGATCCACTCGACGAACTCACGCCCCAGCAGGCCGTAGGCCCCCCGCGTGTCGGGCTTGCCCGTCTTCTCGGAGAAGGCCTCCGGCTGGGTCTGCGCCCAGGCGAAGCACGTCCTCGAGGCGACGGTGATGCTGTCGACGAAGAGGGTGTCGTACTTCTCCAGCGCAGCCGGGTCTCCGAGGGTCGACACGACGTGGTCGTAGTGCGCCTGGGAGTAGGTCTGGCTGTCGGCGCGGGAGGGGTTGGGGCCTCCCATCCAGCAGGCGAGGTTCCGCAGTTCCGGCCACGTCTTGGGGCGGATCGTGTCGACCGCCACGTCCTGAACCGACAGGTCGCCGGCCTCGACGTCGAGGAAGAGGGTCTTCCGCGTGTCGAGGGTCCGCAGCAGGCTCGTCTTGCCGACCCCAGACACGCCGAGGATGAGGGCTTTGACGCCCCTCGTCTCTCCGGCGCGCTCGTCGGCGGTGATGATCCGCAGGCTCACTGGACACCTCCAGCGACCTGGGCCTCGGCCAGCCGCATCTGCTCGATCTCGTCGCTGAAGGCGGCGTGCAGGCGCGGCTTGAGGCTTGCGTTCGCCTTGCCCACGGCCTCCGCGATCATGTTGTCGAAGATCGCGAGAACGGGGCTCTCCTTGGGGAGGCTGTTCCTCCCCAGGCGGACGGTCGTGTCGTACAGGGCCGCGATCTCGGCGAAGGCCGTCACGACGTCCTTCAGGACGGCAAACTGTTCTTTGGTTTTCCCTTCAAGCATCAGGCGGCTTCCTTCTGGTTGGCGACCAGCTTGATCGCGGCGTTGCCGGGGGTGACGGTGCGGCCAGCCTCGAACAGCTTCCGCACGAAGGACGGCCACGCCTTGTACTTGGCCTCGGGTACCGAGTAGGTGACGTCCACGAACTCGGACGGATCGTCCCCGCCCTCGGCGATCTGCGCGACGGCCTGCTTCAGGTGCGCCTGATCCCAGGCGACCCTCTTGGTGCGGGTGACGTCGGCGCTGACCTCGTCCGACAGGCGGATGTGGACGACGCCCGTGTCTTCGCCCTTGGCGGCGTAGGCCTCCGCGATGCGGCCCTCGAGCCGGTCGTCCAGCAGGTTGGCGATCGCCTTCTTGACGTGGGCCGGCTGCTTGATGGCCTCGTCCGCTTCGGACAGGAGGGCCAGCAGGGCCTCATAGTCGAGACCGACGAGGACGCTGGCGTCTCCGGCGATCTCGCTGAGGGTGGGCAGGTTTCTCATTTGGTCGTGGTCCTTCTCTTGGTCCTTGCTCGGATGGGTGTCGGCGGGGCCTGAGCGGGGACCAGACCGCCGGGCGCTCTCGCGTACCGGAGCCCCGCCGACTTATATAGGGCGATTGGTCCTAGGGCACAATGCCCTTTCTGAGCCTCTCGCCATATTTCGCAATGAGGGCCGCCTCGGCCCTGCCGTCGTGCTTCTTGAGTTCGAACAGGTCGGACCACTTGGGGAAGAGGCCCTTCGCCGCGAGGCGCGACTGATCCTTGTCGCCCTTGACGCCCATCGCCTTCCGCCACTCCTGGGGGCGGACGTGGCTGATCGGCATGAAGTGGCAGTGGGCCATGCCCAGCAGGAGGCCCACGGCCCGCCCGAAGGAGAACGCGCCGACGGCGCCCTCCCCCGGCCTGACGCCGACGTGCTCGATGGTGACGTGAGCCGCCCCGACCTTGGCGATAGCGTCGAAGATGCGCGCCAGGGCGACCTCGTCGACCACCACCTTGCGCTTCTTCGTGCCGGCCATCGTGCGACCGACACCGACATCAAGGGTCGGGATGTCGAAGATCAGGACGTCATCCGGCTGGCTGTCGTCGATGACGGCGAGGGCTCCGTAGAGGCCGGGATCGATGCCGACGTGCAACATCAGGCGCTCGCACGCAGGAGGGCCTCGACCATCGTCGTCGCCTCGTACAGGCGGCGGCTCGTCAGGTCAGAGCGGCCATCGCGCAGGCGCTCCAGGCGCTTGCCATCATTGAAGAGGATGGTGGAGAGGCGCGCCTCGGAGATGTTCCGGCGGGCTGCGTACTCCTGCGCGGACGCGATCAGGGCGGCGATGTGGGGCGAGACGGGGGCGGTTGGGGTGCGGGACATGGCGGTACGGTAGGTCTGTTTGTACCGCCCCGCAAGGGGGCCGAAGCCTCTGCGGTAGACGTACCGCACCTGAAAGGTTAAAGGGGAACATCAGCAACAGGCGCGGACCCCGTCAATATGACCCTCCGATCTAGGATAGAAGAGAGACTGCAGGCGACGCGCCTGACACCCCAGGCCGCCTCGATCCGCTCGGGCCTGGGGAAAGACGCGGTTAGGAATGTCTTGAGGGGCCGGTCAAAAAGCCTCTCGACGAAGAGCCTCACGGCCCTGGCCGAGACCCTTGGCGTCTCGGCATCATGGCTGGCGGGCCACCATGGAGGCAATGGGGAGCCGTCCACTGCTGGAGCGATGCTCACTGTGAAGAAAGAAGTCGGACTTGGTCTTTGGAGGCCACAAGGCACTGAAATCCCCCCAGAAACCGGCCTCGTCTCGATGAGCGCCGAGTACGCAGACCACGACCAGTGGCTCGAGCGGGTCGTCGGGCGCGACATGGACGACAGGTATCCGCCAGGGTGCCTCCTCCACGTCGTCGATGCGGCGGCGATCGGCTACGCCCCCAGAACCGGCGACACGGTGATCGTCTCCTACACCCGCGAGGACGAGGAGCAGCGCCTCGTGAGGCAGGTCGAGGTCCGCTCGGAGGGCCTCCTCCTGGTGGCCCGCTCCACCCAGGCGGCGGTAGCCGGCACGTCGCCGATCGGCGCAGGGCGCATCGTGGCTCTCGTCCTTGGGTCGTACATGCCGGAGGCGAGGCGGTAAAAAAGCCGCCCAAGCCCAGTTGACGCGGTAAACATCCCGCACTAGGTCTACCTCTAGGCAAGGGCATCCCGCCCGGCCCACCTGGAGACAAGACCGTGTCCCGAAGCACACAAGAGTACGTCGCCATCCCCGTCTACGGCGGGTTCTGGCGAGCCGCCCTGGAGACCTGGGGCTGGTGGCGCGGCGAGCGTGATTGGCGCATCGACCCCGTCGGCCCCCTCTATCACACGGAAGCGGACGCCCGCCGGGCCGCGACCCTCCTGAACCAGGAGGCCTTCGCTTGACCCGGCAGATGGGCGACCTCTCGTTCCCCTACGCCTCTCGCCCCATGCCCGACGGCCAGCGGCGGGGCCACGTCGGGATCGAGTGCAAGACCTGCGGTCGGGAGGAGTGGCGGGTCGCCAAGAACCCTGGCCTGGGCAACCGCATCTACACGCGCGAGGGCTGGCACCTCGGATCACGGCGGGGGCACGACGAGTGCCCCACCTGCGTCGAGGCCCGCCTGATGCCCGCCGAGAAGCGACAGATCATCACCCCACCCAAGAAGAAGGAAGCCGTCGTGCCCGCCACCGCGACCATCCGAGACATCCCGCCGCCCCGTGTAAACGGGATCGCGCCGCCCACCGACATCCCCGTCGCAGAGCCGCCGCGCCAGCCGACCTGGGCGGACAATCGTCGCATCCGCCAGGACCTGGACTTGGCCTATGACGCAGAGGGCGGTCGGTACTTCAACAACAACACCGACGAGACCGTCGCCAAGCGCCTCAACGTCCCCCGCGCCTGGGTGTCGACGATCCGTGAACTCTTCGGGCCAGACCGCTGCGAGGACGACGATCTGCGCGCCAAGGCCCTGATCTCCGTCTTGGAGGCGGCGAGGAAGAGCGCAGCGGAGGCCGAGAAGGCGGCAACCGTCGCCCTCGAGCAGGCCGAGGCGGCGTCGCGGATGGTCGCCTTGATCGTGAAGTCGGCGAAGGACGCCGGCCTGGAGGTGACGGCGTGAGGCCCCGCTTCCACCCGACGCCGGGCGTGGCCTTCCAGATCGGCAGGCCCCGCCTCTGCGTCCCCACGGGCTGGATTTGGGGCTTCCTGGCCCTGGTCTCCTGGGGCCTGTTCCTCGCCGTCCTCATCAGCATCCCCGGCTAGGCCGTGACGCCCTTCCCGACCGTCAAGACGGCGAGAGCCCTGGTCGAGGAGGGCGTCCTCCCCTGCTCCGAGGCGCAGGTGAGGGCGCTTGCCAAGCGGCACCAGATCGGCAGGATGCTTGGTCGGTCTTACGTCTTCACGGCGGACGACATCCACCACCTGTTGGCCAGCCTGCCATGCCCCTCAAACTCGTCCGCCGGCCCAAGTCGCCGTACTGGTATCTGCGCGGGACCGTCCGTGGCATCAGCATCACGGAAAGCACTGGCACTGGCGACCGCGCCCAGGCGGAAGACATCCGCGCCCTCCGCGAGGCGGAACTAGTCCGCAGGTCCATCCACGGAGACCGGGCCACCCGCACCTTCGGGGAGGCCGCCCTCAGCTACATGGAGGCCGGCGGCGAGCGCCACCACCTCGCGCCGCTGATCCTAAGGTGGGGCGAGAGGCCCCTCTCTCAGATCGGCCAGGAGGAGATCGATCGCGCCGCCAGGAAGCTGAAGCCGAAGGCGAGCCCCTCCACTCTCAACCGATGCGTTTACACGCCTACAGCAGCCGTGCTGCACCACGCCGCCCGGCTGCAGTGGTGCGAGAAGCCGGTGATCGCCCGCCCCTCGCAGCCCAAGGGCCGCGTGCGGTGGGTGACGGTGGAGGAGGCCGAGAAGCTGATCGCCCACGCCGGCCACCTGCGGCCCCTGGTGATCTTCCTCCTGGCGACCGGCGCGCGGATCGGGGAGGCCCTGGTCGTCGATTGGCGGGACGTGGACCTGGAGCGGGGGCACGTCGTCTTCTTGGACACTAAGAACGGCACGGATCGAGGCGTCCCCCTGAACAGCCGCGCGATCGAGGCCCTGAAGGGCCTCCCCCACCGGCAGGGGGCCGTCTTCCGCGTCCACTATGGCGGCCTGCGCTGGGATGGCACGCGACGCCCCCTGGGGCCGGCCTACGCCAGCCGTGGAGGCCTCGGCGGCGGGCAGATCAAGGGTGGCTGGAAGGCCATGCTGAAGGCGGCCAAGATCACCGACTTCACCCCGCACGACTGCCGCCACACCTGGGCGACGTGGCACTATCAGGCGAACCGCGACCTGGGCGCGCTGATGAGCCTGGGAGGGTGGAAGACGCCGGCCATGGTCCTTCGATACGCCCACACGAACACCACCCAGCACGCGGCCAGCATGGAGGCCGCCTGGAGAAAAGCTGGAGAATAAACCCTGGGAAGAACACCTAAGGACCTATTTTCCCCCAGGTTTTCGTGCGCCTCGATTGTCCTTGGTAAGGCTGAGGTCGGCAGTTCAATCCTGCCCGGCGGCACCATTTTTCCCTTGAGTTTCAAGGGTTTGGTAGTGAGCCTCATCCCTGTCTCCACCCCCTCGGGGGTCGGAGGCGGGGGTCGAGAGGCTCGAAAGGTGGAGAAAAACTGGAGACTGTTTCTGCCTGAAAACGGCGCTCCATTGCCCCTTAGGTCGTTTTGTCCTAGGAACTTTTGTCATGGACGCGAATGAATACCGCAAAGTGATCGCCCACCTCGGCCTCTCCCAGGTCAAGAGCGGCGCTGCACTTGGAACCGACCCCCGCACAGCGCGACGCTGGGCGAAGGACGGCCCGCCCAGTTCTGTCGCCGTCGCCCTGACGGCCTTCGTTGTGATGCAGGACAACGGCATGGAGAGGCCCTGGGATCACCCGGCCATCGTCGAGGCACGAAAAAAGCCCCCCGGCGCGAGCCAGGGGGCTTCCGAAGCTGAGAAGGCGTAGGCCCTACAGCTTGGCCTTGACGCGACCGTAGATGGTGAGGGCCAAACCGGCGACGGTGCCGACGGCCTGAATGACCTCGGCCTGCGCGTCAGGCGACACGATACCGACCTTGGCCAGCGCGATGGGCGCGAGGCTCGAGACGGCCATCAACAGCGCGCCGTTGATCGTCTTGGACTTCCAGGGCTTCTTTCTCATTGCGCGGTCTCCTTTTTTTGCGCGGGGTACTGCTTCCAGGGAAGCTGAAAGTGGGGGCCGTCCTTGAGCCGCTTCCACGAGCCGCCCCACTCGATGGGGACCTTCTCGATGCGGGCGGCGTCGGCCATGACAGAGTGCAGGCGGGTGTAGAGGGGCCAATCCCAGCGCACCTCTCCGTCGAGGATCACCGCCAGATCGACGGCGTGCCCCGTCAGGTGGCGGCTGTTGAGGGTCTGCGACGCGCCCTGCGCGAACAGTTCCTGCTGCCGGCGCAGGGTCCTCAGGCCCTCGGTGACCGTGAAGTCGAAGGGCGAGTTGGAGATCGCCCGCTTGACGACGCGGACCAGATCGGGGTGGACGCCCTCCAGGCGTCTCAGGGAGCGCGCTCCGAGGGCGTAGGTCACATCTGGCTCCTGAGGAAGTCGAGGTAGGCGCGGCCCGCCTCGGGGTCGTGGAAGACCTTGACCAGTTCGGGGTCGAGGTCTGAGCGGCGCGGGTCGATCACCAGGAAGACGGCGGGGCTGTTCGAGCGGTCGGAGAGGCCCAGGTCGTCGGCGTAGTCGTCGATCGACTTGAAGCTGGCCACCTGGACGCACCACGTCAGGCGCTTCGTCAGGGGGCACTTCTCGATGCTCTCCCCCGAGATGTGGGTGTGGCCGCCAAGCAACACCGTGTCGCGGACCCCCATGCGGGCGGCCCGCTTCATCCCGTGGACTTCGTTCCACATGGAGCGGCCCGGCCAGGAGTGGCGCAGGTTCATCGTCAACTCGCGACCGCCCTTGGTGCGGTAGGTGGCGCGGAGGGACGTCCCACGGTGCAGGATGCCTCGCTCCTCCATCATCCGCCCCAGGAGGTCGTTCGAGCCGCTCCAGGCGTCGTGGTTGCCGCCGACGCTGAGGTCGAGGTCGGGGGCCATCTGGTCGAGGTAGTGTTCGAAGAGTATCCAGCCCTCAGGGGCGGTCGTCTCGGCCTGGGCGTAGAGGAAGGCGAGCGGCTTCACCCAGTTGTCCAGCACGTCGCCCAGCAGCGCCCCGTGGACGTGCTTGTCGCGGTTCAGGTGGTTGGCCCAGTATTCGAACAGCGACAGGTCGGTGCCGGGGTTGTCGAGGTGCAGGTCCCCGAAGGCGATCAGGCCGAAGGGGCCATCGTCAGGCAGGTGGAGGATGTTGTGCCCGCTGCCGGGGCCGGCCTGGGAGACGCGGCGGAACTCGCCCTTGCGGCGCGCGATGATCTCGTCTGCCGGCCTCCAGCGGGAGGGGTTGGGCAGGCCTCGCTCCTTGCCGATCAGGCCCTCTTTCCGCGCCGCCTCCAGGCGGTGCTGAATTGCGCGGCGGCTGAGGCCGAGGGTCTTGGCGGCCCCCGTGATCGAGCCCGCCTGGAGGAAGGCGTCGACAGCGGCGCGCATCGAGGGGTAGTTCATCTTGGTGGTGCCGGGCTTGCCCGCCATTACCGATCCCCCGCCACGCGCTGCTCGATCCGGTTGACGGTCTCCTGCAGGGCCTTTGTCCTCTCATCGACGCGGGCGACGGTCTCCGAGAGGTGGGCCGTGCCGGCCATCCTGGCCTCCACCTTGGCGATCGCGTCGGTGTTTTCCGTCACGCGCGCGTCGATCCTCGCCCCCCACATCAGGAGGGTCGCAGACTGCCCGACGAGGGCCAGGAAGAGGGTGATGACCCCCCACAAGGGGATTTTGAGGTCGATCCAAGACGTGGTCCTGGGTTCGGCGTTCGCCATGGACGGGCGCTCCTGCTGAAGGTTAGGGTGGCGGCTATGTTCGAACGCGAGATCATCGATGCCGAGTTCGAGGCTGTCAGACCGCCTCGCGCCGCTGTTCGCGACCGGGCGCTCCTGCTGAAGGTTAGGGTGGCGGCTATGTTCGAACGCGAGGCCGTCAGGCCGCCTCGCGCCGCTATTCGCGACACGGTCTACGCCGCCATCGCCGGGGTGATCCTCGGCGTGACGTACTTCGTCGTGAGCCTGCTCTAGGGGCGGTTCTGCGTGCTGCCGGCGATCGGCGCGGTGGAGCGGCTGATGGCCCCCTGGATGCGCTGACCCGTCTGGAGGCCGTTCAGCAGGCGAGACATCTCGGCGTCGTCGAGGAGAGCCCCTCCCAGGATCGCGTTCCTTTTGGGGTCGGTGAGGATGCCGCCGCGACCCTGGAGGATGCGCGCAGTCACTCGGCCAGCCGCCGCGCGCGGTGAGGTGACGTCGTCCATCAGGTCGCTCAGATCGTAGCCCTCGCCCTCCAGGCGCTGGCGCATGGCCTGACGCAGGTAGGTGGGGGAGCCGCCGGCGTAGCGGTTGTTGAGGTTGGCCTGCATGACGCGCTTCTCGGCGGCATCGAGGAACTCGACGAAGGACGCGTCGTCAGGGAAGGCCAGCCGCAGGCGCTGCTTGAAGTTCTCGTTCTTCAGGAGGTTCCGCAGCACGCGCAGATCGCCCGTGTCCATCACGGTGTTCAGAAGCTGCTCTGCGACGCCCTTGCGGTAGGCGGCCATCGCCCCCGGCCCCGCCTCGTCCAGTTCCCGGCGAACGAACTCAGCCGAGTTGTCGAGGCCGTTCTTCAGCACGTTGGAGCCGAGTTCATAGGCCCCCTCGATCTCCATGTCGGTGGCGTACTGCTTGAGGAAGTCGTCGTACTCCTTGAGGCCGCCGCGATCGGGCGTCCTGGCGTTTGTGCGGACAGCCCGCCCCAGGCTCTTCAGTGTCGGGCCGAGACCTGGAGTGACGGTGCTGCTCTTAAACGCGGCATCTGCAGCCTTGAGAAGGCTCTCACTGATGTCCTGCGCCTGACGCACGGTGATGGCGCGCGGCCCGAGGGCGTAGCCGGGCGTGTCGCCGAGGTCGTCCATCAGGCGCTGCAGGGCCACGCCGGAGTGGCGGACGGCCTCATCTTCCGAGGCGAGGGCGTTCTTGACGGCTTCGGCCATGGCGCTTCGGGCGCGCTCAGAGCGGAGGGCGGCGACGCTGTTCTCATCGAGCATGATGGGCCGGTCGCCGATGAGCCCCATGCTATCGTCGGCGGCCTTCCGGCGACCCTTCTGCATGGTCTCGAGGGTCTCCCAGTAGTCGCCGCGACCGCCGAGGCCCTGCGCCAGATCGGCTCGCAGGTCGGGCTGCTCGTTGGCCTTCACCTCCTCGGCGCGGGCGCGGACGCGAGCGCCGCCGGGGCCGCCGGACTGCACGAGGACGTCAGCCGTCGTCTGCATGTTTGGCCCGCGATCGTACATGGCCGGGCCGCCGCCGGGGGCGTATCCGCCATCCAGGTCGTCGCGCCTGATCTCCTCGAGGGCCTTCGCGACGCGGTACTCATCCTCGCTGAGGGGCTGCCTGTTTACACGCCTTGTCGACGCGCCGCCCGTCGCGCGGTCGAGTTGGGCCGCGAGATTGGGCATCGCCTCGGCCATCCGGCCCATCGCGGGGATGGCGACGCGCTCAACGGCGCGAGCCATGGGCGGGAGGGTCTTTTCGAGGACGGGGACGCCGACGAAGCCGGCGGGCGCGCCCATCAGCGCGCCGCCGACGAAGCCGCCCACGCGGTCGTTCTCGGCGTTGCCGGCCCCCGCCGCCCCGCCGTAGCCGCCCGCCACGAGGGCCGCCCGCTTCGCGCGGGACATCATGGTCGCCCCACCGCCGATGTAGCGACCAGCCATCTTGGAGCCGGGGCCGAAGACCGCGCCGAGGATGTTGGAGCCGGTGGAGAGCCAGGGGTGGTCTTGGCGGAACTGCTCGTCGCCCTCTTTGTTGGCGGCCAGGACCGCCGCCCGCGCCTCCTCCGGCGTGTAGGGGAGGGCCTCCTTGCCAACCAGCGAGCGGACCTTGTTGTTGAGGCCCGTCTCGACGCCAGCGCCCCAGGCGTCGAGGTCGTCTGCCCAGTTGGCCCAGGCTCCCGCGTTGAGGGCGCGGATGACCGCCGGCGTGTTCCGCACCCGAGTGCGGGCGTCCTTCTGCGCGGCGACGCGGCCCGCGCTGCCGCGATCGGCCCACATCTTCTCCAGGCCGGCCCTCGCCTCCTCGGGCGACGCGGCCCTGGCGCGGTGGATTTGGCCGTCAGGCCCCTTGAAGCGATAGACCTCCATTAGCGGCCCTCCGGTCCCAGGTACTCAAACGAACTCGCCCGTTCCTGCGCCGTCTGGCCAGGAGCGCCAGCGCCCTTCTTGTTGCGGTACAGCTTGCCGTTGGTCGCGATGAAGAAGGCCCCCTGGGGGATGTCTTCAGGGTTGTCGGTGCGGAGGTCGTAGGGGTAGTCCTCGGTGAGGCCCTTGCGATTGCGGCCCAGGTGCCTGCGAGCGGCAGCAACCTCTTCAAGGAACTGTTCGCGCGACTGACTGACCTCGAGGTTCGCATCCTTGGACATCAACAGCGCCATGTCGGTGTCGGACGGGCTACCGACCGCCGCACCCGTCGGGTTGTTCTGCCTCATCTCCTGCAGATTGGAGAAGGCGGCAGACGCGCGCACGGGCTTGACCTGCTGCGCGAGGTCGTGGGCCGCGCCGATGCCCTTGAAGGGCGACCATGCAGGCGCGCCCTGGCCGGAGATCAGCCCCCCGATGAAGCCGGTCGCCGTCGGGCTGTCAGTGGCGATCTGCTTGGCCCTGTCGAGGCGTCTGCGAAGGTCGAGGTCGGCGTCAAACTTGACCTGCGTCTCGCCCCTCGTGGCCTTCCAACGCTCCTTGGAGACCCAGCCCAGCTTCTTGCCGCCCCAGACCTGCGGCTCACCGCCGTCGCCGAGGTCGTACATGTTGCCTGTGATGTAGTCGTCAGCTTTGGCCATTTGTTAACCTCCCACGGGTCCGAGGTTCACCGGCTTAAAGGGGCTCTCGCCGTCACCGCCTGCTCGCGGCCTCGTCGCCGAAATGCGCTGGCTCCTGGCGTTGTACCAATCGATGTCGCGGCGGGCGGCCTTGTCGGCCCGCTCCATGTCGAGGCGCATTGCCTCCTGCGCCCTGGCGAGGGCGTCGCTCGGGCTGATGCCCTGCTCGGCATAGCCGGGCGTCTTGTCGAACTTCCGCGTGCCGTAGCCGGGGCTGACCAGGGTGTCCCCCTCGTTGGCGACCGTCTTGCCGTAGTTCGTCGAGACGCTCTTGCCCCACTCGTCGGGGTTGGTGTGGTAGGCGAGGCGCTCGCGCGGGTCGGTCAGGACGCCATCCTCCAGAGCCCGACGCATGCGCTCCATCTCGCTGCGCTTCTCGTAGTCGCGGCGGATGTCGCGCGGGCGCTGGCCGTCCAGCAGGCCGCTCAAGTAGTCGATCCAATCCGGCGCGTAGGGGTCCTTGGGCCGCTGATCAGGGTGCATGGCGTACTGCAGTTCCTGCGGCGTGTTGGTCATCCCCCGCCCGCTCGCCGGCTCCTGCATGTCGTGCCAGGACTTGTACGGCACCGACAGGTCCACACCGTCGGGCGTCGCCGTGCGGGGATCGATGGTGGCCGGCTCGTCGACCGGCCCAAACTTCAGGCCCCTCGGGCCTCTGCGATTTGCCATGTCTTACTTCCCAAAGCCAAGAGTGAGACCGAAGCCCGAAGACTTGCCTTTCGACGTGGTGTTGGCCGTTGAGTTCTCGGTCACGTCCTCGTCGCTGCCGAAGAAGGGGTTGGCGAGGCCGCCCCACAGATCGGTCAGGTACTTCTGCATGTCGAAGGGCGCAGTCGCCCTCTCCTGCTCCTGCGTGCGAAGCTGGGTGCCCATGTCGAAGGTCTGGCCTGCGTTGGCGCGCTGGTTGGCGTCGAAGGCCGTCGCGTTGGCCGTGAGGCCTCGCGCCGCCTCCAGGGTGCGGTCCCGCTGCTGGCCGGTGAACGTGGCGTTGGCCATCGCTGCCTGCTGCCGGCGATCGGCGTCCGAAGCGGAGAGGGCCGTCGCGCGATCGAAGCCGGCGCTGCGGATACCGGCCCCAAGGGCGAAGCGGCCCCTGCGGCGGGCGTCGTCTCCGGCGGCCAGGGTGAGCGCGCCACCGGAGCCCCTGAAGGCGTCTCCAGCCGCCATGCCCAGGATGTCGCCCGCGCGATCCCGACCGGCGCTGAAGTCGTAGTCGGCCATCGAACTGTCGATGACGTCCTTTTCGAAGGGGTTGTAGTAGCTGCTGAGGCCGGTCAGGAGGCTCTCGCCGTTGACCTGGGGGGCGGAGGCCCCAGCGACACTCTTCATCCAATCGTTGGACTGATTGAAGGCTTCAGGGTTCCCGGTCAGCGAGTTTACACGGCCAGCCGCCTCCGTCTGGAGGGCGTTGTCCTTCGGGACGAGGGTCGTCGGGTCCGTCTTCGCGAGGTTGCTGACGTTGCCCATCAGGTCGATGGCGGGCTGCTTGAAGACGTCGTCCAGGTAGGCGCGCTGGCGGCTCGTGCCGGTCGACGTGGTCGTCGCCGTCGACTTCGCGCTCGTCTTCGACTTGTTGAAGCTACCGGAACCAAAGAAACCCATATGAACCTCCTACCGCTTACCAAGCAGTGTGTAGTCGAACTGAGGGAGGCCCAGGCGGCCCCTCGCCGGGCTTGAGGACCCAGAGAACTTGATGCGGAAAAGCCAGCCCGTCGCCATGAAGTCGACCTGATCGTCCGTCGAGGCGAACGTGTACGGGCCGTAGGTGGTCGGGGGCTGGTTGGGCCGGATGCGTGTAAACAGGGTCAAGGCCCAGGGGCCGACCTGATCCTTGACGTCTGGGAGCAGGCCCCTGATCAGGGACGTGCGCTCGGGATCAAAGAACATCTCGCCGCTTTCGATGCTCCACGCAAGAGGGGAACCGTCTGCGCTGCGCCCCCGCTCGTGCCAGTAGATGTTGCCGCCGGCTGTCGTCCCGATGGGCGTGTCAGATGGGCCGCTGTCGACCATGGCCGTTCTGGCCATGACGCCCGAATACCACCTCAGGTCTGAGATGCTCATCGCGAGGTAGCGGCTGTTCTCAAAGCCGTCTCTGCCGTCGGGGTAGTCGAAGCGCACCTCGTTGAAGTTCGAGTTGATCGAGGCGACGATCTTGTCGAGTTGCGACGGCGAGATGTTGTCGATCGCGTCCTGGGAGATGGGGCACTCGATCACCTCTGGCTGACCGCCGGGGGAGAAGGTGAGGAACTGCCCGTCAGGAGCCCACCAGAAGGCGCGCTGGCCCTTCACGGCGACTGCGTTGGGGCCGGCGGCTCCGCAGTTCTCACCGACCCGCGTAAAGCGCCAGGGGGCGGCGAGGTTGCCCGTGAAGTCGGCGAAGAAGAGGTCCTTCGTCGTCCAGATCAGGATGTAGGGGCCGAGGTTGCGGCCCGTGACGATCTCCCCCCCGCCGGGCAGGATGTACTCCCTCGACGTGCTGTCGCTCGGGGTGAGGGTCGTCCACTCGTTGACGCGACGGATGCCGCTGTAGCGGATGCAGAGGGGGTTGTAGACGCCGCTCACCTCCTCATTGCAGCCGAGGGCGAAGATTTGGTCGGTGTTCGAGACCACCATGGCCCGCACGCGGGCGGGGGCCTCCCTGATCGGCGCGGCGGGCGTCCCCGTGACGTTCTGCCAGAGGTGGATGGTCCCAGCCCTGGGCGAGGCCACCATCTGCCCACCCCAGGCGGCGATAGACCACGTCCTGGGCCAGTAGTCGGAGGTGGAGGGCGAGCCGTAGGTCCCCACGTCCCACGCGCCCGTGCCGAAGCCTGCGCCGCCTGTGCCGTCGATCGCGCCGTCGGCGAAGGCCTTGTTGGGCTTCGCCAGGACAGCCGCGCCGCCGCCCGTGGTCGTCGCGTTGGCGGAAGAGCCGGCGGTGAAACTCCAGGTGTTCGTCGTGACCGCCGTCACCGTCCAGGTGCCGTTGATCGTCACGGTGGCGACTGCCGTCGCGCCAGAGATCGTGACGCTGTCTCCGACGAGGTGCGGATGGCCGGCCTGGGTGACGACGACGGTCGTCAGGGTGTTCGTCGTCGCGATGGGGTTGTTGCCGAGGGTCTGCTCGGGGAGGGCCAGGGTCGGCGTGATGTTGAACAGCGAGCCACCCACCCACACCTGCAGCCTCGAGTGCGTCCCGAAGGCGATGTTGAGGGACGGCGCGGCGAGGCGATCCGTCCACTGGAAGATGTTGCGGCAGACGCCCGTCAGCAGGCTGTCCGTCAGGCTCTCCCAGCCGCCGATGATCTCCGGCCTGCCCTCCACGAAGCGCACGTTGGACCCGGTCGCCCAGCGCCCCTTGCTCGCGAGGCGGCTGTCGTCGGAGAACATGCCGGGCGGGAGGTCAAGGGACTGTCGGGTCATTTTTCATCCCATTCGACGGACTTGGCGCAATGGTTCGGATCGAGCCAATCGAGGAAGCGGCAGAGAAGGCACCCCCACCGCTCGCCGCGCAGCCGGGCCTTCTCGGCGCGGCTGGAGATCGTCTCGTCGGGGTTGCCGCCCAGGATAGCGTTGCCTAGCTGGTCGATGGCGACGGCGATCCTGAAGCCCCAGCGCCCGAGGCTCATGCGAGGAGCGCCCCAGCCTCGGCCTCAGTGAGGAGACCCTGGCTCTGCATGTAGGCGACGCCGGCGAGGGTGTCGGCGGCGTCCAGGTTGATCGTGTCTGTCGCCGAGATCAGATCGAGGAAGTCTTCGATGATCGGGTTGGTCTTGCCGGCGGTGCGGATGGCGATGCGGGCCGGCGCGGGGATGCGCTGCAGGAACAGGATGCGGGTGATGTCGCGCCTGACCGGCGGCGGCTCCGGCTCGGGCGGCGGCACCGGGAGGAAGCCCGTGTCGCCGAAGCCCAGTTCGTGCGCGATGGTGGAGCCCAGGGCCTGCTCGAGGTCCGCGAGGCTCTCGTCCTTCAGGCCGACGAGGTTCGCCGGCAAGGGGCCGGGCTCCCCGACCAGGAGCCCCGTGGTCGCGTTGATGCGCTGATAGAGGGACATGGCCTCTCCTTTGGTGATGTTGGGTGGTGGGCTAGGAGCCCTTGATCAGGACCGCCAGGACGAGGCCGGACTGACCTGGGATGGTCGCCACGCCCTGCTCGCCAGCGCCTGCGCCCACGCCGCCCTGGCCCGACCCTGGGCCGCCCGCGCCGCCTCGGTAGGGCAGGTTCGCGGGCGCACCAGAGCCTCCAGAGCCGCCGCTCGGCGCGCCACCTGCGCCGCCGCCCGTTCCAAGGCCCGCCGCGCCTGGGCTGGACCCAGCGGCCACACCGGCTGAACCGGCGAGATTGACGTCACCGCCGCTCGCGGTTCCGGCTGTCTGCCCGTTTGCACGGGTAGCGGTGGCCGTTGCGCCGGGCAGGACAACGCTCGTGTCGCTGGAGGACGCAACACCTGCCGTGATCGTGACCACCGCGCCGCGACGAAGCTGGCGCGTGATCTCGAAATAGCCGCCAGACGCGCCACCGCCCGCAGGCGACCCGCTACCACCGGCCCCCCAGCCGACGAACTTCCACTTGCCGGTCCTGGGCACGGTCCACGAGTAGGCCGAGGCCGCCGCCGGGAAGGTGTGGGGCTCGTCCTGGTCGGGCTCGGCGCGCTGCGCGTCCATGCCCTGCCCGGCGAAGCCCCTCATGCCCTGCCGGTTCATGCCTAGTAGTCCGAGTAGTCTGCGTCGAAGACGCAGGCCGTCGACACGCTGCAGGCGACGTACAGTTGCTCGTTGGGGCCGAGGACCAGGGGGTTGTCCTCGCTGTAGCCGAAGTCGACCGGGATGGCCGCCGTGGTCGAGTTGACCGTCACCGCGCCCTGGGTCACGCCCTGGACGAAGAACTTGGTGGTCCCGCTGTCTCGGGAGCGGAACAACTGGTGGACCGCAGCGGCGATGGTCGTCTGCGGCGTCGCGCGGAGGCGCGTCAGGCGTCCGCCGCCCGTTCCAGCCGTGAGCAGGAGGAACGTGTTGCTCGGCGCGGTCGTCGGCGGAAACGTCCCCTGGGCGGCGTTGGTCAAAACCGAAGCCGACCTGGGGGTCTGCGGCGTGACGATGCTGTTGGGGACGGCGTTGGCGTTTGCGGGCATGCTGATGCTCTCCTAGAGGGCGACTGCGGCGGCGATGGCGAAGCCGCGAATGTTGGTGTTGGCGTCGGAGATGTCCGACACGGTGAGCAGCTTGGGCGTCCAGGCGCCGCCGACCACGACGAGGCTCCTCCCCTCGTTTCCGGTCGTCGCCGGCAGGGAGCCCGTCGTCGAGAGGATCGCCGCGTCGATGTACGTCTTCAGGTCGAAACCGGCGATGGAGAAGGTGCGGACGTTGGTCCCGTCGCAGGCCACCATCATCGTGTCGCCCACACTGAGGACGACGGTCGTGCCCGCCCCCGTCGTGACCGTCACGGCCCCGTTGGAGCCGTTGCGGATGGTGTAGACCTTGGAGACGGAGGGGATGATGAGGCTGCATCCGCCGACGCCAGAGAGGTCGAGGAAGGCGTTGCGGGCCTCATCGTCCGCCACGTTGGAGACGGAGAGAGTGTAGGCCGTCGGGCCGGCGAGGGTGATCGCGGCGCGCCCAGCGATGGCCGCGTCGATCCTCGTCAGGGCGGTGTTGAGGCGAGCCCCCCAGTTGTTCAGGTTCTCGCCCGTCCCCTGCAACTCGAAACGCAGGCGGGTCGTGTAGGTTGAGGGCATTAGAGGGCGCTCCCATCAGATCGTGTCCAGGCCCAGGTGGAGCCGGAGGGGGTAGAGACGGCGATGGTGTTGCGATCGGTGACGATCACCATGCAGTTGCGCCAGTTGGCGGCGGGCGGAAGCTGGGCGAACGTCACGGCGGCAAGCTGCGTCGGTTTGCCCGGCGCGCGGATGTCGGCGATGGCGTCCACGACAGCCTTCAGGATCGGCTGCAGGAGAGCCGGGATGTCAGGTCCGACGAACAGCATGCGTTAGCCCCACGTCTCGGGAGAGTTGGTCTCGGGAACCCAGGTCTCGGGAGAGGTCTCTGCAGAGACCCACGTCTCGGGAGAGGGGGCCGCCGCAGCCCAGGTCTTGGGGAAGGCTCCTGCAGAGGCCCAGCTTGCCGGGGCTCCCCCCTCCTCGTCCCAGGGGTTACCCCCGAAGGTCGCCCCGCTGAAGGTGACGACCGTCAGGCCGGAGGACGAGAAGCTGGCGCTGATGATGCCAAGCCCCGCCCCCAGCCAATCAGACAGGGTCGAAGAGGTCGCCGAGAAGGCGGATGGCGAAATGCCGACCAGGACGAGGGACGCTGAGGTCGAGCCAGCCGAGGACCACGAGGCAGAGGAGATGGTCGAGGATGGTCCGTAGAACTCGTCGGCGACGACCGCCGAGAGTGCGCCACCCTCAAACCCCTGGACCGCTCGGCGCAGCGCCGAGGAGCGCCAGCGACGGAACTGGAGGCTCATCTCGACGCGACCTCAATCCAGACCTCGTTGGCGCGGCTGCCGGAGGTGTTGCTCCAATAGATCGCCAGGGCCGAGTTGTCGTAGACCTCCCGCCAGCCGCAGGCGTTGGGGTTGTCCTGCACGGCGTCGGGAGGCGGACACCCGCGATCCGAACCACCAAAATACTTGTAATTGAACCGCGAGAGCAGGCGGTTGATGGCGACGTTGTAGGTGCCGCCAGTGGCCCCCGCCTCGACGATGTTGGTGACCCGGCGAATGCCGTGGGAGGGGATCGAGACCCGGTGGATGGTGTTTGCCCCCGCCGCCGCCGGTAGCGTGATCGAGGCCACCTGGGCCACGTCCGCATCGTCACGGTAGTCGATTGTGATGACCGCCGTGCCGACCATGGCCGTGACGACCTCGATCCACAGTTGCAGCCCTTTGAAGTCGGAGCCCGGCACGCGCCCCACGTTTGAGGTGGTCATGGGGAAGTTGGTGCCGAAGGTGTGGCCTCCCGACTTCCAGAGCTGGTCGAATAGGAGGCCCCACTGAGAACTGGCGTTGGACGTGACGAAGTCGCAGCGCGTGAGGTAGCCCTGCGCGCCGCCAGCGAAGCTGTTGATCGGCGGGTAGCCGGTCACGGCGTCGGTGGGCGTGATGCCCGTCGTGGTGTTGCCCGCCGCCAGCGTCCCGGCGGGCGGGGTGCCCGAGGAAGTGAACGGGAAGTTGTTCGCACTGAGGCCGGTCTTGAGGAAGAAGATTTTCTGCTTCACCGCCGCCCGGTAGTCGTCCAAACTTGCGATAGCCATCTACTTCGACCCGATCTCGATGCTGAGTTCGGGGACGCCGGAAGACGTGCCGTCCATGGCGAAGACCGGGTAAAGCGCGGAGTTGTCGTAGACCACAGGCAGGCCGGTCTTGAGGTAGTCCCAGGTGTCACCGCCGTTCGCGAACGGAAAGCGGAAGCAGGAGATCAGGGGGCGCATAATCATGACATTGAAGGTGCCAGACGCTGCGCCGGAGGAGGTGATGGCCACAAGGCCCGAGACGCCGCTGTCGCCCGCCTGCAGCGGAAGCTGGATCATCCGACCGAGGGTCAGAGCGCCGCCGACGCTGACCGCGCCGGTCGTCCCCGCGTTGCCGTCCTGGTCGAGGTACTCCACCGTGATTGTCGCCGTCGCCGCCAGAGCCGTGACGCACTCGATCCAGATTTCGAGGCCCTTGTAGTCGGAGCCGGGTACGCGGGACTGCCAGCCGGTCGGCGGCGAGGACAGCGCCAAGCGCGATTGGATGCCGGGATAGGCCCCACACACAAAGAGGCGGTCGTAGAGGGCCACCTTTCCAGCCAACGAGCATTGACCGGCGAAGCGGGTCAGGTAGCCGACGGCCCCGCCAGCGAAGCTGTTGATCTGCGGGTAGCCCGCGATGGCGTCGTCGTGAACCACACCGGAGGCTGTGTTGCCCGCCGCCAGGGTTCCTGGGCCGGGCTGCCCCGCCAGTTCGAACAGGGTGAACCACCCGCCGATAACGGTCGTGCGTGTGACCGACCGCATCCACTCGATGACCTGCTTGGCACTGCCGACGTAGTCGTCGTTGTTCGCGATGGGCACGGCCTACTCCTCCGTGATCGTGGAGCCGGTGGTGAGGCGCGGTTGGATGCCGGGGCTGACGGCGATGGAGGGCGTCAGCGCGCCTCGGTAGAGCAGCTTACCGGCTCCGCTCGAGGCCGTTCCGACGGCGACGTGCGTGATCGTCGGGGTGCCGGAGGTGCAGGCTGGGAAGTCGACGT
>Ga0315904_10004410_pt1 | contig 20115 bp, 46 predicted proteins | sample LakEriMetagenome_6_FD_203529 | JGI IMG/M metagenome (GOLD analysis project Ga0315904, IMG submission 203529) | Freshwater fungal communities from buoy surface, Lake Erie, Ohio, United States - Buoy 12 MA120 | ecosystem: Environmental > Aquatic > Freshwater > Lake | place: USA: Lake Erie, Ohio...
CGGAAAGTATCTCGGAAATTTCTTGACAAGTCCTTGTGCAGAATAGTTCAGGTTCTCGCTGAACGATGCGAAGTTTCCGCTTTCGTGAGAGGTCTGCCCGAAGAAGTGTGCTGCTCTGGCCGGTGTCATTTTGTAATACTTCATGGCAGCAAGAAATGTCTGCTTTCCCCATACTCCGTCAGGGGTAACTCCGATTTTGGTTTGAAAGTTTTTAAGGCTCATTTGTTAAATAATTTTTGCAAAGATATACAAAGATTTTAATAATACAATGTTAATTCAAAAAATATTTTTTCTTCGCAAATTCATCATTACTGTCTTTGCGGTAACGCATACTTCCTCCTGTTTATTGGGATCATAGCGTTTCGTTTGCGCTGCTATCTGCCGCAGCGTAAATCCTGACTTGCGCATTTCGATCATCTTTTCAACAGCCTCTTCGGTCAAATCTCCTTTCCTTCCCCACTCATTTCCCTTGTATGATTTTGTCTTTGATCCCTGGTCCTTGACCACAGCCATCTTGATGCGTTCTGATTTCTTGTAGCTTTCTTCCTGACCTAAATAGCCGAATAGCTGTGTCATGATGCCAAGCACCATTTCAGCAACCGCTTCCGGCTTGATGTTGTGAATGTCGGACAGCCACTTTTGATTGACTGATTGTATCTTGCACTTGTGTTCCCTGCAAAAGTCGAAGAAGTGTGCAAGCTTTTGTCTGTTTCTAAAAAGACGGTCAAGGTCGAAAACCGTGATGCTTTCGACCTCTCCCATCTTCACCCGCGTCATAATAGCTTCGAGAACGGGGCGCTTTACGTTATCTTTATATGCTGACTTTCTTTCAATATGTATTTCAGCTACATTTGTTTCGGGAAATGTATTCACACAAGGCTCTATCTGTAACTCCGGGCTTTGTGCATTGTCGCCTTTTCTGTCCGTAGATACACGGCAATATATGATTTTTACTCTTTCCATTTTAATATGTATTAAACAATTTTCTTTTGTATATGCAGAACATCACTTTTTAAGACTTGTCTGCTTTTTGCTCATTGTCTTTGTTTTAATTATTTGACGATAAAGTTGTATGCCGCAGAAGATCCCGACATATTCAAGGTGTAGTAATCATCCGTGCAATGCTCCTGATTAACGCGAATTAGACACTTGGATGCAGCCTTAAAGTGTGCTGTAAACTCATCCGTCCAAATCTCATCGCTGAAATAATACATTCGGCTGTCGGTAGCCTTCAAGGCATATAAGCTGTATTGATGTTTTACTCCTCCCACAACAAAAACAACATCGACAAAGGTTGTTTCGTCACAAAAATAACTTCCAGCAAGAGCAAGAAAAGGCGTTGCCTCTGCCGTGCTGCTTTTTTCCATCATCAGCCATCCACGATTTGTTATTGCCGTGTATGCCTTCTTAAACTTGCCGTCAAAGTCGCTGTCGATTACTTTGTAAGTCCATTGCCCAAACGATGTCAGACTCGTTAAAATCATTCCTGCTGTGATAATTTTCTTTTTCATGTTTTGTGGTTTTAGTTAGTGTTATTTATAGGTTTCAAGTTCTGTGACAATCATCTTTAATCCTTCAAGCAAGGTTTCCCTTTCAGCAGCACCGGTAAATTCAAGCTTTATCCTATCCATCGGCTCGTTGTTGACACTCATCTTTGTGCCGGCAAGATCTTCAAAAATAATCTTTACCCTTGTTTCGCCATCGGTGGTGTTTTTAACCGTGACACTTAATACATTGTGATTTGTAAACACCTGCGATACTGTTCTTTCCATGATTTCTGTTTTTATATGTTAGTGATTTCTTTTACTACGTCATCCCAATACATCTCCCAATCTGCCGTCAGCCATCCCTGAAAGATACCGTCATACTCATCCCTCATCAAGCGGACCGCCTCAATCGCACAGCGTTTCGCCTTTTCGGTATCAGTGTCGTTAATGATTTCAATATACTTTCCGACCATCAGTTCGGCTCGCTTTTTTGGATTCATTTTTCTCATTTTTTTATTTGTTAAACACACTCTCTCTATTACCTCCCCATAAAGGATTCCCCGATCCTTGTTTGAGTGATTCTAAATAGAGAATATTAGTTACAAGATACTTTCTCTATCAAAATGGCTGACGATTATCCTTGCCCTCCCAACTTAAAGTCATAGACAAACCGCGATTTGTCATTTCACAAGGAGCTGAAGAAGGTAATCCTTTGCAGGTATGGGTATGGTATCTTCAGCCTTTCGGTCGGTTAGGTAAAGTGATACAAACCTATCCGCCTACAATCCAGTCAAGTAGTCATTTATTGAAAGCCCTTAATCTGTTGGGCTTATAGGGAATAAATCAATGTGAAAACCCTCAATTAATGCAAAAAGAAAACCGCCAATCTGTAAGTGCAGGTACAAATTAGCGGCTTATATATGCGAGGTTTAGGATCGCCTAAGTAAGTTTGCCAAAATCTACGCTGCACTTCGTATCTTTTAACAATAATCTGATGCAAATATAATAGGTCAGATATTAACTTGCAAGAAAAAAGTAAAAAAATTAGTCAGGACAGGAATCGAACCTGTATCTCTTAACCTTGTGGGCGTAGCGCGTCTACCATTCCGCCACCTGACCAATTTATTATTGAATAGACTCATTGTGTATTTTAACAATGTGTTCAACGGTTAATCTACCTACCTCGCCTGCTCGTACAGGACAGTATTCTTCTTCTTCTGAATCTTCTCTTTCTTTATACATTAGAGGTTCTTCACACTTGATTACCCTGCACCAACATTGCTCACCTTGTGAACAAGTACCAACTACCCATTTTACGGTTAGTGATTTTTGTATTGCTTCTTCGTATTTCATTTTAACACATTATTTTAGCTGCACAGATAGGATTCAAACCTATATGACCCTTCACATTTCTGTTGCATCGGTCTTTCAGATAGGACAAACGTGCCTATCTTACTTAGCGTCTAATCAATTCCGCCACTGTGCTATGTGCGGGTCTTTCCCCGCTTGTCACCTATCGCATTTTGCGCATCAACTTGGACTTGCTTCCTAAAAGCTTTTCCTCCTATCTATTAGAGCTGCAACTATGGTTCTCACTCCTCGTGGTCAGAAAGAGATTCGAACTCTTATCCCATCGGCATACCCGATTGCGTTACCCAAGATGGTATTCATTCCCATTTACGCCATCTGACCAATTTGCTTGTCTTTCCAAGCTTGTCAATAGTTTAACCCGATTTCTCGTCAGGTCGACATCACTATAAGTGTGGTGCAGACAGGATTTGAACCTGTGAAGCTCTCGCATGGCTTGCGACTTGGTAACCTCTCCGCCTTATTTTAACGCCATATTCCGCCACTGCACCAATTTTATTTTTCATTGACATCAGGAAACTCTTCATTTAAAAGTTTGCTGATTTTTTCTAAAGCATTCTGCATATCTTCAGAAGATTCACAATGATCTAAATTTGATAATAATTTTAATTCGGCAATAAGGTCTTTTAACTCTTTCATGTGTTTATATGTGTTGCCTGACTACTATATAATGGTTGCCCCGTAAGGATTCGAACCTCAATTCAGTGGACCAAAACCACTTGTACTGCCAATTATACGACAGGGCAATAGGTCGGGGCTAGGAGGTATAAACCACTCAAGGCAACCTCCTGCTTTCCGACCGGCGGATGAATCCGCTATTTCAAACGTGCATTATTTCCCTTGCCATTTCGCGATCTGTTCGCTTTAGGCGACTCTTTTACGAGTTTACCTGTCTTTGTATGACTTAGGTCTTTGCCATCGCCATATCCCTTTGTTTTGCGATTTGTGGCATTCAGCTCCGCCCGATACTTCTTACGCTCAGGCGTGGCATGGTATTCCTTGTTGTATGCGTTCTTTTTGGCCTTCGCCTCCGGATTGGATGCGAAATACTTTGCCGACTTGCTTGTGCCGGTGGATTTGCCCGCCAAGGAATTGCGTTTTTTGCTTTCCATACGGCTCAAATATAGCAAATTTACGTTAATATAGTTCCTTTTTAATAAAAATCTCAAGGGTGTCAAACCAATCCAGGTCCTCACCCCACTTGACATTCTTATATTGCTGTTCAAACTTGTCGGTCAGTTCTTCGGCAAGCATATACAGGCCGCCATGTCCGTTCGCATCATGTGCTTCTTGAACGCGACCGGTTGGCTCGTCTTTCATATATTCAATGGTAATGGCTTGCACGATTTCAAAGTGCGTTTCAAGGTAATTCTCAATCCCATTTGGGCATTTTTCTGTGTTAGTGTTCATGTTCATAGTCTTTTAGTGCTGTTAGATAATGTTCTTTGTAATTCAGATATAATTGCATGATGGCAGGGGTGTATGTCGTTTCCCCACGCTCATCGGTTTCAATAACTTCCTCAAGAGGCAGCCTGACCTCCATAGCAATACGCCAATGGGCCAGGTCGGAAGCAAGCTGATAGGCATCGGCAGTGATCATCATGACATTAAAAATAATATATCATGACAAATAGCTGCAATGCCAAATAAGCGACTATAAAAGCCGTCTTGATGATTTTTTTTGTTTTTTCCATGATTGTTTGTGTTTTAGTTATTGTATTTCAGTATGTCAAAGAAGCCAAAGTGCCGGTGGAAATTGTCCGGTGGCGGCTCATTGTCGCAGTGACGCAGGGCATCGAACAGGTTGGTATAAATAGCAACCGTTCGGCCTCTAAAGGTAACGTGATAGTTTGAAATGTTGTTGTCAAACCTGATTCTGTGCGTTGTTCTGTTTTTGTTTTTCATCGTTGTAGGTGTTTAAGGAATATAGGTAATTTTCAAGCCCTCATCCATAAGCTGATCGCGAGTGAGAGAAATGATTTTTTTACCCATATTGTCCTCAATCACAATGCTGTCAGCATAGATATGGTGATTTTTTGCCGTTTCGTAGGCATCGTCAAACGTGCCGGTCATCTGTATGACCAGAATTTCATCGCTAATCAAGCGAACAATGTAGTCGTAGTCCATTTTTACAAACATTTTATGTATATTTTATTCGTGTGAAGTTAAGAAAGGGCAGGAAAATTAAGAAAATTCTCCCGCCCTTGCAACCAATAAACAACACACACACAATAAATTATATTACTTTTTCAAACCACTCTACTTTCGGAATGATACGAAATCCATACAAGCCGCTTTTATCTAACTGATAGGAGTGTCGCCTGCCTTTAACCATGTTGAAAAGCATACGATCGTAGCATATATCAACAAGTTCAAAGATGCAAGGCGGTGACAGGATATTGTAGGGCTTGATGTCATAGTATTTATTTCCGAGCTGTAAGTCGCTCATCATTACTTTTCTGTATTTCATAGCAGGTCGTCAAGGTTTATGATGCGTGCCGGTTGGCTTTTAGCAATTTCTACCCACTCTTGAGCCTTTTCTTTGCTGACAAAGTCAATATTTTCCTCACACCACTCTATCGTGTAGGTAACATCCTTGCTGTTGCCTTCATCATCGCCACCAATAATCAATCCGTTGCCGACAAGGGGGTATGACCATCCCTCCATGATAAAGCCGCCAGGCACATCATGAAAAAACCCTTCATCGTCAATGAATATTGCATCATTGTTTTCAAATATAATCGGAGCGGCAAATGTATCGCAGTCATTGCCAATAATCTTGTAGATTTCATCGAACGAGTTAAAGGATACGTTCTCGAATTTGCGATTGGTAACATCAATAAAGATTGCTTTTGTAGCCATAATTGTTCTGTTTTAAGTGTTAAAATATTGTTTTTACGTTGAATTGCCTATAATATTTTTCGCCCTGAATGACGCAAACGGTCAATATATTGCCATGTGATGCGTATTTCGTCCTGACAAATGTTTTAACATCATGCAAACTATCAAAGGAGCGAAACAAGACGGCAACAAAATTGTCGTGACGTGGATTTTTGATAAACACACGGGCAGGGTTGTCTTTGTTTAATTTTATCATATCATTTTCTTTTTACTATCATCATTTGTATTACATTCTTCCTTCATCGACAAAGCTATAATACTCGCCACTAATAATGATAAGGTGGTCGAGCAGTTCTATTTCCATAAAATTTGATGCCTCCTTAATTTTTTTTGTCAGGGTGATGTCGTGGTCCGAAGGCTTTTTGTTTCCGGAAGGATGATTGTGTGCCATGATGAAAGCACTCGCGTTTGACTTGAGGGCTATCTGAAACAAAATCTTTGGATCAATGATTGTCGAGGATACACCACCGGTGCTGACCTTTGCCCATCCAAGTACTTTGTTCTGTCGGTTTACAGGAAGGATGATACATTCTTCCACGTGTTCCAACCTGTTCTCATCCCACACCTGCATCAAGTATTCGTATGCGTCTTGTGATGATTTGATTTTCGGAAGGTCTTTTTGTTTTGGCTTGGTCTTGTATCCTACATAGATTTCTGCCAGATGCGATGATGTTTCAATCTGTTTCATAGTGTTAGTGTTTTTTAGAATGTTTTGTTTTCAAGCATTTCGGAATAAATTTCAGTATCGCTTTCATACAATTCGCCATCATAAGAATACAAGCCGGTATCATCATCATAATTTACGGATGATATTTCTTCTTCTGACAGGAATATGTCGTTGGCTGTATCGGTAGTGCAGTCATATTCCATACGTCCAAAGATACCCATGCCGAGTTCTTCATACAGGCATGAGCAGTTTATTTTAAGGTGTCTGCATATCTGTATTAGTTCTTCGGTAGGTGGTGACCACTTCGTCCAGCAGTTTATTGTAATGATTGGACCGTCCTCATATAAAACGTATACATCAAAAAGGTATTTGGGATACGACAAATCCGATATGTCAACGAAAGAGGGCAGGTAGCCTTCGTCAGTTTCGGTTGTTTCTTTAATGATTTGTTTGATTGCAGTCAGGTCATTGCCTGAAAATGTAATCGTGTTCCAGCAGTTGTTCGCCATAGTGTTAGTGTGTTTAAGGGTTATTTATATTTTTGAATAATCTGTTTGCGTATTGATTTCATTATTTTTTTATATCCGTGCCTTTCTGACTTGATTAAGTCAACGGCTTCGGCATCAGTCCAGTGCATCGTCAATTTCTGTCCGTGATATTCGGTGGATGCAGTCCATTGTCCGTGTCCGCAGGGCGTGAATGTTACGATATGTTTCATAGCCAATACATTAGAATAAAGGGTAATAAACATTATTGTCATTGCGATACCACAAAACGCTTTCCGGATTGTCGGATCCGGAAGCGTCGTGTGGCAGGTTCTTCACATCCATCCAGGACATGATTCGCCTTTTCCTTAATGTTTCGTAGAACAGCTCGGGTATCTCAACGCTACCCCTCCATCCATCGTAGGCAGCGAGCAGCAAGGTTGGATCGGTCTTGCCGATGACAAACCTAAATATGTCATAGTCAGCCGTGGTCTGTTCGATTAGTGTTCTAAATTCTTCAGCCGTGCCTGTAAATTCCATGTATGCGTCAACGGCTTGCGATCCGAATAGATAATACTTTGCTTCCATGTTGTTATCGTTTTAAGTTTTTATATTCCCTTGCGACTTGCTTTAAGTCACCGATTAAGCAACCGATACTGAATAGTCCGATTGCAATAAAGATAGCCTGAAAGGCTGTGATAAATATATGTTCCATAGTGTGTTGTGTGTTAAGTGGTTATTTAATGAGTGATTGTGTTAAGTTATTCGATTGATTTCAATTCATACTCTTGGGCATACACATCTATGGCATACCATATCTGCTCCATCGTTGCCTCATTTGTCAATGCTCCATCCAATACCTCTTGTGCATCATCCTCTTCGCATTCATACCTTGATGCCACATCCCTGACGTGCCATAGGTTGTCAACAAAATATCCTGCTTGTCGCAGAACCGCCTTTGCCAGCTCAATGGATACCCCGAAGTTAATGGGTTGGCTATGTATCGACTCATCAGTTCGGGTCTGTCCATCTTCGGTTATCTCATAGACGCATACCTGATTGGATTCCGCATCATAGTGGTAATCGTAGTTGCCATCGGATTGCCATTCATCCGATTCCGTGGGTGTGAAATCAAATAGAATCCATTTACCCTTGTGTCCAAATTCAATGTGTTGTGTGTTCATGTTCAGTAGTTTTTAGTGTTAAGGTTTGTTACTTGATTAATGACTTTTGTTTTTCGATGATCAGTTCAGCCACATACTTGAGCAGGCTATCGGTAGAAAATATCTTGTCTTGCTTGTAGTACTTTTTGTAGATGTGCAAGGATGAGTCTACCAAGTATTCGATTCGGTCATTTGTAGCCACTTTGCTATGCAGAAAAATGTCAGTTGTCAGGACATTTCTATGTTCGCTCATATGTCCGTCCCACTTTATTTGAACCTGAAAGTATTCGGTAAATCCATATCCGTGACCATTACAGGCGTAATACAAGTGGCAATAATAACTGAAAGGTTTTAGGATAGCATTCATTTGGCTGATGATGTGTTCCACCTTTTCCGTGTTCGCTTGGTCATATGCCTCATTGGTCAGCAATGTCTCTTGCCGGAAACGATGTTTCTCATCCACCTGATTCTTGATGAATGCGACAAGGTCATCGGATGCCGTGGTCGGTGGGGTGTTAATTTGGTTGAACTCTGCGATGATGGAGTCAACGATGTTCTGTTGGGTGTTGGTTAGTGTGTTCATGGTTGTTTTTTATTTTATGTTATCGGTTATTGTTAGGAATTGGCAGTAGTCCGCAAGGTCATCGAGAGGTATGCGTCCGTAGTCCATCGAGCTGTAATAGCCCTGGCTTTCGTATCGTTTCTTGAATAGTTCGAACGCATCCATAGCTTGCTTTTGTGTCTTGTAGCTTTCAGTACGCTCGATCGTGAAGCCATCAGGACTGATGACCGCATACTTTGTGGTAGGTTTCTTTAGATTAATCATGTGTTTAAGTGTTTAAGGGTTAGTGATTAGTTGATTTCATAAATCCACACATAGTCCGCTTCGGTCTGTGTGTCATTGTAGTATACCACAAAGCCGTTCGCATCGTAGATAACCTCATCCGATTCGTGCCATGTGTGAAACCATGCGAGTTCTTTTTCATTGACCTGCCGGTAGTATCTGACAAGGCGGACGGCTTCATCATGCCTTCGCTTGTCGATTGTTTGGTCGATGTCGGCAAGTATTCGGTTGCCGTTGTCCTTTGTTCGTGCCGACTTGATTACGTCAGCGATTGCTACCACGCTGATAGACAGCACGATACAGGCGAGCAATACGCTCCCCGCGATAGTTGATACTTTCATGTGTGTTCTGTATTAAAGGTTAGTATTAAAGTGTAGGCAACACGCCTTGTGTTCCGTCTTCCCAGTCATAGAACATAGATCCCCCGTCATTGCCCTCATCATCCATGCTCATGTAACATAGGATTTTGTTGTCAAGCGTAAGAACAATAGACCGCTTTGACCAACCGAGTACCTCGGCTTCGTCGTCGGTCATATATCGGACGGAAGTAATTTTCCGCCCGAGTAAAACACGTTTGGCTTCTTTTGTCCAAACGTCTTGCAGTTCATTGATGATTTCCTTTTTCATGTGTCTGTGTGTTAGTGTGTTAGTAATTAGGGTTGATTGATGTATCCGAGTTGATCTAAAATTTCGTCGAGGTCGCAGGTGTCGAAGTCATAGGACAGCATACCGAGTTCTTCCGCAAACTCTTCGGTCTTGTATCCGAAGCCGATGAAATTTTCGAGCCTGCGTATGTTTGCATCTGTCACGTTTGTATACCACCACAATGTATTGTAGTCATTGTCATCGGTGTATAGGTCGTCATAATACTTTGCATCGCGTTCAGTGTCAAGTCCGCATGATGTGGAAGTATTGGAAAGGTATGACCAATCGTAGTCCCACTTGTTGCCGTCAGCATAGCTTGACTTGCTGTTCTTCTTGACTTTTTGGTTGCCGTAGTAGACGTAATCGAGGGCGTATTTGTAGCTGTCGTTGGAATACCAATTACCTTCGTGCCAGTGTCCGTAGTCCTCATTGATGATTGTCGCGTGGTCATTGCTGTCAAGGAACACAAGTTTGGACGAGCCGATGGAATAGGATATGAGGTCAGTGATACCCTCGTCAGTCAGAAAGTCAGACGGCAACCGCTTGAGCATTTCGTTGTATTCGTAGGTATCCGAGTATTGTTTATTGCCAAGCCCCGATATGATACCATTGTGTACGAAGCCGAGGTTGTCGTTGACAAGGAACGGATGCAGGTTTGTATAGCGTTCGTGTCCGCTCGTTGCGATACGGAAGTGGAGGACAACCTTGCCGGTATGCTTGTCGGCACGCACGCGTTTGTATTCCTTGACAAAGTCCTTGTATTCGTAGGTCTTGAATGTCTTGAGCTTGCCGGCATAGGTATACAATAAGCCACCGCCTTGATTGTTGTTGTCCCAGGAGTTTTTGATGTAGTTGTCAGGCAGTATGCCTTTGCTGTTTAAGATTGCGATACACATAGTTCTGTTTGTTTTTTATTGGTTAGTGTTTGGGTTGATTAGTGTGATGTTCTCGAAGTCGAGCGTATACTTGATGACACGCTCGAGTAACTTTTGAAACCGCTCGTCAGTGTCATATACCTCGGTCAGCAAGGGCTTGAGCGAAGTCATGATATTGTAAAAAGCCGTTTCGGGTGAGTCGGTAGGATTGTTGACAATAAACTCAATGAGCCGCGTCCGCCACTTGAGGACGGATACGTTAGGCACAGCCGACACGATACGATACTCGATGCGGTTGTAGTGTATGCGGATAGCTTGACGTTTCTCATTGTGTTCTTTGAGATCATTGATCTTTTTGCCTCGGCAATATGAATTGTCGACACGTCCGTAGTAAAGTGCATAGAATAGTGGCGTGTACCCTTTGACCTTGTCAAATAGCTCCATGCCCGTGAGCCCGTCTTGCGACACGTTGATATGTCCACCGCATCGTTCCTTTGAGAATCCTGCATTGATATGCTTGACAATCAAGGAATTGGATTCGATGTCCTCGAATATCTTGTCCGGTAGCAGTTCGTATGTTGGACTGATAAGTTCGTAACCGCTGTCGTCGTTGAGCGAGCCGTCATCTTCCTTTCGCCATTCGTTATTCGTTTCGTCCTCGAAGTCATTGATACATATTGATTCCTTGACAGCTTGGTCTTCCTTCTCAATCTCGAAGCCGATGTAGAATTTAGGCTCGTCAGTAAACCGCTTGGTGCGTGAACCCCCGTTATGATACGACCGCGTGTATCTATTTTCGGGTTCGTAGTGATACTCGCCATCGCTGTCCCAATAGTAAACCTCGTTTATAGGCTCAACATCTCCGTCAGGCATGACAACAAGATCATGCCGTGAGAGAGCATCGCAGTCATAATAATCTCCGTCATAATAGTAAAGTTCGCCACATCTATTGATTGCCGATTCGGAATAGTAACACTCCTCACGCCCGATATAGACACGGGATACGTCTTCGCTTGTGTATTCCTCGTAGTAATTGCAATAATGTACGTCCTCACGCCATTCGGCATTGTCCTCGCGTGTTACTACCCAGTCGTCCGAATTGTAGTATAGTCCGTCATGCTCAAAGACATCGCTGTCATCGAGTATGTCAGACAAGGAACATCCGTGATCTTTGACACTCCGACGTATGCGGTTGTAGTGTTCGAAGTCAGTAATAAATTCCATAAGTGGACGGAATAGATCATCCGCCCAATTGTATATCTCACGCACCTGCGAGAGAGTATACGAGTAGGTAACTTGCTGCATTGTGTTCTGTGTTTGGTGTTTTTTATTTAGTGTTAATTGGTTTCTGTTAATTTGTCCGCGTATGACTTGAGCAGGAAATACCTTTCGAGCCGGTCGTATTTCGTCCAGTGAAAGTAGTCCGCATCATTGAAGCTGTCGCCAATACGACTGCCGGCAAACCATTCGAGGTCATTGACCGCCTGAAAGAGCGTATTGCACTTCGTAGCCTTTACAATGTCGTCATTAGTCAACATGGCTGTCCTCCTTTCCCCATACATCTTTGTGCAGTTGGATTGTGTCGATGACAAGCCAGGCGAACATGAATAGCCCGACCGCAACTATTGCGACCGAGCAGGCAGTGTTAAATACTTGCATTGTGTCAGTGTTTAGAGTGTGAATTGATTTGTGGATTGTAATAAATAGACGGAGGCGAGCGGATCGAACGCTCATTTGTCAAAAGTAGAACCATCTACCCCCGTTCTCGAAGCAACAGAGCGTATGAGTGCCTTGCTATCGGCACGCTCTGTTTGACGCTTTAGTCCGACAAAGTCCGTTCATCTTGTTATTTGATTCATGAGCCTATGGTGGCTCACTACACCGCACACGTATTCCATGCGGAGAGGTTTTGACGAGTTTGCGTTGATTCTGTCTATACCTTACATTCGGATGTAATTATTGCCTTGCGTTACAATATCCGCACACAATATAACTCTGCCCTGCTTCTCGGCCGTAGCCGTTCCAGACGCATCCGGAAATCCGCTATTCGGGTTCGTTAGTTTTCAATTACACGAGCATATAGCTCTCATATTACAGGCCGACACCTGCTCTGGGTATGCTTTGGGCATATTATTCCCAGGTCCATTGCTGAACTTAATTTCGGCTTGGTCTTTTACTTCGCACACTTCGGACGTATCCGGCCTGTGCCATGATGGAGGGTATTACCGATAAACCCACACGTAGTTCATATGTATACTAATTACTTTTGTCTACTTTGCTCCTTTCTTATTGGTTAAACTTTCATTCAATTTGATATGTCAAAGATACAACGTCTTTTTGTATTTTGCAAGAAAAAAATAACTTTTTTTATTTTGGCTTATTTAACAGCGGTTATTGGGGTTTCTGTCACCGCAATAACGCGGGTATTCTTTGTTTCCCTTTACTTGATAACTGTACCTACAATATATATATACTATAGACGTACTACCAAATTTCAGTATTTCAATCTCGCTACAATGTTACGTTAAACATTGCCTATTCAATTAAGTTTGACAAAGGTACAAACAATTTTCGTATTTGCAAGAAAAAAAGTAAATTTTTTTTTCGTCCCCTTTATCAGTAACTGAATAACGTTTTATTCAGCCGTCAATCAATTATCAATCAAACAACAAGACAAAGATACGGACAAAAAGTTGATATGCAAATTTCAATGACATTCTGAAACCCCAATAAAACAAGGCCTTCGCAAAGGTGGTATTTTTGAAACCCTTATAGATAGGGACGTTCCGCAGGATGAAAATTTTTTTTATTTTTTTTCTATGCCTTAATATATATATAGGGAAACTATCGAAAAACAAAAGCCGAAAAAAGCCAACAAAATCAAGCATCTTCAGGAAACTATCGCCCTGGAAACCCTATAAATCCTGGAAAAAATCAATCCGAATCCTTGGAAACCCTTTCATGTGGCCAATATCGATACTCAATATACTTACAAACCTCAATAAAATCAAGGCCTGCAAGCCTGCATATACGCCTCAACTCCCCTATTTCCGCCAATCTTGGATCCTCAAGTATGCGGAAAAGCCTGTAATGGCTGATCTTTAGCCGATTAATCATCTGCTTATGGCTGTATCCGCGGTCAATTAACACGTGGTATAACTTCATTTCCCTTGATATTAAAGGCTTTCAACGTTTCACGAAAAACAAAGATACGATAAATAAAGGATTTGGGGGGTATTGTTCCTTTTCCAAAACGCTGCAGCTCAACAATGGCGAGGCTTTCCGCGATTTTAATTTTTCAGTTTCCTTGCGATCCCTTGGTATCACTGCCTTTCAGTTATTTTTTTTTGTGTTCAGTTTCCGCGAAACGTAACTTTGTTTCCAAATCAAATGAAACGGAAACAAGACGGAGCATTTCCCGTATTTTTATTAGTGTTTCCCGTTCTGACAGATAGCATAACGATACAGCCAACAACAAACGGGAACGGACGGGAAACGGACGTACCCCATACGGAAAAACACGTTTTTGTTCCGGATACCCACCCCCCCGTATATATCGTACTATCCCACCCATATTCACGCCACGCATTTTCCATTCAGGGCAAAATAAGGGGATTTCTTGCAATTTTGCAAGCACGGTTGAGTCTTTATATGTTTTATTGGGGATAGTGTTTGTAATAAGCTAAAAACGGGGAAAAAAGAAACCCCCTACATATTTGGCATCATGGGGGCCAGGGAAATGCAGGGGGTATTCACACTAACATTTAACACAGAACGGGTGTAAATATAGTGTATTAGTTCATGAGTTTGGAGAATTGGTCAAAATATTTTTTGGGGTTCAGGTTATTATGGCGGATTATTTGTTTGTGGTTGACTGGGGATTTGTCGTTGTTGAGTTTGGTTATTTTGTTGACGATGTGTTTGAATTGCTTGTTTGGTTTGATGGGAAATGGTGTTTTCATGGTTTTAGTTGAGGTTATATTTGTTGTTATTGATTTCGTATTCGGCTGAAATTGCGAGGGTATGCGTTGTGTAGTTGCACAGGTGTTTGAGGGTATCTTTGTGGGTATTGAAGTATCTGTCTTTTTTTTCGGGTATATCGAGGCAGTAGGGGTTTGGGACAGAGGTGTAGTAAGCGAGGAGTTTAGGTTCTTTATTGGGTTTTCTGTCGAGGTATATTTCGATGACTGTTTGTGATATTGCTTCGAGGGCTATGATACGTTGTATTTGGCCCATGAGGTTATATGGATTGTTCTTTTTCATCAGGACGTTGTTAAAGTAGTAATTTTTCATAACTTTGTGGTATTGTTGTTTTTTTGGTGTGTGTGGGGGTAAAGGTATATATGCTGTGGGGTAATAGCAATAGGGTTGGGTATGATTTTGGTTGTGGTGGTTGAAAAAAGGGGGGCTTGTTCGATGTGCATACTTTCTCCGTTAAAAGAATAAAAGGCGATTTTCTTTATTAAAATGGCTGTGAGGCTTGTTGTTGTTGGGGTGTAGGGGTTTTTTGGGGTGTTTTTGGCGCTTTCAAAACTAAAGTTTTGCGCTTTCAAAACTAAAGCGGTATATTTGGGGTGTATGTCACAGGAGTTATTTTATGACAGGGGTATAAAGAAGTGGCGTTCTTTTGATTCTGATACTGGCGAGATAGGGGGTATTGTCCGGGACAACGATCCGTATTTTATGGTAAACATGGAGGCATATCGTCGTCTTGCCGGAACGCTTGGCTTGTCGGGGTTGGGGTTTTTCGGTGTTCTTGTGGGTTTTATGGAGTATAAGAACCGGGTGTCATTGTCTTACCGGAAGATTGTTTCGGAGTATGGTATTAGTACGGCGACTATCAAGCGTCACCTTGATGAGCTGAAGAGGTATAATATTATTATTGAGCAGAAAAGCGAGAGGGGGAGGCGCTATTACCTTGTAAACGGGGAGTATGCCTTTAGGGGAAGTCGCAGTCAGATGGCTGAAAATGCGAAGATTTTCAAGGAAAACGCCTATCAGCTGAAGAAGGCACGCATTGATGGAAAATAATGTTTGTTTATTTGCTTGACAATGATTAGTATTGTGCCTTTATTTTGAAAATTTTAATGTAATGACTACTACGAATAAAGGAATCGTAAAATTTTATAATCAGCCCAAGGGGTATGGATTTATTGTTGATGAGGAAGGCAAGGACATTTTCTTTCACATTACAGCCGTTACAGAGGAAGTCAAGAAGGACGACCTTGTGACATATAATATCAAGGACACGAAAAAAGGTATATCGGCATTTGACGTAAAAAAACGATAGTGCTATGGAAGGACTAAACTCAATGGATAAGGACGCATTATACGAGCATTGGATGAAGATTTGGGATATTATCCCCGAAGATGTCCGTGTTCGTTTCCGCCATGAGCATGGCTGTGTGCTGTGTGAGAGCCACAAGGCATACCTTGCTGATGTTCAGCGTCAGGTCAGGCATGACAAGATGATAAAGGCTGCGGAGATGGCTGCCCGGGAAGAGGGTGGCGATAGTGGTCCCAAGGAAGATGTAATCATTTAAAACAAGTATATATGAGTTCATTGAACAGTTGCTCGTTTATCGGGCGTGTAGGAAAAGATGTAGAGGTCAAATCTTTGGATGGTGGCAGAATAGTGGCGGTATTTACGCTTGCTGTCAGCGAGGTTTACAAGGACAAGGCCGGTGAAAGGAAAGAGGATACGACATGGATTAACTGTGTTGCCTTTGCCAAGCTTGCGGAGATCATCGAGAAGTATGTCAAAAAGGGTGATTTGCTGTATGTCAATGGTCGTTTGTCTAACAAGACCTATGAAAAGGATGGCGTTACCAAGTATTTCACGGAGGTGGTGCTGAACGACATGAAGATGCTGGGTGGCAAGAAGGCTGCGGATGCGGAAGAGCCTGTCGCTGTTAAGGGCATTGTAGAAAAAAAGAAGGCTACCAAGGCGGTTGAGGCGGATAACGACTTACCGTTCTAACCATTAGGATATGGAGTACATCGGTTCATATATTCTTTTGGTGGTAATGGGCTTGTTTGCCTGGGGTATGTATCAGGTGCAGGTAGAGCGTTATAATATGCGTATGGGCTTGTCGGATGAAGGGGAGGTTATGGATGAGGTAAAGGAAGAAACCTATAACGGCAGACCGCTATGGATCACCGAGGCAGAGCGACCGGAGTGGGAGAAGTTAAGTAGAGAAATGAAAAGGAGTATTGTCAGGGAAACGGAGAAGAGGATTGCTAAAGGGGAGTTGTATGTTCACACTGACGAAACGGGATTTACAGGACTTATAACACGCAAGGAAGCGATAGAAAAGGGATACATAAAGGATGATAAAAAAATATCTGATTGACCTTGGGATTGACATTTCGCTGATATTGGCAGGGATGTTCGGATCATTGCTAATGATTAGCAAAAGGGCGGCTATGAGCATCAGAAGTTCTGTATTCGGAATAGCATCCGGCACATTGAGTGCTAATTATCTTACGCAGATAGCGGTTGACTTTTTTGATTTGACCGGCAAGAGCCAATATGGTATGGCGTTTCTTTTGGGGTATTTTGGATTGAAGGGCGTAGAAACGCTGTTTGACAAATACGTTAAAAAGGAACAAAAATGATATTATTTACAGCTATTGACTTTGTTATGAGCATCATATTGGGATTTTGCCTGACGATGTTCTACATATATTTATATGGCGACAATGAGAAGATTGTTCACAGGTGGTCTTTTGTAGGCCATTGGTCGCTGCGAGTGGGTTTTATATGGATGATACTTGGTGTCATACTAAAGATATGGACGCTTGAAAAGGTATCTTTCAGCCAATGTTTGTTTGATATTGGAATAACTTTAGTATTTTTGTGGGCATATCTGTTTCACAGGCAACTATTTAAAAACAAGTTTAAAAAATAAAAAACATGAAATATAACTTTAAAGGGTTTTACCACATTGCACCTGTAAAGCAATCAGCTATCGGTGACGGATCATTTGTTTACACTGTTATTTTCTTTGTTCTTAACACCGAGGATAACTCTGTATCTTCAAACACTGCTGAAATCAGCGTACCCGGAAGCACTACCAATGCTGACACCAATCCATTCATTCTTAACAGTCTGATGCAGCGTATCAATGTTATGAACGGCATAATGCCGATGCCTAACCCAATGCAGTAATTGTTATGCCAGCGAAGAAAACAACGACAAAGAGCAAGGTCAACCAGGCGGGGACATATACCAAGCCTGGCATGAGGAAGTCTTTGTTCGAGAAGATCAAGGCTGGCGGCAAGGGCGGCGATCCGGGTCTTTGGAGTGCGAGGAAGGCACAGATGCTTGCCAGGGAGTATAAGGCGGCTGGTGGTGGCTATAAGACAAAGAAAAAGTGATATGGCAAAGGATCCGCAGAAGAGTTTAAGGGATTGGACGGCACAGAAGTGGATGACCTCTGGAACCCATGCCAACAAGAAGAAGGGCAGCGGCAAAGAGGTCAAGTCAGAGGGCAAGAAGCGTTACCTGCCGGAGGCGGCATGGTCTGCTTTGAGCAAGGGCGAGAAGTCGGCTACCAACAAGGCGAAGGCGGCAGGCAAGAAGGCAGGCAAGCAGTTTGTGTCACAGCCCAAGAGTATCAAGAAGAAAACCGCTAAATACCGATAGGCTATGAAAAAACAATCATCACTGAAGCGTATAGCAAAAACGCCGACCATTCAGAATAAGAAGGGTAATGCTTCCATGAAGGCATTGATAAAGCAATCGCAGCGATCTGTCAAGCGTGGGAAAATGTGTTAAAGTAAAACGAGTAAGAGTATATGAATATTTTGGCTGAATTTAAGAATGAGTATGACCTGGATTTGCAGCGTCAGCAGTTTGTAGAGATACTATACAAGGTGCGAGAGTGGGACAAGGCATGGAATACATACTTTGAAACCGGCAATCGTCCAATGAGCCTTACGGACTTTTTGGATCACCTTGATAGTATTTATGAAATAAAAAAAAGAGTACCCCATGATACAACCGCTTAAAAACATCTTTCTTGTCAGCGTTGACAGGGAGGCAGACGGCAAGATAAAGCTTGCCAATGGATTAGAGTTATATGTTGACAAGGACTTTGGCGAGCAAAGCACGACCGATCAGCAGGAGAGTGAGCTGTATCATTATTACAGGGAGCTTGAGGCTGAATATGCCAAGCTGCATGAGCAGTGGGTGTTAGCCAGCAAAAGGGGCTTGCCTACGGTAAACCTTAAAAGGAGGCTGATGCAGATTGAAGCCGAGCAGAAGTCCGGCAAGGTCAACAAAGTGATAAAGCCCTTTACCAATGCTATCCAGCATGGCATTGTTAAGCAGATACCCCGTAAGGTAGATGCACGGGTGAGGAAAGAAGATGGGGCAGGCAGGCCCTATTATGAGGGGTATTTTTATGACACCCCCTTGCAGATTGGCGACAAGGTATATTTCCACCACTTTGTCAGCCAGCCGGAGAACGAAGTTTCTTATGGCGAAGAAATCTTTTATAAAGCAGATTATAACCAAATCATCTGTGTGGTGCGTGATGGGGATGTGATACCGATGGAAAAGTGGCTATTGGCGACACCTGTAATGGAGAACGAGGAGGATACTTACACTGAAGTTTCGGGTGTAAAGATTTATACAAAGATCAGTCCTGAAAAAAAGTTTCTTTTGTCAAAGGTCGAATTTGTGGGCAATATGGCGAGGGAGGCAGGTTTTGATAGCGGTCAGACAATCATTCATCCGACCTTCAGCGAGTATGCTTTAAAGATTGAAGGCAAGGAAATGTATCGGATGCACATTGATGACATTTTTTGCGTTATCGAAGAAAACTGACCTGTATTCTTATAAGTATTTTTATAAGGGGTATCGTTTATTACTGATACTTTTGGGTATTGATTTATAAAAACATTAAACAATAACCTTTAAACCTTTAAAAACTTAAAAAAATGGCTTTATTAACGCTTACCCCCACATCCGGTTCACCTGCCTCTATTCAGGTTGACGAAATCGACATCTACAGAGTAACATCTTATGGCGCTGGCTCTAATGTTGTTTATTCTGGTCCTTCTGCCTTTTTGGGCGATCAAGTAGCTGTAATTGTCAACGAAACGCCAGCGGCTATTGCTGCTCTTTCTACGGCTCTTATTACTTTGACAATCGGTGGCCAGTCAGTATTGGTTAACGTTTTCAACATTTTTGATGTTGTTGTTGATCCTATTGGCTCCAAAATCATGTACAAAGAGTTTGGCCTGATTACATATTTGTTTGCAACTGAAGCTCCTTCTGTTGTAAAAACACTGGTGTTTTCAGCCACCAATAATACAAAGTACAACATCAGCGCTGCTATTACAAGCACAAGCCTTAGCGTAAATCAAGTTTCTGCTGGCTACATTAAAGCTGATACTTCTGGCGGTGCAGTTGCTCTAACACTTCCTACTTTTGCAAACTTTACATCTGCCGGATACGGAGAAGGAAGCGTAATTACTTTCTTTGTAGAAAACGTAAGCATTGGATCAACAAATGCTGCAACTGTTACGGTTCCTGGTGGAGGAAATGTTAACTTTAATACTTTGAATGGAACGGGTGCTGTTGCTGATGGTGCTACAACATCTCTTGGTAAATTTGAAATTGTTATCAAGTCAACAAGCGCAACAGTATCCAGAGTTTATTAATCTTAAAA
>Ga0315904_10004413_pt1 | contig 20107 bp, 18 predicted proteins | sample LakEriMetagenome_6_FD_203529 | JGI IMG/M metagenome (GOLD analysis project Ga0315904, IMG submission 203529) | Freshwater fungal communities from buoy surface, Lake Erie, Ohio, United States - Buoy 12 MA120 | ecosystem: Environmental > Aquatic > Freshwater > Lake | place: USA: Lake Erie, Ohio...
GCCGCCTGTAGCATTTGTGCCATACCAATTTAAAGTCGCTCCTGCTAATGGTGTAGCTGTTAAAGCAACTGATGGACTATTTTGACAATACTCTACGGGGGAAACAACTGTGGGTATTGGAGCACTAGATACTACAGAAGCCTCAACAGAGGTTCGTGTAGAAGAAATGCATGAACCATCTACAGCTTCTGCCCAATAGGTAGTAGTAGAGGAAATACTCGGTGTGGTAAATGAAGTACCTGTTCCAAGGGAGGAGCCTCCTGTTGCAGCCGTATACCAATTAATTGTACCTGAACTTGCTGTTGCTCCTATTGTTACAGTACCAGTTCCACAACGACTATTGGGTGTAGTGGTAATAGTAGGAAGTGGATTAACGGTTATAGTGAGTGTTCCTTGACTTGCACATTGACCTGGATTAGGTGTAAATGTATAATTTGTTGAGCCAACAGTTGAGGTGCTAACTGCTGGACTCCAAGTTCCTGTTATAGTTGGACTATTTGTAGAACTTGTAGGTAAAACTGGGGCAGTAGCATTCTGACAAATGGGAGAAATTGGATTAAAAGTAGGTACTATGCCTGCAGTTATATTTAAGGTTACTGTATCCGTATAATCTTTTCCACAAGTGTTGGTTGCAGTCAATGTGATAGTGATACTACCAGTTGCAGAAGAATTAATTATGTAATTGGTATTTAAACTTCCTTGAGAAACAAAAGTTCCTCCTGCAGATCCGTCAGACCAAGTAACATCTGTAGACATTTGACCTTGAACAGTTCCCGCTAAGGAAACAGTAGCGCCTGGACATCCACTAATGGGAGTAGTTCCAGCATCAACAATGAATGGATCAACGGGTGCAACACAACCTGTATTGATATAAGTAGCAACTCCAGATGGAGTATAATTTGCTGTTGCTCCTTCTCCACCAATCAATAATGAGCGATCATAAGATACGGAATCATTACATCCTCCACCAAACGTCATAGTAAGGGTTCTTATTCCTGTTCCTGAATTAGCAAAATGTCCTGAATTTGGATTAGACTGATCACTTTGAAAAATAATATAGAAATCTTCAGAAATAGCCCCAAATGCATTTAAAGTTGTATCAATACTTGAACCAGTAACTATAATTACTTTCGCATTTGCAGGAATAATACCGCTGATTGGTTCTATTAATTTTCCACATCCGCCAGCAGCAATTATATCAGCATTTAAAGTTGCAACTTTAGAAGCAGTCGTGGCATTTTGAACAAGTCCTAACCAAGCATTATTTGGCCAATTGACTGATAAAGCACTTGTATTTATAGAGGAAGAACCAACTTTAAATCGTACCATCTCATTAAATCCCTCATCTCCACCATTATCACAAGCATTAACTAAAATACTTTCTATTTGAGGACACTGCGAAAAGGCATTTTGAAAAGACAACAAGCTAAAAAAAATCCCAATTACAAAGTGTATATTATATTTTGATTTCATTAATCTCAAAAATTTTGAAAACATTAAAAATATTTATTGTTGTCTGTTTATATAAACCCAGCCTGTTTTGGATTTTCCGCTTTCAAACTCTATTACAAAATAATAGGTTGCATCTGGTAATTCCTGACCCCCATCTGTTTTACCATCCCATTCTTTTTTATAATTGGCTTTACTATATACTTTCATTCCGTACCTGTTGAAAATTTCTAGTTTACTCACTTGAAAATTTGTTAAATCAAAAAAATCATTCTTTTGGTCATTATTGGGAGAAATTCCTTTTGGTATATCACAATAAAAAGAAGTTACATTCTCAGTAGATTCTGCCGTACAACCTTCACTATTAATAACTACTTTGTAGATATCTGTTGCATTAACGATTAATTTATTAGACGTTTCGCTTAATAATGTAGTCCCTTTATACCAGGCATAAGAATCTACACTATCAGAAGCCAATGCAGTTAAGGTATAATCGGTATCAACACAATTTGCAGTAATTGATACAGATGGATTGCTAACCACTATAGTTTGAGTTACCACTATTGCACACTGACCAGCATCGGGAGTGAAAGTATATGTTGTTGTTTCACTATCATTCAAAGCTGGCGACCAAACTCCAGTAATATTATTTACAGAAGTGGTAGGTAAAGGATTTAAATTTGCTCCTGAACAAACTGGTGGAATAGTACTAAAAGTTGGCGTATTTACAGGACTCACAACTATGGTTAAAGTAGTTGTGGTTGTACATTGTCCAGAATTAGGTGTAAACGTATAAGTAGTTGTTTGAGTATTATTCAACGCTGGTGACCAAGAACCTAAAATTCCATTAGTTGAAGTAGTTGGTAAAATATTTAAATTAGCTCCTGAGCATATGGAGGCTACAGCGTCAAATGATGGAACTATATTAGGATTTACAACAATAGTTAAACTTGCATTAGCAGCACATTGTCCTGCATTTGGTGTAAATGTATAAGTAGTTGTTGAAGTATTATTTAAAGTTGGTGACCATGTTCCCGAAATTCCGTTAGTTGAAGTTGTTGGTAGTGCATTTAGAGTACCTCCCGAACATATAGGTGCCACAGCATCAAATAGTGGAGTTATACCAGGATTAACAGTAATAGTCAAAGTGGTTGATACAGAACATTGAACGTAATTTGGGGTAAATGATATATCATCAAATGCAAAATCATTCCCATTCGATATAACTACTCTATCATACATAGCTATCTGAGCAGTAGTATTAGAGCCTGAATTCCAAACATATGAATATTGTGCCCATTGACAGTTTACTGAAGGAGCAGTAGCCGTTGCTATTGAAACACCATTTATTGTCACATCAATAATAGCGGGATTTGGAGTAGCAACAGTTTGCAACCAGTAACTAAAAGTATAGTTTTGATTTGGCACAACTGTAATAGTTTGTCCCCAAACTTTATCATTGCCTGAATTGGATGTAGAACCGTCCACTACCATAATATTCCCTGAAGTTGGTGTAGGCCCAGTACAAGCGGGAAAAAACTGAAACCATGAATTTGCAGCGGTTACGATACCATACGCTTTTTGAGTACCATTTACTCCTACACTGGAAAAAAATTGATAATCTGAAGAAAAACCAGTATTCCCAGACGAAAAATCCCCGTTTACAATTAAATTAGTAGCAGGAGAAGAACTCGAATTTGGTGTAAATGTATACGTCGTAGTTGTTGTATTATTCAAAGTTGGCGACCAAGTTCCACTAACATTATTTAAGGAAGTTGTTGGTAGTGCAGCTAAAGTTTCTCCTGAACATATTGGCGGAATTGCATTAAACGTTGGTACGACACTTGGAATTATTGTTATTGTTAATGTAACAGTACTAGCACATTGTCCAGCTGTTGGAGTAAAGGTGTATATTGTAGTAGCAGAATTATCGATTGCAGGCGACCACGAACCAGTGACATTATTTGTAGATGTTGTTGGTAATGGTGCAATAGCATCTCCGTTACACACAGGGTCTACAGCATTAAATAATGGAACAATACTTGAATTTACATTTATGGTTAAATTAGCCGAGCTCGCGCATTGACCAAGATCTGGTGTAAAAGTATACGTAGTGGTTGCATTATTATTCAAAGCAGGCGACCAAGAGCCAGTAATATTATTGGTAGATGTCGTAGGAAGTGGATTTAAGTTTCCACCAGGACAAATTGGCGCAACAGCATTAAATGTTGGAATTACACTTGAATTAACATTCAAAGTTACTGTACTCGTTTTGGTTGCATTACAAGAATTTGTTGCTGTTAATGTTAATGTTATGGTTCCACTAGCTGAAGGACTTATAGTGTAGTTTGTCGACAAAGAATTTGCAGCACTAAAACTACCTCCATTAGGGGTAACCGACCAAACTACTGATTGTTGGCCTACGGCAGTTCCAGTTAAAGAAACGGTAGCTCCCGGGCATGCCGATATTGGAGAATTTCCAGCATCAACAGTAAAAACTTCAACTGGAGCTGCACAACCATTATTGACATAGCTAGGTGTTCCAAAAGCTGTAAAATTTACTGTTGAACCATCATTTAAAGCAGAACTACCTCCAAGACCTCCATTTATATTTACTAATTGTTGACAGTTATAAGTAACAGAATCACTACAGCTACCAAATGATATATCAAGAGTTTTATCTCCTGTAGCAGTAGTATTACCAAAATGCCCACCTGATGTTGAAGCATTATCCTGAAAAATGATATATGTATCTTGTGTTATGGCCCCAAAAACATTGGTTGCAATATCTAGTTTATAACTAGTGACTAAAATTACTTTGGCGTTAGCAGGAAGAACCCCGCCGATTGGCTCAAGTAATTTTCCGCAACCTCCTGCTGCTAAAATATTTGCGTTCAAAGCTGCAACTTTAGCAGCCGTAGTACCATTTTGAACAAGACCTTGCCACGAATTACTAGGCCATGTAACATCCAAATTACTAACATTAATATTAGAATTTCCAACTTTAAAACGAACCATTTCATTGTATCCTTCAGTTGGCCCGCAAGCATCCACTAAAATACTTTCTATTTGAAAACATTGTGAAAAAGATTCTTGGAATGTAAATAAACTAAAAACAATAAAAAATACGAGGCTTAATTTAATTTTGAATTTCATTAATTTTGAAGATTTTGATGGCGAAATGTAAACTATTTTTTAATTTTTGAAATAATTTCAGCCGTTATTTATATGTTATTTATTTAATAATCGGAAATATAAACAAAATTAACTAAAATTCGCAAAATGCCTAACTACAAATGTTAAAAGTTGCAGTAATTTTAGACCTTACTAAAACAAGTTCAATTACAACTCACATAAATCATGATTTTAAACATAGAAACTCCTGCTTTACTCTTTTCTGCTACTTCCTTAATTTTATTAGCTTACACTAATCGGTTTCTCACAATTGCGACCATTGTTAGAAGTCTAAAAAAAAATTATGAGGAAAAAGAGAGTTCTAAAATTTTATTAGAAATCAAAAACCTAAACCTTAGAATAACACTCATTCGATACATGCAGATGTTTGGAGTGCTTAGTTTATTTCTATCTGTTTTTAGTATGTTACTTCTTTTTATAGACCAACAACTATTTGGAATCTATTTTTTTGGATTAAGTTTATTTAGTTTGCTTATTTCATTAGGAATTTCCTTTTGGGAAATCAGTATTTCTGCAAATGCACTTCGTTTACACCTGAGTGATTTGGTGGACGAAACTGAACAATAATTTTACTACAACATAAAATTATGGCGAAAAAAAGTGTTTACAATCCTCATTTTCTATTTACATTTACAATATGAACTCGCTTTTTCATTCAGAACCATTTCATCTGGAGTTACCAGATGCAAATATTACTTATTTTCCAAACTTTTTTGACAAAGTCGAGGCAGACAAAATTTTTATTGATTTGTTAGAAAATACTGTTTGGCAACAGGATTCAATAAAAGTTTATGGAAAAACACATCCGCAACCAAGATTGACGGCTCTTTATGGTAATGAAGGGAAGCCTTACTCCTATTCTAACATTAAAATGCAACCTCTCAATTGGACTCTTTTATTAAAAAAAATAAAGTTCCATATTGAAAGTGTAGCCAATACCAATTTTACATCTGTTTTACTCAATTATTATAGAGATGGTAGTGATAGTAATGGTTGGCATTCCGATAATGAGAAAGAATTAGGCATTAATCCCGTAATTGCCTCGGTAAGTTTTGGCTCAGAAAGGAATTTTCAATTGAAACATAATAACGATAAAACGCTTAAAAAAAACATTGTTTTAGAACATGCTAGCTTGTTGCTCATGAAAGGCGCTACACAACACCATTGGAAACATCAAATACCAAAGACGGCAAAACCAGTTGGCCCACGCATAAATCTAACTTTTCGTGTCATACAATAAAATTATATTAAAAAAGAGCAACTCTAACTATAAATAACCCTTTAGTCATGGATGAAATTATAGCTTATTTTTCAACAATCCCTCCTTTACATAGAAGTTTAATCTTAGTTTGTGGAATTACTTTTTTCTGGGTCATCGAAAACACATTTCCTTTATTTAAATTTGAATACAAGAAATGGGAACATGCTGGAATCAATTTTTTTCTGACTTTCACAACCATACTAATCAACTTTTGCCTTGCTTTTATTTTATTAAAATCTTCAGATTGGGCAATGGCAAACCATTTTGGAATTCTAGAATGGTTTCCAAAAATTCCATTGACTCTATACACTATACTCGGATTATTGTTATTGGATCTCATAGGTGCTTACCTACCCCATTTCATTCAACATAAAACAAAATTTTTATGGCGTCTTCATATTGTTCATCATTCTGATACATGGATAGACACTACCTCTGCCAACAGGCATCATCCAGGAGAAAGTATTATCCGATTTATATTCACCACATTTGGTGTACTACTTGTTGGAAGTCCAATGTGGATGGTATTTCTATATCAAACTCTTTCACTCATTGCAACTCAATTTAACCATGCCAATCTATCATTACCAAAAAAAGTTGACACCTATTTAAGTTTCATCATTGTTTCACCAAACATGCACAAGATACACCATCATTACATGTTGCCCTATACCGATAGTAATTACGGAAATATATTTTCAATTTGGGATAGACTCTTTGGAACTTTCATGACGCTTTCTACAGATAAAATAATTTATGGTATTGATACTCACATGAAACCTGAAGAACATAACTCATTGAAAAATCTATTGAAAATACCATTTCAAAAAAGTAAAAAACCTACTACCTAAAAAAATCAATATTTTTTTTGAGCTAGTTTAGAAAGTAATTATTTTTTTTACTAATATTGGTTTAGAAATAAAATTGAATTAATAAACAATACACAAAACCTGAATTAATTTTCAAGTAATGAAAAAGAGTAAACGAATAGAATTGAGTTGGGAAGAGTCCGAAAGACTTATTACTTTAGCATTAGAAGAAAGAAATCCTTTTGAAATCATAAAAAAAGAACTCGGTATTGATGAAAAAGATGTTCTTGAAATAATGAAAAAAAAGTTGACTGCCGATAAATTTGAGATATGGAAAAAGAAAGCCAATGCAGCTAAACCTAAACCTAAACCCATAAAAATTGACGATTTTGACGAAGATTTAGATGGAAAGTATTATATAAAAAATAAATTCGATTAAAATGAAACTCTTGCACTGCGAGAGTTTTTTTGTTTACACAAACATCTTCAACTAGTAAGAATCTTTATTGTTAAATATTTTTAAAAGTACAATATTCATTAACAATTTTATATTTTTGAACACATATACAAAGAAATAAAATTCATTTATGAAAAAAATTACAAGTGTAGTTGTACTTGCACTATCCTTACTGAGCTTTAAAGCTATTTGTCAAAGTAAATCAGAACAAGACATCAAAATTAGTATTGACCTCAACACCATAAAAGAAGATAAGGTTACCGTCGTAGTTACTCCGCCAAGATTCACAACAAACGAGATAACTTATAATTTTCCAAAAATTATCCCTGGCACATACTCTGAAGATGACTATGGTAAAATGATTGTCAACTTAAAAGCCTTTGACAAAAACGGAAAAGAAATAGCCGTCGCCAAAATGGATGAAAATTCTTGGAAAGTAACAGATGCCAAAAAATTGGCAACAATAACCTATCAAGTAAATGATACCTTTGACAATGAAAAAGGAACAGGATTTGGTCAAGATGACATCTTTTCTCCAGCAGGAACTAACATTGACGCAGGAAAAAATTTCATGATTAACACTCATGGGTTTGTTGGCTATTTTTCAGATTTAAAAGACATTACCTATGCCGTCTCCATTGCTCATCCTGAAACACTCTGGGGAGCTACATCGTTGACCGATAATGACCCAAGCAAAACTAACGATATATTTGTAACAAGCAGATATGCTGAATTAGTTGAAAATCCGATTATGTACGCCAAACCAGACTACACCACTTTCAATGTAAATGGTATGGATATTCTCATTGCAGTATATTCGCCAAATGGCGTTCATACTGCCGAAAGCTTAACGCCAGAAATGAAGAAAGTAATGATTGCGCAAAAAAACTTTTTAGGAAAATTCAATTCAACTAAAAAATATAGTGTACTGATTTACTTATCAGATTTACAAAAAGAAGACGATGCTCATGGATTTGGTGCACTAGAACATCCTACAGCCACAACCGTTGTCATGCCAGAAGCCATGGCAAAAGAGGAACTTGCAGAACAATTAAAAGATGTGGTGTCACATGAATTTTTCCATATCGTTACTCCGTTAACCATACATTCTAACGAAATACAATACTTTGATTACAACAGCCCAAAAATGTCTGAACATTTATGGATGTATGAAGGTGTAACAGAATATTTTGCCAATTTATTTCAAATAAATCAAGGATTAATTTCTGAAGATGAATTTTATGATAGAATGTCGGGCAAAATAGCTAATGCATCTGAAATGAATGACACCATGCCTTTCACTGTAATGAGTGCAAATGTATTAAAACAGCCCTACAAAGATCAATATTTGAATGTGTACGAAAAAGGAGCTTTGATTGGAATGTGCATAGACATAATAATAAGAGAAAAAAGCAACGGTGAAAGAGGAATCCTCGATTTAATGCAAAAATTATCTAACGAATATGGTGCTAAAAAAGCATTTAATGACAATGAACTTTTTGCTAAAATTACAGAATTAACATATCCTGAAGTGGGCCAATTCTTGAAAACCTATGTTTCGGGTGAAACTCCTATTCCATATGAAACTTTTTTTGAAAAAGTGGGTATTACAAAAAAGATTGAAAAAGTTCAGGGAAATGTATTCTTAAAAGACAAAACACCCTACATTACGGTAAATCAAGAAACAAAAGAAATTATTGTTCTCCCAGAAATTGAGTTGAATTCTTTTTTCAATGACCTTGGAATAAAGGGTGAAGACGTGATTGTATCCATAAACAATACTGATTACAATTTAGACAACATTTATGAAATGATTACCACAAGTGAATCGTGGAGAGACGGCGACACAATAACGGTTAAAATTAAACGAAATGGAGAATTGCTAACTATCAAAGGGAAAGCTAAAATTCCATTGCATGATTCAGAAACTTATAGAGCTACAAATGATAAAAGCAAACTCAGAAATGCTTGGCTAAAAAACTAATTCCAATACTAAAATCCCTAGTTCAAGTGAAGAATTTAGGGTTTTTTTATTTATTTGCTATAATATTATCTACAAATTCATCTATGAAATACGCTATCCTTACCCTATTCGTTTTAACAACACTCTCCTCTTGTAGCAAAAAAGAATCCAACGGCAATTTACACCTAACAGGAAATATTGAAGGATTGAAAAAAGGCACGCTCTACATACAAAAAATAGTCGATACTGCACTTGTTGCGATTGATACAATAAAAATCAATGGTGATTCTCATTTCTCAAGTGATTTAAACATCCAATCTCCTGAAATGTACTACTTGTTTTTGGATAGAGGAATTACCAATTCATTAGATAACAATCTATCTTTCTTTGCTGAGGCAGGCGCTATAAATATAGAAACTAGCCTGGAGTATTTTAACTCAGATGCTAAAATAACAGGCTCTAAAAATCAAGAAAAATACGAAGAATATAAAAAAATCATTTCTCGTTTTACGGATGAAAACTTGTCATTAATGGAAAAGAAATTCAATGCCTTCAAAAACAAGAACATGAAAGTTGTAGATAGTATTGAAAAGCTCCAAAATTTAAATTTAAAAAGGAGATACTTATTCACCACTAATTTTGCGCTCAACAACAAAGATTTTGAAGTTGCACCTTATTTAGCATTGTCTGAAATTTCAGATATCAATTTGAAGTATTTAGACACCATTCAAAAAACGATGACACCAAAAATAACGCAATCCCTTTACGGAAAAAAATTGATTCAATTTTATAAAGAAAGGAAGAAACAAGAATAAAAAAACCGCCTCTTTTTAGAGACGGTTTTGAGCCGATAGAGGGACTCGAACCCACGACCTGCTGATTACAAATCAGCTGCTCTAGCCAGCTGAGCTACATCGGCGTTGTATTTCGATTGCAAATATAGAAGTGTATTTTATATTTGCAAAATAAAATTACTTTTTTTTGCTGCTTTTGTGTACTACAATTCGTTAACTTTAGCAATCAATTGATTTGCAGCTTGTTCTAATTCTGCATTAATTTGTTTGAAATGTGCTTTTTTGTTTTCAACATTTTTAGCATTTACTTTTGTGATTAAAGTATCAAAAGTTGCGATAGCTTCATCAATCAAAGCATTAGTTGCTTCTGTTGGTTTTCCAGTAGTTGACATTTCAAATAAGTAAACTGCTTCAATAATATCTCCTAAAACGTAGTTTATGTCTTTCTTTAAATTTTTAACGTTTGCCATGGTATTCTAATTTTTTAAATTTCTTAATTCGGGTGCAAAAATACACATAATCTTTCTATAACCTACTACGAAATATAAATTTCTAAAACAGAAGCTTTTCCCTTTAAATAATATTTTGTTAGAGCTGCAGGAATCAAAACGGTATCGCCTTTCTTGTATGAATATATTTTCTCTTCACAGAGTAGTTCAAAATTACCATCTATGCACATATAAACTGTAAAAGAATCTCCGTTTTTATTGACAGAAATTTGTCCATCAAGCGGAATAATATTAGTAGTAAAATAACTGCAATCTACAATAGCATTGGATTCATTTTGAATTTTAGAATAGTCTCTTTTCGCTTGTGTGGTCTTGTAATTAATGGCTTTTAAAGCCAAATCTACATGCAACTCTCTAGTCTTTCCATTAGCATCTACTCTATCAAAATCATAAATACGATAAGTAATATCTGAGGTTTGCTGAATCTCGGCAACTACTAATCCTGCTCCAATGGCATGTACTGTTCCTGTTTCCAAAAAGAAAACATCTCCTGCATGTACTTCTACATCATTTAAAAGAGACAATACAGTCTTGTTTTCAAGATTTTTTACATATTCTTCGGCATTCGAATCTTCTTTGAAACCAACAATAATTCTTGCATTTTCATCGGCTTGCATAATGTACCACATTTCTGTTTTCCCAAAAGAATTATGGCGTTTTCTGGCCAATTCATCATTTGGATGCACCTGAATGGATAAATCTTCTCTAGCATCTAAAAACTTAAAAAGCAATGGAAACTGTTTGCCGAAACGATTGTAAACATTTTTTCCTAAAAGTTCAATTGGATATTCATTGATAATTTCAGTGAGCGATTTACCCACTAAATTTCCATTTGAAACGATACTAATATCGCCTTCAACTGTTGATAATTCCCAACTCTCACCAGTGATTTTGGATGATATAGGTTTATTTAATACAGTTTGCAATTTAGTTCCACCCCAAATTCTTTCTTTTAGAATAGGATTAAATTGTAAAGGATATAATTTTGAATTCATTTTTTTACCAATTTTTCCAATACCAATAATGAAGGATTTTGGAATTCTGCTAATTTATGCTATTTTTTTTATTGAAGCTAATGCTTTTGGAATATGCTTGGTAGCCATCAAATTATTATCAAAAATCAATTGTATGGTACCATTTTTATCTGCTACATAAGTTACTCTGCCAGGAAGTAACCCAAATAATCCCGAAGGAACGCCAAAAAGGTTTCTGATTTTTTTATTAGAATCGGATAAAAGTATAAATGGCAATTTATACTGTTTAGCAAATTTTTGATGAGAAGCAACAGTATCACTACTAACTCCAATAACCTCAGCACCTAAATCAGTAAAATCTTCATATTGATCTCTAAACGAACACGCTTGAGCGGTACAACCTGGAGTATCGTCTTTAGGGTAAAAATAAATAACTAATGGTTTTTTCCCAATAATAGATTGGCTTTCAAATATATTCCCATTAGTATCGAGTGCGGAGAAATTAGGAATTTTGTCTCCTACTTTTAATGCCATTATTCTCCTTTATAAGTTACAAAATTTCGAGGAGTTTCGTAAAGAACAACCTCCAAATCAAATGTTGAAGCTACTCGTTTTCTAATTTTGTTCCAAATAACAACAATAATATTCTCGGCAGTAGGATTCAGATTTTCAAACTCAGGAACATCTAGATTTAAGTTTTTATGATCGAACGGAACTTCAACTTCTTCTTTTATAATATCGGTTAAAAATTTCACATCCATGACATAGCCCGTTTCTTGATCAATCTCCCCTGTAACACTAACAATCAATTCATAATTGTGCCCGTGATAATTTGGATTATTACATTTACCAAAAATCAAATCGTTTTTTTCAAAAGTCCAATCTTTCCTGTACAATCGATGGGCAGCATTAAAGTGGGCTTTTCTGGATATCGTTACTTTCATTAATTTTTGTGTTACAATTGATGATCTTCTATGTAATGATAAAATTCATCAAAAATTATTTTGAACCAAACCGTATAAATTTCAGGATTCTGAACCATGTCCTCTTTTACATCTTGAATTTTCATCCATTTCCAATCTTCGACCTCATCAGGGTTTATAATTGGATTTCCATTAAAATAGCCTATCATCACATGATCCAATTCATGCTCAGTAAGTCCATTATCAAAAGGTGCTTTGTAAATGAAATGAAACAATTCTTTCAACTCCACTTTAAATCCCATCTCTTCAAACAATCTCCTGCTACCTGCCTCAATATTTGTTTCCCCATTTCGTTGATGACTACAGCAAGTATTTGTCCAAAGCAAGGGTGAATGATACTTTTGATGCGCTCTCTGTTGGAGCATAATCTCATTCTTTTCATTCAAAATAAAAACAGAGAACGCCCTATGAAGAACCGCTTTTTCATGTGCCTCCAACTTGGGCATTAAGCCAATTTGCTCATCGAACTCGTTTACTAATATAACTTCTTCCTCTTTCATTCTATTTTATGATTGTCAAAAATACAAAAAAAGTAATGGTCTATGCGCAGATTTTGAATTTGTGAAAAGTTTAACTAGTGTTTGACAATCAATTAAACCAATAGTATTCTTAAATTTATAATTATTTGTAATACAACAGAATTAGCGTTAATTTTTATTTAAATAAAATGTAATTGTAAACTAATTAACATTTGTATTAAGAATGCAATTGTAATTTCGTATCGAATTAAAAGCATAGAATTTATGAAAAAAAGAAACCTAATTTTTAACCTTTTGCTACTACTTCCCTTATTTATTTTTAACGCCTGCGGACAAAATCAAAAAACAAAATCAAAAAAAACAATTACTATGGAAAATAAAATCATCAAACCTAAACACCCCTATTATTCCAGAACTAGCACCGAAAAAGTTGTTATTTCTAATGAAGAATGGAAAAAAATATTGCCTGAAAATTTATACGGAGTAGCTCGCTTGGCCCACACAGAAAGAGCTTTTACTGGCACGATTTGGGATTCTGAGGCTAAAGGGACTTATTACTGTGCCGCTTGTGGCAACAAACTCTTTAGATCGAATCAAAAATTTATAAGCAGCTGTGGATGGCCTAGCTTTTTTGAACAAGAGAACAAATCCAGTATTGTTTTTAAAGATGATAACTCTTATGGAATGAGAAGAATTGAAGCGCTTTGCGGAAGATGCAATAGCCATTTAGGACATCTTTTTGATGATGGTCCTGCACCCACAGGTAAAAGATATTGTATGAACTCTGTTTCCTTAGATTTTGAACCTGATACGAAATAGAATGAAAAAAATACTTTTAATTTGCTTTTTAACCTCAATGGTTACCTTTGCTCAAAAAAACGATAAAAATAAAATGACAAAAGAGTCTAATCTGGAAACTATAGTTTTGGGTGGAGGCTGTTATTGGTGTGTGGAAGCCGTTTATGAAAACTTAAATGGAGTTCAATCTGTTGTTTCAGGATTCTCTGGCGGTAAAGCAAACAATCCCAGTTACTACGATGTTTCATCTGGTAAAACAGGTCATGCCGAGGTAGTTCAAATTACCTATGATAAAACCGTTACCAACTTAGATGAAATCTTCAAAGTGTTTTTTACAGTTCATGACCCAACTACATTGAATAGGCAGGGAGCAGATATAGGAACGCAATACCGTTCAGTTATATTTTATAAAAATGAGGAGCAAAAGCAAGCTGCCCAATCGATAATAAATTCTTTAAAAAAGGCAAAAGTATATGATAGCCCAATTGTAACCACTTTAGAACCTTTTACTAAATTTTATAAAGCAGAAGATTATCATCAAAATTATTATCAAAATAATAAGAATCAACCCTATTGCCAAATGGTCATTCAACCCAAATTAGAGAAGTTTGAAAAAGTATTTAAGAATAGATTGAAAAGCAAATAAAAAACAAAAACCGTAAACAATTGTCTACGGTTTTTATTTTAAGATTTAAAAATATTATAGAATATAATCTGTATTGATAAAATTAGATTCCTTACTATTTAATAGTGCTTGCAAAATTTCGTTGTTATAATCATTGTCTTTTGAAGCAACGAAAGTTCTTATAGAAAATGAACGTAAAGCATCATGAATACTAAGCGTTCCAACAGCTGAATCTTTTCTTCCTGTAAAAGGGAAAACATCCGGACCTCTTTGACAAGAGCTGTTCAAATTTACACGCGAAACTAAATTTACTAAGGTATCAATAAGTGGAGCAATCGTTTTAATATCTTTCCCAAACAGACTCACTTGTTGTCCATAATTAGATTCTGCCATGTCATTTAGAGGTTCTTGAATATCCTTAAAAGTCATGATTGGCACAACGGGTCCAAATTGCTCTTCATGATACACTCTCATGTCTTTATTTACTGGAAATAAAACTGCAGGAAAAATAAAATTATCATACAATTGGCCTCCTTTGGCATTAATCACTTTGGCTCCTTTGCCTGTTGCATCATCAATTAATTCCTGAATATAGGCTGGTTTTTCTTTTTCAGGCAATGGTGTCAAAGAAACCCCTTTCTCCCAAGGATTCCCGAAAGCCAAGGCATCAACTTTAGCTGTAAATCGTTTGTTGAATTCCTCTTGAATGGATTCATGAACATACAATATTTTTAATGCTGTACAACGTTGTCCGTTAAAGGATAGCGAACCTGTAATACACTCTTGTATTGCCAAATCCAAGTCGGCATCCGGAAGAATTATTGCAGGATTTTTAGCTTCTAAACCTAAAACTAAACGCAATCTATTCTTATTAGGATGTTGGTCTTGTAAAGCAATTGCTGATTTACTATTTCCAATTAAGGCTAAAATATCAACTTTCCCAGATTTCATTACTGGAGTTGCTACTTCGCGTCCTCTACCATACAAAATGTTAATTACTCCTTTTGGAAAACAACTTCTGAAGGCTTCTAATAAAGGAGATATTAATAAAACTCCATGCTTTGCAGGTTTAAAAATAGCGGGATTTCCCATTATTAAAGCGGGAATCAATAATGAAAACGTTTCGTTTAAAGGATAATTATAAGGTCCCAGACATAAAACTACCCCTAAAGGTCCTCTACGAACCATGGCATATATTCCTTGTACTTTAGAGAAGTGAGCGCTACGAGCATTCAATTCTTTATAACTTTCTATGGTATCATAGATGTATTCGACTGTTCTATCAAACTCTTTTTCAGAATCGCCTTGAGATTTACCAATTTCCCACATTAGTAGCTTTACCACTTCCGAACGAGTGGTTTTCATCTTAGCCACAAAATTTTCCATACATTTAATACGATCTACTACCTTCATCGTAGGCCACAAACCTTGTCCATTATTAAATGCTTCATCGGCTGCCTTAACTGCCTCTAAAGCCTCTGTTTCTCCCATAAAGGGTATAGTTCCTAACAAAGTAGGCGCATAGTTTTCAGTTGAGGATATAGTAGAATATACAGGTGTAGTTGGTCCTGTCCATTTTTTCAGTTCACCGTTGACTAAATAAGTATCTTGAATAAGTGGTGCAATAATTTGAAATTCTTCAGGTATTAAATTCATGTTAAATTTTTTTTTGTAAAAATACTACTTTTCAGTTAACAATATATCGTGGATTTGTTTCCTTCTTAACATATTAGAAACAAATTATTAATATGACAATAATACTAAATAAAACAATTTCAAAATATCAAATTGTTGATTTTAATTTGTTTTTATTTAAAAATTAAAATAAAAATGAGTTAAAAATGAAAAAATCGTAATCTATGTCTTTTTGACATTTAGACTTTGGACAATCATCAAAGCACATTTTTCACCATCGATGGCTGCTGAAATAATGCCTCCAGCATAACCAGCGCCTTCTCCACAGGGATACAAGCCTTTTATTTGTAGGTGCTCTAAAGTTTCAGGATTTCTAGGGATTCTCACTGGTGAAGATGTTCTTGATTCTGGAGCATGCAAAATAGCTTCATTTGTTAAATACCCTTTCATCGATTTTCCAAATTCTTTAAATCCTTCTCTTAAAATTTGAGTAAGAAAACCTGGAAAAACTTGTCCCATCTCCACAGAAGTTGTTCCCGGAACATAGGAAGTTTTTGGTATAAAAGAGGAGACTTTACTTTGAGTAAAATCTATCATTCTTTGGGCTGGAACCTTTTGAGTTTGCTTCGCCTGTTCGCTACCGCTTGAGTGACCTGCTAAATGCCATGCTTTTTGTTCAATTGCTTTTTGAAATTCCATACCAGCAAGAGCTCCAAACTTTGCAAACGGTTTGAAATCTTCTAGTTTTAATTCTACAACTATACCAGAATTAGCTGTAGCCTGATCTCGCTTTGAGGGTGACCAGCCGTTTGTAACTACTTCACCGGGGCTAGTTGCACAGGGTGCTATAACTCCACCGGGGCACATACAAAAAGAATACATTCCTCTCCCACCAACTTGCTTCACGATTGAGTAGGGTGCTGGAGGAAGAAACTCCCCTCTGTAATCGCAACTGTATTGAATACTATCAATTAAAGATTGTGGGTGTTCGGCACGTACTCCTAAAGCAAAAGGTTTGGCTTCAATGTGTATTTTTTTCCTATCCAGCAATTCGAAAATATCTCTTGCCGAATGCCCTGTGGCTAAAATTAGTTTTGATGCTGAAATGGTATCACCATTTTGGGTGACAATTCCTTGAACTTCATTATTTTTTATTAAAATATCAGTCAATCGAGTTTCAAAAAGCACATTGCCTCCAAACTCTTTTATTTTCTCTCTTATATCTTGAATAATTTGCGGTAATTTATTGGTTCCAATATGCGGATGCGCTTCTACCAAAATATCTGGAGAGGCACCAAAAGCAACAAGCAGTTCTAAAATTCGGGTAACATCACCTCGCTTTTTTGAACGAGTATATAATTTCCCATCAGAATAAGTACCTGCTCCACCTTCGCCAAAACAATAATTGGAATCTTCATTTACAATATGTTCAAGATTGATAGCTTTTAAATCTCGTCTGCGCCCCCGAACATCTTTACCTCGCTCGATTACAATGGGTTTTAAACCCAATTCTATTAATTGTAAGGCGGCAAAAAGTCCTGCAGGACCAGCGCCAACAATTATGACTTCTTGGGCGTTTGAAACATTTTTATAATCAGGGAAATCTATTTTAGACTCTGTAAAATTGTCCCCCTGAAAGAAAACTAAAACTTTCAAATTTATTTTTATTGCCCTTTGACGAGCATCAATAGAACGTTTTAATGGTACTATATGCTTTATTTCATCTAATGAAACTCTAATTTGTTTAGCAATATACTCTTTGAGTAAAAACTCATTCGAAGCTACTTCTGGTTGTAATTTTAATTGAATTTCACAAGGCATTCTTCCGTTTTTTATTAAAACTTTGTTTTAGTTTTTTTGATATTCCTCTTGCATTATTTTGACAATATCCTTAATTTGTTCTACACCAACTCTTTTTGCCTTGATTATTTTATTTTTATCTAAAATATAAATTACTGGCGTGGAATATACATCATACTTTTCTGCAACATTATTGTAGTGTACACCATCATAAACATTAATCCAATCTAAGCCTTTTTCAGTAATATATTTAAGGTATTTATCTCCTTCATGCTGGGTGTAAACACTGAATACTTGGATGTCAATATTTTGTTTTTGCAAATCATGATATACATTTAAAAGTTTAGGTATTTCTACCTGACAATGTCCGCAATCTACATCCCAAAAAGCGAGTATGAGGTAATCTGCTTTTACAGAGCTGAGTTTATACAGCAAGTTGTTTATTTCATTATAATTTGCATAAAATATTTTAGTTACTTCTTCATTGGTCTTAGCCAATTCAAAGCCCATTTTATCTATTTTATCATAATCCGTAGCTTTTATCATTTGAAGTTCAGGTGCTTTTGCTCCTATTAAAAGCGGTCTTAACAAATCAGCACGTTTGATGATTTTATCCACTACGCTTTCATCTTCATAAATTCCAAAAGCCTTTCCTGTCTTAAAATAGTTGTCAATGATATGAACAAATACTTTATCAAAACCCATCACTTTTGAGGTTTCATAAGAATAGGTCAAATGTGCTAACATGATTTTATAGAGAGAACTTCCTTGTTGCGTTTTTTGAATTATTTTATCAACTTCAACAGCTACTGAATCGGGATGTCTAAAAACTACCTTATCTAAATAATTTTTTAATTTATTGTAGAAAAAAGGATTTCGCATTGTCGCATTATCCTTAAAATCAACATCATCCCAATAGTGTTTTTTGTAATAATTGTAGACTGCCAAACTATCAGGTCTTCCGTTAGAAGCTTTTGGGATGTCTTTTAAAATTTTTTCGATTTTTATGTTTACAACATCCCCTATAAAGGTTCCTTTTTGCTTCACTAAAAATTTTTCTTCGTAATCGCGGATACGATCTTCAAACTCTTTTTGTTTATCAGTAAGATACAGCGTGTCTTTTTTGGTTAAAAGCGACGTTTGCTTTTTTAACTCACCAAAATCTTTGTTTTGTTTACCAATATACCTCACATAATCGAAAAATTCATTTTGACGAGGTGCATTTTCTGCGCTCAATGCGTCTATAATATTATCCCCTGCCTCGCTGTTAAGCTGAATTTTCTGAATATCATCCTCTATAAAAAAATCAAAATAAATACTTTTTTGTTGTCCAACTAAAGAGTAAATCCCTTTATCAAGTTTGGTTTTACCTTTGAAAACAATTTTCCCATTTTTGATGCTTCTACATGTATCCTTAATAAACGTTTTATCAAACTGATAGAAAGTCAAAAACGCAATGGTATCCTTACAATTTTTAAGGTTAATTGTAATATCATATCCCGACTGCGCCTGCGTTGAAAATCCAGTAAGACTGATGAAAATAGCTAAAACAAGTTTTTTCATAAATGATATATTTATAATGCTTTGAATTTTGAAACTCTTGGTGGACAAAAATAATCTATTTAAAAAAAATAACTCTTAAAACATTCTCAAAATGCATCAAAAAATTACCTTTGAATTTAATCCATAAATAAGAAGTTTTAGATGGAATCAAAAATGAGAAAAATAAAGTTAATATGGGACTTTCGTGGCCCTGTATCTTCAAAAACCGCAGAACACCATGAAATTCATTTGAGGGAGTATATTGTTTCAGAAAAATTGGATTTAAACATAACAGGATTTGAAGTCTACAATGAAATGCATGCAATAGCTTATATGGTTGTTAATGAAAACAATATGATTCCTGTTCGCGATGCTTTGAAACCACATCGAGGAGAAATTTTTGAATAGTTTTCAGTCGCAGCTTTCAGTTATAATTACCGGCCAACTATATACTTTAGTTTGCCACTTCGCTAATGAATTTTATGCGCATCAATCGCAACTCGTCAATGTCGTAATCCCCATCAAATTCTTTAAGCGCATCTTCAATATTGTCTGACTCTGATTCCATGAAATAATCGTGAATTTCTTCTTGTTGTTCATCATCTAACAAATCGTCAATCCAATATTTAATGTTCAATTTAGTTCCAGAATTAACAATTTGCTCCATTTCTTTAATCAATGCATCCATAGTCATTCCTTTTGCGGAAGCGATATCCTCTAGAGATAATTTTCTGTCTATATTTTGTATGATATAAAGTTTATTCGTTGAATTTGCACCAGTAGATTTGACTACCAAATCATCAGGTCGAATAATATCATTATCTTCAACATATC